>Ga0172373_10003321_pt1 | contig 23622 bp, 13 predicted proteins | sample Lak10m_2_FD_114546 | JGI IMG/M metagenome (GOLD analysis project Ga0172373, IMG submission 114546) | Freshwater microbial communities from Kabuno Bay, South-Kivu, Congo - kab_092012_10m | ecosystem: Environmental > Aquatic > Freshwater > Lake | place: Democratic Republic of the Congo...
ATATCTGTTATTTTTTTCTGATAAAAGCCCTTCGAATTCTTTTTCTATACTTTCTAACCGTCCAATGACAATATCATTTACACATTCGAACACTCCATCGGTAAAAATATCATTCATTCGCGTACCTATTAAAGCACTTCTGGAAAAGTTTAAAGAGACTGACAGCTCATCACTAATTTCTAATATTTTAAATTCAGTATCAATCACTAAATATTCTTTAGTAAATTGACGAATCGAAATTAAGCTGCTGTTTATAAATTCATTCTCTTTTTGTGTTAATTCTTCTTGTGAATATATTCTTAACTCATTCAGTGTTAAAGATATTTCTCCAGTTTGATTTATCGAAGGAAACCGATAAATGATTATTAAAACATACTGATTGTTTTCATCTTTAATTTTTTGCTGTATACTAACGGGTTCTTTGTTTTTGCCAATACACTCATTAAGAGAATTAAACATTCTCCTTAGTTTTTTATTGAATTCGTTAGAATAATTTTCCGCAAATAGAAAGGCATTAGAATTAAATCTCTGACTAAAATTTTTATTAAATAAAATTAGATTTTGTGCATTGTCCTCAATCCATATAATCGAATTAAGTTGATCAATTTTGGATTGAATATTTTGCTTGTCAATTAAAGTAAATGGATATTTATTTTCAATCTCTTTGGATAACAGTATCGCATCTGAATTATGACTATTAAAATTATAAATTTCTGAATCAGTTATCATTTAATTCTAATCTGCTAAGTTTGTTTAGATACCTGTATTTACAATCGCAATATTAGAATAAACAGAATTAACCGTCCCATCGCCGCTGCGAATTCGGTAAAGATAAATTTTATTTACTAATATTTCTGTATCAGTAAAAAAGTTTACATCACCAGAAACCGTACCGATTTTTACAAACGCATTTTCCGTCTCCTCTTTCCTTTCAATTTCGAACAAAGAATTATTCGGATCAGAATCTGTCCAGGTTAGAACGATAACGTTCAATAACGAATTATATTCTGCAGTTAAATTACTCGGTGCTGGAATGTCGTATAAAAAAGTTTGAACCCGGCTTTCATTCGACCAAGCTGAATCGGTTGAAGAGAACGATTTGATTCTAAATGTATAAAAAGATCCTGGAATCAGCCCGCTTGCACTGTCTTTATAAGTTGTCGAATTTTCCGGCAGAACGGTAAGCATTTTAAACTCATCAAAATCTGTTTTCCTTTCAATTAAAAAATAGGTTTCGTTTTTACTATTATCCTTCCAAATCAAATCTATGACTTTTGAACCATACGCTGTCGCCGTTAAATTGGAAGGGGGATAAAAATCTCCAGTAAAAAATAAATCACCTGTGTTTACTTCAGCACTGAAATCTGATTCACCATAAATATTTACTGCTTTGAGTTTATAAAAGTAAATTGAATCTGGATCAACCGCTTCATCATTAATATTAAATGCCGGCGCGGCTATTGATAAATAATTGAAAAATACTCCTTCAAAATTTGTTTTACGCCACACTTGAAAAGAATCTACCTGAAACGAGGAATCTTTCCATGATATATTTACAATATTAGCTCTGACGTTCAATAGTTTTACTTCAAAAGGCTTTGAGGGAATAGATTGCTTTTCGATAACTTTAATATTGGACATTACTTCGCTTCTGATCGAAGTTTCATTCTGTGTATAATAAATTAAAAAATAGCTAAACCTTTTACCGATATATGAAGTATCAAGATTAATAAATATTTTTGGTTTTGTACCATCTATGTTGGGTTGATAGTTTAGAATAAATTCATCATCAATATATAGCTCAATAAATTTTAGGAGAAAGGGAGAGGTAATAGAATACTCAACTTCTGTAATACCTTGCTGAATTTCTGAATTCGCAACAGGAGAATATATTTCGATGGAAGAATTGCCCGGGGGAGAGATTATCTCATCATTGCGAAATGTACATCCTGCATAATGTAATAGATGCACAATTAATATTATAAAAAAAAATAGCTTAATAGGAACTTGTTTCATAGTAAAAAGTCAAATTAATTTTTTGCCGTGCTGGAATTGAATTAATAATAAGCAAAAATTGATTTTTATTCTTCAGCTTTGAAGAAGAAATACTGTCATCCATGATTTCATAATTTAATTCAGTAGTGCCTTCGGGTAAAAGTAATTTAAAACTTAAGTCGTTCATATCAAAACTGTTATTATTGCTTACGGTTATGTCAAATGAACTGTCATCTTTTAAGGTTATTTCTACATTAATATTTTCTATTGCCAAAAAATATTCAACTGCGTTATCAATCGATATGCCGTCATTCTGCGAATTTAGATTTTCAATTTCTGCTGAAATAGTTTGCTTGCTGCTTCTATTCAAATTGGTTTGTTGATCATCAACTAACAAATAATTATAGATTCGCTCAGAGTTTAATTCAATAGGCATTTTACTTTGAAAAGTTGATACTGTATTAATAATAATACTATAAGAAGGAAATATTCTTAGGTTATTATTTGAATCAAAAATATAAAAATTTTTATTATCAAAAATAAAAGTGATACCTGATTCTGAAATTTGCTTTAGGGAAGTTAAGTCATAAATATCTCCACGCACAAATAGCCCGATGTTTTGCTGTTTATTCCCAAAATATAATTTCTTAAAAGACTTTGACAACTCTTGAAGTTGATGAATAAATTTATCGGAATTTATTTCATCTTGTGAAACTTCTAAATTGAAGGTATATAATTGAGACTCAAAGCCAATCAATCGGATAAGATTTTCAAAATTTTCAGGACCGAAAAAAAGATTAACCTTATTTTTTATATTTTTTAATTCGTCTGGAATTTTATTTAACGACTCAATGTCATTAATAATTGCAGAGAAAATCTTATACGAGGATAAATTTCCCGGTAAATAATTTAATTGAACATTAGGTGTGTTTGACAACCAATTAAGTGCAGAATAAAAAAATAAATTAAAATTTTTCTGATCTTCTTTCCCGATCAGCTGATCAATTTGAAAACCGAACCACAAAACTCTCCCCCTGCCAAAGGTAGTGGCTAAGATTCCTGTTGTCGGATTGTTGTATTTGCTATAATCAAATGACTCAAAGTATCCAAGCAAAAAAGAGTTTCGATTTGCAGTTGTTGCATAAATATTTCGACGAAAACTTAGAAGTAATTTTGAATTCAACAATTCATTGGGCACAATGAGTTCATCCATAACAAAATTGAGATTGGCAGCAAAATTATTTTTGGAGGGTATTTTCATAAATTCAGAGCCGAGGATGAACTCTGAAAAACTTTTTTCTCTTTGCTTATCGTTTTGATTTCGTTCGCCGATGTTACCAAGCAACCATAAATTTCCACCATCGTTTAGAAATTCAGTTAGGTTCTCGAAAGCATCATCAGTTAAAGAAATAGTTTCAGGTAAAATTATTAGATCATAATCTGAAAGAGCACCTGTTGAGATATTATCATCAAGAATAACATCATATTTGATTTTATTATTAAGAAAAAAATATTCCCACGCGGTAGAGGGTGGTTGATTGCCCGATTTGTTGCCATTCAATGATAATTCAGAGTGAACTAAAGCAATTTTAATTTGAATTTGTTGTGCATAGAATGCCGAAGAGAGAGATAATATTAAAGAAAGGAAGATTATTGAAGACAAATGATTTTTCAAATTAGTTTTCCTCGGTCAATGAATTGAAAATTATTTAAACACCGATTTTTTCATAATCAATGTAATATGTTCTTGATTCATTTGGTTTCAGGTCATTAATATATAAATAAAGAATTGTGCTTCCCTTGACGTACTTGAATTTCGGAATTTTCGTACCAATTATTTCGCTATTTAAAGAAATATTTGAAACTTCTTCATTCAAATCAATATTAACAACTAAATCACTAACGGAGGAAATTCCTGGGTTAGAGACCTTCAAAGTAACTCTTGAATTACTGCGGCGCTCTGTTCTAATTTCAATGTAGTCTTTCTTTTGAAACCATTGTTGAATTTCAGAAGCAGTTGTGATCCAAAAATTTTTCTTTTTCAAATCTTTAATTAGATCGCTGATGACATTTACATTCTCAGGTTTACATTGATACTCAGAATGAAACTTAGAAGTAAAAAGTCCTCCTTCAAAAAAAACTCGATCAACATCCTCTTGATAAGTGTAGAACTGATATTCAGGCTGGGTCAAACCAAAATCTCTGATAACCTCATAATCATCCCTGCCGGTTTTTACAATAGATAGTATTCTGTTTTTACCGCGAATGATTGTTTTAGGGACTGAACGATCGGTTAATGAGTCAGAAAGCATGTACTTAAATTTCGAATTAACAACTGCTGTAATAGTATTCAAATCGTATAAGCCAAAATAAGGTAGAAATCCTTGTACTTGTTTTTTAACTACTGATTCAAGCTCTGATTTAGCATTCAAAAGTTTTTCAGTCTGTATAGACAGGCTATTGAGTTTGTTAATTGTATCTGATTGCGAGGTAAGATAGCCAACATCAATTAGAGCTCCGATTTCGCCGTAATCTTTAAGTTTTTTAATTAATTCAGAGTTAGATTTTAAAAGAAGGGGGTCAATAAAAAAAGTGGCTGGTACGTTTTCATTTTTTAAAATCGGTAGAACGTTGTTAATATTTGTAGCATCATTTGAAACTGAAAGCGTTATAACCGCAGCAGCATCATATCCAACAGGCCAATCGCGAACATAAGCAACCGGTATGTAGGTCAACCAATTAATACAATTTCTAAAAAGTCTTTCGAACAAGATATAATCTTCCTGAATTCCTAACACAGAATTAATTTCAAACCCCATCCATATAAATCTACCTTTACCGTATGTACCATTAACCATTCCAGCGCTTTTTTTAATTTCCTCTCTAACCAGTCCGTCTTCGAGCCGGTAGTTATACCAAAAACTAATTTGAGATGTACGCGGATCGAGAACTTCAATAGCCATCGGTCTATCCCAGGTAGCTACTTTTAGCGGATATCCCGTTGGTATATTTGCTGTTATTGGTGTTCCACCGCGAAGAGTATGAATTTTGGCAGTACCATCATTATAAATTTCTTTAGAAAACCTTGCTCCAAAAATTTCAGATATAAAACTCCAGCCTCTCCATTTGCCATCGCTGCTATATGTTCCAACACTTCCTGTTGCAAAAAGGCTACCCCCTTTATCAATAAATTTTTTTAGCTGAATGATTTCCCTATCGCTCAATGATTTGCATCCCGGCAAAACAATAAGGTTATACTCGAATGCTTTTCCTAATTCAATATCATTATCATTAATGATTGCCGCAGAAGAGCCAGCATCACCTAAAAATTTTTGCCAGGTTTTAATATTTTCAGAAAGCCAGTCGCTTTTATTAGGAAGCATGTTCCTGGTATAATTTGAAAAAAGAATAGCAACCTTTGGTTTTTCACCGAATAGGATGTTATTAAATGTATTTGTATCAGGTATCAGCGAGGTGGAATCGAAACGACCATAAATGCCGCGAAGGATAAAAAAATAGATAAGAATTGCGCCAACAAGTATAAGTGATCCAATAATTAGTAGTATCGGTTGATTTATCCTGTTTCTGCTTGTGGGAACTACCGCCACTTCAATTCCTCGCCACTTTTATCTTTTGAAGTAGGGATATAACCCTCCCTTGTATATTTTAAAAATTTATTTTCATCAGCCTTTACATCAGAAGTGACACTTTCAAAATTTGCTGCTTCCTTTTTTAATGTACTGTGCAATTTTTGAGTAACATATTCTCTTGGTTCAGTTGGTGTAACAGGCTTTGGTTCTCGCTTTTGATTTGAAGTAAAATCTTCGACATACAAGGCTTTTCTCTTGGGATACTGTGAAGGTTTATTTTCCTTAAATACATCTCGCGGAGATAAGTTATCCTCTGGAGTAACAAGTTCTCCCTGAACATTAGCCGGGTTCTGAACGAAATATTTTTCACCACGTCTTTCTCTTACTTTAAAAAGAATATAAGCGCCAATTGCCAGTAAAAATGTACTGATAGTTGCAACTAAAATAATTGTTGAAAGAATTGGTATGAGTTCCATATTTGCCTCTTGGTTAAATAAAATTTATTGAGCACTAAGTGTCCCTAAACGATCTAGTTTTCCCCAGTGCATCTTGATTCCTAAAAATTCTTCAATTGTTGACATGGTTTTACAAATATCAATAATCAGGATAAAAACCATTCTATATATAATAGCATAAGCCACAAGACGAAGCTCTTCTTTTTCCACCGCTACAGAATATAATGCAGTTGTTAAATCGAGTAATGCCAACGCTGCCCACCAGAAAAATATGAGAGAAGTAAATCCAAAAGCTAAAGCAGCAAAAATGAAAAATATATTTGCTGCAATATTCATTGTAGGCCAAATCAATGCTTCGTAAAACATACTCCATAAAACAAATGTGTCCCCCAAATTGATGGTAGGGTTTATCATTAATTTTTTATGCTTACGGATTGACTGGATAATTCCGCGCGTCCATCTATAACGTTGTTTTAGAAGCTGTTGTAATTTTTCGGGCGCTTCGGTGTAAGAAATTGCACGCGGTTCATAATATATTTTCCAGCCCTTGGCTAATATTTTCAAAGTGAGGTCTGCGTCCTCGGCAAAAGTATCGCTTGAATAAAATCCTGCTTGTTCAAGTGCGCTCTTTCTAAATAAACCAATCGGACCTGGAATAATATTTACCAAACGCATAAAACTTTGTGCAGTTCGCACCATGTTTAATCCTTCGATATATTCGAGCGATTGTAAATCCGTAAGAAATTTTCCGCGGTTTAAAACTTTAACATTACCAGCAACTGCACCAATTTCAGGTTTCTGAAAATGCCTTACAGCCATTCGCAAGCTATCTGTTGAAAGCTGCGAATCCCCATCCATGCATAAAACAAATTCAGCTTGTGAATAAGTTATACCCGCATTCAATGCTGAAGCTTTTCCTCCATTAGGTTTATTGATGACTGAGATTTTAACTTCTGACCTTGTACCTTTATGAAATCCGGCAAGTTTCTCGATTGCTTGTTTGGTGTGATCAGTTGAACCATCATTAACAACTATAATTTCATAATTTTCATAATCAAGATTGAGTAAAGATTTTATTGAATTCTCAACTACTTTTTCTTCGTTATAGACCGGAACAATAACTGAAATGAAAGGATTGAATCCATTCAGCTTCTTGAATGTGTATTCATTCAAATAAAAATATGCGAATGCTAAAATTCCAAAATATCGAAGTAGTAAAATGAATAAAAAAAGTACAAGCGCCACTATTGTTGAATATTCTAACAACGAGTTAATTGACAAAACTGTCATTGGCAAAGTGTACGCAATAATCATTATTAGGATCAATGATATTAACCCACTTAATAGAATCCGTTTTAGATATTTCTTCTCCGGATTTTCATACTGATTGTTCAGATGATCATTTTCAAGGGTTATTGTTGTTCTTTTTATTTGCTGTTTTCCGGACATAATTTTTTCTGATGAGATAACTATATTTTACAATTATAATGCCATCCAATCACTATGATTTGATTAAACGGCTTGAACAATTCGGATAAGCTCTGTAACAGAATCAGACTGCATTTTAATTTGTACCAATCCAACACAATTTTTAACACTACAAATTTTCAATCGAAACTAAAATCTTACAAATAAAAGTCTGAGAATTAAGATAAAATCAATTAGTCAAATCTGCAACTGCAATTAATCAGAGCAGCCAGAATAGCGAGGCAGATATGGAGTACGAACTGTACCCCAATGACTGTTGTGCTGAACTTGAACCAGTTATACGAGTTTTAAGAGTTAAATTTTGCATCAGCGTGAAGTCAAACTCACCATAAATTTCCCGCAAGATATAACTGATGTTTGGAATTAGTCCCACTTTTCCACCAACTGTCAGTGATGTTTCGTTGTCTTTATAAAAATTGATATCAGTCCATAAACTGTGGGATTCAAATCCTGCCGGTGACCAATAATAAGCCGAAGCATTTTCAAAGTTGTAATAATAGTATTCGTAACCGCAAGTCAAATTATCTTGGAATTCTTTTCCAATTCTAAATTCAAAACTATTACCATTGTTTTTTGTACCTTCGGCAACAAATAAAAAGTTATACTTTGCTGATAGCCTTAATCCAGAAGCGCCGAAGTATTTACCGGATAATCCTACGTTGGCGGCTCGTAATCTTATATCAACTAAAAACGGGGAGTATAAAAGTAACGCAGCATCCATCGAATTAAAAAATATCGAAAAATTATATAGATTTTTCTTTTCTACATTAATCGTATTTTCGGCGATTAAAAGTCCTTTATAATTTTTAATGAAAGTTTTACCAAAAGAAGAATTAATTGTAATTGTTTTCCCTAATTTTAAAAAAACAGATCCCTTTACAGTCGAAATATCTTTACGAATTAAATCTGAATAAAGAGCACCGCGGGAAACAAACCCTCCAATTGATAGAAAAGATGACAACCCAAATTCAAGTTTTACTCCCTGCGAATTAATTTTAAATCCTAAATTATCGTCATAGTAATAAGATTGAGGTGAAACTAAAACATAGGTAGGGATATTACCAATTGAGAATCCTGTTTGACCTTCTGCACCGAGCCAGGCAAATCTCTGGCGCAATAATTCTGAGGTGGCTGAGATTTCCTGAAGTTGTGAATAAATCAATCGTGCATTTTCATATTCTCCATTCAATACATAAGAATCACCAAGGTACATTTTCACTTCTGCATCTTCGGGATTTTCGGCAGCCAATTTTTTAAATGCAATTAATGAATTGATGGAATCAGCGCTCCAATATAAAACTTTAGCACGTTGCTTAGAGATTTCATAATTATATTCAACTGCAAGAAGAGAATCATAAATATCAATTGCAGCGCTAAAATTATTCTCGCAAAGGAAAGCATCGGCAAGTTCTTTATAAACGGATTTGTCTGATTTAGGATCGGATAAATATTCTTTAAATAAATTTTGAGCTTCCCGGCAATTCTTTTCAAATAATAATTGTCTTGCTTTTTCAACTTTTTTATAAAGTGCTGCAGCATCATTTCTTTCTTTTTGAAGAGCAAGCATTGAACGCAAATTTATTACGTCTGAATTTTCAGGGGCTGATTCATTTGCTGAAGATACATATTTCTCAAATGATTCAAAATCTTCTGATTGAAAATTTAACATTGCCAATGTTATTATTGCATCCAGATTATTTTTGTCAACAGATAAAATATTGTTAAGGTAATTTTCAGCGATGTCAAGATCCTCATTCATCCATACTGATAATTTAGACCAAAGCAATTGGTATTCAATCTTAGATGGATTTATATCTAATAGTTTGCCTGCAGTCTGTTTCGATTCTTTTAATTGATTATCCCATTCAAGATGCAGAGCGTATTGATAAAGCACATCCTCGTCGTTCGGAAATTCAACAAGATAATTTTCAAGCAATGAAATTGATTTATCAAGCTGTTTTCGATAGCTAAAATATTTTGCTAACTCCAAAACTATATCCTTTTGATTGGGATTTATTTCGTTTTGCTGTTGCAGCGAATCAATCTTATTTATGTAATAAAGATTTCGTTTGGAACTTACTTCAGTATAAAGGCTGTCATAATTATTTCTATCAGCCCCATTTTCGCCAATAATTAAGAGCTGCTGAAAAGCTTCCTCAAATCTGTTTACTTTTAAAAGTTCATTAATTAAAGAAATTCTCTTTGCAGAATTGTCAGGATTAAGTTTTAATTCTTTGAATAATTTATCAATAAGATATTCCTTTTTTCCCTGATTCGTTATCCCATAATTAAATCTTTTAGTGGTGTCATTAACAGTATAAACATAACCTTTACCACGTGCTAAATCCAGTCCATCAAGTGCTTCTTTGAAGTAAGGCTTTAACTCAAGAGCATTCTGAAAGGCGTTGATAGCAGTTTGGTTTTTGCCAAGCCACATAGAAAAATATCCATAGCGCGACCACAGTCGCTGATCGTCAGGATATTTTTCGCAATATTTTTTTAAGATCGGTTCACCTTTGGAGATGTGATTATTCTTTGCCAGTATTTCTGTGTATCGAATAATTTCATCTGATGAAGCTTCTTCCAATTTCAAATATTTGTCGTACCACGATTCAGCTTCGTTCCAGTTACCAAGATTTTTATATGATTTTCCAATTTCTAAATAGTTTATAGGTTTCGATGGATTAAGTGCAATTTCTCTTTTATGACCTTCAATCTTGTTAAATAAAAGTGAATTCCAGACTTCAATAGTTCTGTTGAGATTATCATTAATTTCTTTATTGCTGTTCTCTAATTTTTTTGCTGAACGAAAATCATAAACTGCATATTCGTACTGCCCCCTTTTTTCATTACACAGCCCGCGCAGGTTATATCCATCTGCTCGTTGTGGAAATGCTGAGATATACCGGTTAAGCAAATCTATAGCTTCACCGTATCTACCAACTTTCATTTCCTGCAGCGCTTGCGATTTGATATTTTCAGAAATATTTTGTGATGATGCTTGAATGTTTGCAAGAAGAAAAATAACCACAACAATGAAAAGATTTGACCTCTTCATTTTATACGAAGCCGTATTTATTCTTTAGAAAACTATTTTGTTCGTCGAGGTGAGTAAAAACATCATCTGCGTCTTTTACATAATCTTCAATTTTAATTGAAAGCACGGAGATAAATTGAAGAATAGTATCGAGTGAAACTTTTTCACTTGCGGGAAGATTATTTTTAACCCTGCCCAACAAAGATGTCAGAGATTGCGAATCTGATTTAGAAGTGAGAATTAAGATCTTGTTTTCATCAACACAAATTTTATCCTTCTTATCTATAGATAATCGTACAGCATTTTTCAATTGGCTGATAGATAAAAAACCCTGTGATTCTGCAGAGGATTCAAGTTTAAGTGATATAATAGAAGAACTTTGACCCGTGGTTTTAAATAGTGCAATTTGATTGTTGAGAATTAATTTAAAGTCATCAAGGCTGTAAAGATTAGCGGTATAAAATTCCTCTGGCGGTATATTTATATCAGAAAGATTTCGATACTGCCGTTCCAGTTTACCCTCAGAATTAAAATTTTTGACAGGCTGCAGATCCTGTTTCTCTATTATAATGCCTTTATAAGCTTCGATTGAATATCGCGCTTTGAATTCGCCCTCGGTGTGTCCAATGTTGGGTGAAATACTCATCCAACCGGAGTATGGTGATTTTTCTTCCTTTAATAAATAAACCAATCCAGTAACATTTGAGCTTAAAATATTCAAAATATTTTGTGCAGTATTAGTAGCCGGCATTCCAAGTACAAAAAGCGAAGTAGTTCCCAAGTCCTCAATTTTCTCAATAGTTTCTAAAAAAGTTTCTTCGAGAAGCTTAATATTATTAAAACCGATAAAAGGAGTAAGTTCATCAAAAACAATTTTGGATGGTTGATATTGTTCAACAACTTTTGAAATATCCTTTAGATAATCAACAAAATCTTCATCTCCATTTCCTTCAATTATATTGGGAGCATTTACCCGCACAACGATAACAAGATTATGATTCATAGCCTGCTGAAGATCAAAATCGATAGAGGCTGCTTGAATGAGAAGATCTTTCGGGCGCATATTAGTGAAGTAAAGGCATACTTCACCATGCGAAGCACAGTCACGTGCAAATTGCAATCCTAATAAAGTCCTTCCTGATTTATGCTGCCCAATTAAAAGGTAAGATCCTCCTCGATAGAAGCCTCCCCAGGAAGAATCAACTAATGGAATTCCAGTTGGTATAATTTGTATTCGTCTTTTCATTTTCAAAATTTTCAAATAAATGCCAAATTTTATGCCGTTTCAAAACAATCTGAATGAAAACAATTTTAGTGTATATATTGTATCTTCTTGCTCTAAACAGAGACAAGCAATTTTACCTGTATTAGAATGCAACATAAGAAATATTTATACAGAAAGTAAGTCTTATCTGACCATTGCGAAGGGAGAAAAGAAATAAATTATTTTACAAAAAAATGTTTTACCGGTTTGAAAAGAATCCGTAAACAAAAATTGCAGTAGCATTCCCGGATATTGTTGGCTCGTTTGTTACGAAGTCCTGAAAATCATCATAGAATTTGCCGTTTTCAGAATTAAATTTTTCGTACTCCAAATTTTTTCGATTTATGCGATATTTATCTATAACTAATTGAGGAGCAGGTCCAGCAGTTAGAGCTCCGGGCAAAAAACCGTTGCGGAAAAAACCGACTTGCGAATGCATTCGTTGAGGAAATTTTCTTCCAACTCCATAAATGAAACTTAATCCCCAGGCATTTCTACCCAGTACAAAATCACGATGTGTATAAATTAAATTATCATATACATTACTGTGAGCAATAGCTTTGAATAAAATCCCTTGCAGAGTAATTCCAAGAAATGAATTTGTAGTTCCCCAAGAATAAGGCATTCCCAAGCCAAAGGAAGAAGAGTCAGAAAATTTTTTGAAAGACTTAAGATTATTTTCGATATACTTTAAATAGGAAGTATCGCTCTTTGATAATTTATAATCAGCTAATGAATTGATATTTGATGAGCTCCACCAAAAATCAGAACCAGCACTATCGGCAAATTGCTTCGCATCATTCAAATATACTTTTTCTCCTGTGGCATAAAATAATTCGACAGCCCCTAATGCTAATTTTCCCCAATAAGCATTATCCTGATAAAATCCGGAATAACTGGAATCAATGTTGGCTACGGAATTTTTAAAACTATAAAGATTTATTGCTGCATTCAAACATTTGAAAGCAAAAGCAGAATCAAGAAATTTATCAAGCCATATACGATAAGCAGAAGCCATTACAGCGGTGAAGATACCGATTTGATTTTTTCCAATTCCATAAAACCCCGGTCTGTCGAACTTCAACGAATCCTCTTCAGGCATTCGCCAAATAAGTTGGTGGTCATCTAAATCCTGAACTTGAGTGATAATTTTTCCCGGGGCATAATTGCAGCGTAAAAGCCAATCCAACCCGACTCTTGCTTCTTCTAAAATATCGGGGACAGAATTTCGGTTATTATCAAAATTAAATTTTTCTTCATCAAACTCATAAGCAAACAAAAGCATATAGGTAGTATAGGCAGCAGTTGAAAAGAACTTTATATAATCGCCTGCATCGTGCCAGCCTCCTGTTACATCAATCGTCGCCACAGCCGAATCACCAATTACCACAGAAACATCTGAAAGATGACAAGGCTTGTGCAGAAATGGATTTGTGGGTCCGCATCTTTGAATTGTTAAGAATAACATAAGCGAATCAACTACTGAATTATAAATACTCTCACCAATCTCAAATACTTCTGAATGCACATCAGAATAATTGATAAAATATTTTCCCGGAGTAGTGAATGAATCAAAACGAAGTTCTTTATAATTAAAAGAGTCACTGCCTGAACGGGATACTTCAGTTACTACATTCATAAAAACAATTTGATTATTGGATTGATCAATTATTAGAAATGAATCTGCTTGGATCGGAGTATCAGCCAATATAATAGCTGTTTTAATATCACTTGGAAGAAACCCAACTTGACTCAGACGAATAAATATTTGTGGTTGGCTTTGGCTAAAAACCGAAGCAAGCGATATGATAAAAAAAAATATAACTATTGAATAAAATCGTGTCATCAAATCAACTAATCTGATGTCGTTATTTTTTTTTTACTTCAGCCGGGAAATTTGTTCCCACAATTATATCCCATAGAGGCGAACTTACTCCATAACCTTTAGTTGAATTGAGGTAGTGATGTTTCATGTGGTGATTTTTTATTGCAAGCCAGAATTTACTGTGCATATTAAAATGATGGACTGCATAATGAGTTATATCATAAAACAGATAACCACCGATAAACCCGATGAAAAAGGGTGTGACATATATTCCACCTAAAAACCTCTGAAAAATAAAATAAAATAATGCAGCCAGAGGTATGCTGACAGCAGGAGGCATCACTAATCTGCGCGAATCGCTTGGGTAGTCATGATGAACACCATGAAACATAAAATGCATTTTTTGTCCAAATAAACTTTTGGGTTGATAATGAAAAACAAATCGGTGCAGTAAATATTCTGTTAATGTCCAAACAGCAATTCCAAATAAAATAAACTCAGAAATCTTTCCAGCTGTTAGCGAGAAAAAAAATATTGACCGATAAAAGAAGAACCCTATCACCGGCAAATAAATATAAAGCGGGACTGTAAAATGAACCCGTGAGAAAAATTCAAGAATATCGTTCTTGAACATTCTGACTGTTTCATCCTTGTTTGATACAAAATTTTTAGCCATAGTAACTTTCCTTAAAAATACATTTCAAAAGATTATTGAGATTAACTAAATCTTTGAGATCAAAATAAATATTTTTTACTAACTTGTAAAGTGTAATTTGTCAAATAAGATACATAACGGGAATCTTAGACTATTAAAAATTAAATTTGAAGGTTTTTACAACAAATCTTTAACGACAATTAACTTCCTCTTAAATTATGATTTTTGCAGATATGAGGTTAAAGATTTTTTTAACTAAAATATTAGAATCTTCTTGAACTTCTCTAATGAAATTCATAATATTAGCTAATTAAATTTATTGATAAATTAAATTGTAAGAATGAGCATGGGATTAACAACTTCTGGAATAATTTTTATGACTGCCGCATGGGGCTGCATTTTCACACTAACTATTTATTGCTTCCTCAAAGTTTTAAGATCTGATAAAAAATAGCTAATCATACATTAGTAATATTTTCGAGTGCTGTAAAAAATAAGCCGTTGGTTAAAGCATCTTTCATTCGGAAATTATTCCATTCGGAATATCTTCCTGATGGTTAAAAGTCTTGTTGATATAAATTGCTTTGAATGCTTCATTACTTTCTACCGCAGCAAGTTTGATCTTCCCCTCCTTAATACTCTGATATAGCAAGTCACCTTCGATGAGATAATAAAATTTATTTCTAAACTCCTCAAGTGAAATACCACAAGTAGCTGCATATTTGGCTAATTCGTGCGGGTCTTCAAAATCAGCCTGATTTAGTCTTAACATATATCTTCGTGCAATATAAAATGATTCGGAGCTTGGATCAACCAATCTAACTTTTGTCTTATTAGTTAGCGGATCAATAATATCCTGAAAAAACAAGGGTACGAAATATCCATTTTGAATTGAGACCATAGCACCTGAACCTCCATTCAAGATAAATTGAGCAGCAGCGAAGCCGAGATCTCTGGTATATTCCATATCAAATGGAATTGGGTCAGCACATCGAAGTTCATATCCAATATTTTTTGCTACGATAGTTGCTTTAAGATTAAACTCTTTAAGCCGCTCTTGAACTTTAAATTTTAAAATCTCACCAAAATTAATTTCAGCGATCCTGATGTTATCGTGATCATCTCTTTCTACATTCATTAATGATTCGAGTTCACTGCTATCTAAATGCTCTACTAATCCTTCAGCAATAATAGCAACTCCGTCAGTTCGACCATAACTGAGCCTTTTGATAATAGAACCAACTAAAATATCGGTGATATGAGATAGTTTGATTTTCTTACCTGAAAATTCTTCGGGAATCAGAGTGAGTGTAGCTCCTGTTGCTTTACCAATTCCAAGTGCCAGGTGACCGGCTTTTCTACCCATCGAAACAACAAAATACCATCGTGAAGTCGTTTGAGCATCAACCATTAAGTTTTTAACTACTTCAACTCCGATATGCCTTGCAGTTTGAAAACCAAATGTCGGTATTCCATGTGGAAGGTCAAGATCATTATCAATAGTTTTTGGAACATGCACAACTTTAATCCTTCCGGCAGCCATCTCATTTACTTTAAGAGCGCTGAAAGCAGTATCATCACCGCCAATTGTAATTAATTTATCAACGTTTAATCTTAATAAAGATGTTACTGTATTTTCAAGATGCTTTTTATTCTTTGTTGGGTTTGCGCGTGATATGCCGATGTAAGAACCACCCCTAAAATGAATTCGACTAACATTTTGAATAGTTAATTCCTTTATGTGAGAAATATCCCCATCCATAATCCATTGGAATCCGTCTTTAACTCCGATAACTTCAACGCCTTCGAGTGCCGCGCGAATAGTTGATGCACCAATGACACTATTGATTCCGGGTGCGGGTCCTCCGCCAACAAGTAACGCTAATTTTTTAGGTGCAATTGACATAAAATTATTCCTTATATCATCCAACAATACATAATAAAATCATTATGGCAGAATTTTTAATTTGGCAAATTTAAGCATCAGTTGTTTAAAATTCCCGCCTTCAAACTGAACTGTAGCTTTTTGCATATCACCTGCCCCAACTACATCGGTTACTTTCCCGAGCCCAAATTTTTCATGCATCACCCTTGCACCGGGTCGAATTGATGCTGTCACACGGCTAAAATCTTCGTAATCAACTTTTTCAAAATATTCGTAATAAATTTCTTTTTTTGATTTTCTTGCATTTTTTCTTCCAAGTGCGCCGTCGAGTTCAGCAATAGTGGATGGGTCTAATTCATCGATGAACCTCGAGCGGGATTGATATGCAACTTCGCCGAATCTATATCTGGAACGAGCATGAGAGAGATAAATTTTCTTTTGAGCACGAGTAATAGCAACATAGAATAATCTTCTTTCCTCTTCCAAAGAAGCATCTGAAAAAAATCTATTAGAAAGCGGAAAAATTTCTTCTTCCAATCCGGAGATAAATACAATCGGGAATTCAAGACCTTTAGCACTATGAATAGTCATGAATGTAACTGCATTTTTTTCTTCTTTATAATTATCTACATCCTGCATCAGAGAAACTTCTTCTATAAATTTTTCAAGAGTATTTGTGGTCGATTGACTGGAATACTCGGAAAGTGCGCCAAGCAACTGATTAATATTTTCCCAACGGGATAAAGATTCGGGAGTCCCTTCTTCTTTAAACATTCTTAAAATTCCCAGATCATCTACCAATGCTCTTGAAAGTTCACCAATAGATAAATTATTTTTAAGGCTTATATACTTATCGAGCAGCAGCTTGAAGTGTTTAACATTTTTTTGTATTCTCTCTTTGATGTTGATGACTTCAAATACCCTGCCCATTGTATCGAACAGTGAAAGTTCATGCTTTCGCGCAAATTCAATCATTCGTTTAATTGTAGTATTACCAATGCCTCGCTGAGGAAAGTTCATTATGCGTAAGAGGCTTTCCTCATCCTTTGGGTTTGAAATAACTTTGAAGTAAGCTACAATATCTTTGACTTCTTTTCTTTTGTAAAATTCTAATCCTCCAATAATACAATAAGGAATTTTTTCCCGTCGGAAAATATCTTCGAGTGCACGGCTTTGAGCATTAGTTCTATAAAGTACTGCAAAATCCTTGTAAGCAATTTTCTTTTTAGCGATTTCAATTTTTATAAATTTTGCTATTTGCATTGCTTCATCTTTCTCATCAGCACATCGCATCAAAGTAAGTTGTTCGCCATCATTGTTTTTAGTCCACAGCGTTTTCGAATATTGCTGTTTATTGTTTTTGATTAACGAATCTGCAGCGGCAAGTATTGTTTTGGTTGAACGATAATTCTGCTCAAGCCTAAAGACTTTACATTTAGAAAAATCCTTTTCAAGATCGAGCATATTATTAATATTGGCTCCGCGCCAGCTATAAATGCTTTGTGCATCATCTCCTACTACCGCAATTTTACCCTCGCGGGATAGAAGCATCTTTAGCAGCACATATTGAGCTATGTTTGTATCTTGAAATTCGTCGACAAGAATGTAGGAAAACATTTTTCGATACTTTTGATGAATGCGTGGATTATCATTAAATAAGTCAATTGGTTTAAGAAGAAGATCGTCAAAATCCAGAGCATTGAATTCTGAAAGCCGCTGTTGATATTGCGTATAAACTGCGGCTATTGTGTCATGGTGGACATATTCTTTTTGCTTTTTCTTATATTCGTTAGGAAAGATCATGTGATTTTTCAAATAACTGATACGATGTCTAACGTTATTTGCAGATAACCCATCAATATCAATATTAAGGTCATCCATGATATTCCATACCAGCGAAGTTGAATCTTCAGTATCATAGATTGAAAAATTATTTGAATATGCTGAATACTTAGATTCGATTCTCAAAATTCTTGCAAATATTGAATGGAAAGTTCCCATCCACATTCCTTCTGATTTTGTACCAACTAACTTTTTAATTCTATCCTTCATCTCGTTGGCAGCTTTATTAGTAAAAGTCAACGCAAGAATGGAAGCAGGGTCATACCCTTTATCAATCAGGTAGGCGACTTTATAAGTGAGAACTCTTGTTTTACCGCTTCCGGCACCTGCAACAATTAATTCAGCTCCATCTATGTATTCGACCGCTTTTTTTTGGTCTTCATTTAACGATTTAAGATCTATCATTTCCACAACTATTTTTTTTTGAAGTGCAAATATAGCTAATCAATTCTGATTTTTAAATATTTGTCTTAAATAGAGTACAAACACTTATAAAATTAAATCGTTTTAGTTAGTTTAATTCAATACTTTTAAATTCAATTATAGAATCATTTAATCTGTAATTTTATTGATTGATTACAACAAGAAATAAGTTCTCTATTGAATAATTTAACGGTTCTTTAATAATTTTCGAATAGAAATATTTAGGACGTAACAAAACTTCTTTTTTATTATTATAACAACTAAAAAAGTTGAATGTAAGCAACAATAGCGGAAAATTGTCTATGACAGCAAAACGAACAACAAAAAAGAAATCATCAATTGATAGAAAACTTCCACAGATTTATACTGAAATTTTCAAAAAAATAAATGAGGGAATTATAGTTTGCTCAATTGACCGTAAAATTGTGTGTATAAATAGTCCTGCAAAAAAAATAATAGGTCTCAGGAGTGTTTCAGATATACAACCCATACTTTTAGATGCTTTTCTATCAGATGATAATCTTGAGAATATAGAATCGATATTTCAAAATATAATCGATAAAAGTTCAGATGAAATTCTTATCGAAAATAAAATCAAAGCAAATAAGGATTTATTTAAATGGGCATCTTTAAAATTTTCACGTTTTGAGATAGACCCAGATTTACTGTTTGTAATTATATCCATAAATGATATTAACGCAATTAAGACACTCGAATTTCAAATACGGGACGATGAACAGCGCTATAAAATGCTTGCAAATTTAACCACCGAGGGAATACTCGTCCACGATAATGGTAAAGTGGTGGATGCGAATCAATCACTGCTCAAGCTGTTTAATACCACGATCCAGGAAGTAAAAAATAAAAACATTATTGAACTTTTCTCTGCCACCGAAAAAGATAGAGAAACCATTTATAATAACATCTCGAATAAACTTGAAAATCCATATGAAGCGTCCGCTAAATTAAAGAACGGGACAATAATTAATTTAGAAATCCAGCCAAAAAATTTTTTCTATAAAGGTAAAAATTTACGAGTCGCACTTGTTAGAAATATATCTGAGAAAAAGAAGGAGGGGGAAAAAAATCTCGCACTCTACAAAATTTCCGAAGCTGTACACGATTCGAGCAATTTAAACGAACTTTATTCAATAATTCACAATATCTTAGGCGAACTTATTCCAGTTGATAATTTTTACATTGCCATTTATGATGATGAGGCTGATATAATTAGCTTTCCTTTTTTTGTTGATAAAGTTGATAAGACACCATTAGCCCAAAAACCAGGCAAAGGATTAACTGAATATGTCATTCGAACTGGCGAACCGCTTCTAGCCCCTCCACAAGTTTTTGAAAAACTCGAAGAATCTGGTGAGGTTGAAAGTATTGGTGAACCGAGCATCGATTGGCTGGGTGTTCCTTTAAAAGTGGGGATGAAAACTATAGGTGTTCTGGCTATTCAGAGTTATAACTCAAATGTAAGATTCGGAAATGAAGAATTAAATATACTTCAGTTTGTCTCCACTCAAATTGCCAACGCAATCGAAAGGAAAAGAAACGCAACAAAGCTGATTGAAAGCGAAGAACAAATCAGACTCCTTCTGGATTCTACTGCGGAGGCAATTTACGCGACTGATGAAAATGGTGTTTGCTTTATGGCAAATCAAGCCTGCGCCAAAATACTGGGTTATGATAGTGCCGGTTATTTTATAAAAAAAAATATGCACAATCTAATTCATCATTCACATCGTGACGGATCTAATTACCCAATCGAAAACTGTGAAATTTTATTAGCTATCAAAAGCAATTCTAAACTGCACAAAGATGAAGATATATTTTGGAAGTCAGATGGAACCCCAATGGAAATCGAATACTGGTCTCATCCAATTTTTAAAGAGAATAAAATTATTGGCGCCGTTGTCACATTCATCGATATCACTGATAGGATTAACACGCAGAAAAAAATTCAAAAATACAATCAGGAACTAACGGTTCTAAATTCGAGTAAAGATAAATTTTTTTCTGTGGTGGCTCATGATTTACGCAGTCCATTTCATGGATTGCTCGGTTTGAGCGAAATAATTGTAGATGAATTCGATTATCTTGAGAAACCCGATCTAAAAGAATACATTAGCAACATTCATAAAACTATTAAAAATGTTTATCGTTTGATAGAAAACCTGCTTGAGTGGTCAAGGCTGCAATCTGGAAAAATGAACTTCACTCCGTCAAAACTAAACCTGCATGGAATTGTTGAGAGTGTCCAGCAAGTTTTAATTGGGGTTTCGTCTTTGAAAGATATTATAATCACAAATAGTATATCAATGGAAATGTTTGTAAATGCAGATGAAAAAATGCTGACATCGGTTATACAGAATTTGATTACTAATAGTATCAAATTCAGCAATCCTAATTCTGAAATAAAAGTCAGTGCTGTTTCGGACAAACACAAAGTTACAGTCACCATCCGTGATAATGGTGTTGGTATGGATCAGGATACGCTTTCCAAAATATTTTCGCTTGATCATTCAATCACAACTCCGGGAACGGCTCAGGAAAAAGGTACAGGGCTTGGATTAGTACTCTGTCGCGAAATGATTGAAAAACACGGCGGTAAAATCTGGGTTGAAAGCAAAAAGGGTGTCGGTACAGATTTTCATTTCACGCTTCCTTTAATTAATGTTTAAAATTTGACAATATTGTTTTACTTGATAAGTAATAAAAATGCTATTATGTTTCAAATGAAATTAAAATTAAAACTGCTGTTGAAGTAAATCTTGAAGTATTTTAATATTTTGATCGCATTCCTGATACTAATTAGCTTAAGTAAAACTGAGGCACAAAAATTAGGAACATTAAGGGGGAGTGTCACTGATTCACTTTCCGGTGAAGCTCTTCCCTTCGCAAATATTTTACTGCAAGGAACTAATATAGGTGCGTCGGCTGATTTAAAAGGGAACTTTATAATACCTGGAATTCCCTCGGAGAAAAATTATACTGCTGTGGTTAGTTATCTCAGCTACTCTCCCAAAGAAATTCAAGTTAAAATTAATCAGAACCAGATCACTCAGTTGAGAGTTGAACTTGCACCTTCAGCAATTAGATTTGAGGCGGTTGAAAAAATAGGGGATAAATATGATCGCCCCAACGAAACAGACATTGGACTTCAGAAATTGACTATCCGCGAAATTGAATATCTTCCGCAAGGAGTTGAGACCGACATTTTTCGTTCGCTGCAATTTTTACCCGGGGTAAAATCGACGGGAGATGTATCTGCCAGATATTATGTTAGGGGGGGAAGCAGTAATCAGAATTTAGTTTTATTCAACGGAGTTTCGGTTTACAATCCGTTTCACGCACTTGGTTTATTCAGTATAATTGATCCGGAAATAATTAATGCAGTAGAATTTTTTAAGGGAGGATTCACTGCCGAATACGGCGGACGACTTTCTTCTGTATTAAATCTTGTTACAAAAGACGGTAATAAAAATAAATTTGCCGCAAATGTTACAGGAAGTTTTCTAACAACAAAGGCATCTGTTGAAGGTCCTTTGCCAATAGGATCGTTTATCGTCTCAGGAAGAAAGAGTACATTCAACAGCATTTTAAAAAAGTTTTTAAACTATAAAGATGCACCATTCGATTTTTATGACCTTTCGTTCAAAATCAATTATATTAGCGATGGTTCTGGAAATTTGACAAAAATTTCACTGCACGGATTTAATAGTTTAGATCAATTAATCGGAGCCAATAGCAGTGAAGCAGATTATAAATGGAGTAATAATATTTATGGAGCATACCTTTTTCAGGAATGGGAAAATGTACCGGTATATTCCGAGACAAATTTTTCTATCAGTAATTTCTATGGGGAAGTTATTCCAAACTTTAGCATCACAAAACCACGAAGAAATTTCATTAATGATGTAACTCTCCGGACTGATGTTTCATACATTGCCGAATCAACGGATGAAATTAAAGCTGGTTATAGTATAAAATCAATCAACACTGAATTAAATTTTGAAAACCTTCAAGGCGCTACAACAGATCTAAATGACAAATCACTTCAATTAGTACTTTATGTCAAATATAAATTTTTAAGATTTGAAAATTTCGGTGCGGATATCGGAAGCAGATTAAATGTTATTTCACTTAGCGAGCAAGCCGTACCAATTGCTGAACCAAGAGTTAATCTCACTTACCGGGTTTTCCCTTTCCTTGCGTTGAAAGGTGCGTGGGGAATTTACTCTCAGGATTTGATTACTCTAACAAACGAGAGTGAAGTAATTTCTTTATTCGAACCTTGGGTGATTACTCCCAACTATTTAAATCCTTCTGATGCTATTCATTATGTTTTAGGTTTAGAGTATAATGGAATTGAAAATTTAACTTTCACTGTTGAAGCATACTACAAGAAATTAAACAATACTGCTGAAGAAAATCAAAATAAAATTGACGCTGCTGATCCTGATTTTATTAATGGCAGTGGTGAAGCTTACGGTTCGGAATATTGGCTGAAATACACGGGTGGAATTATTGATGCATCTGCTTCATATTCATTAAGCTGGGCATATAGAAATATTGGAGGATGGATATCTTATCCAAAATATGATTCGCGCCACAGTGTCACATTAAATCTATCTTTTAATTTTGGCGATGGCTGGCAGAGCAGTTTAAGCTGGTTTTTCAATTCAGGTTTGCCTTTCACTCAAATCAGCGGTTACTACGATAAGTTATATATTGAAGATATCTATAATATTGGAAACTTATTCGGCGGTTACTTTCCATTCACTGTACTTACAGATAGAAATCTTGGCAGACTGCCAACATATCACAGATTAGATTTTAACATTTCAAAAGAATTTAAATTAGGGTTTATGAATCTTGATTTTAGTATAAATGTGTTAAATGTTTATGACAGAAAAAATATATTTTATTTTGATCGAAAGACTGGACAAAGAGTGAATATGCTACCTATTCTACCAACAGCGACATTGAAAATTTCAATATGAAAAAAAACCTAACAACTCTTTTACTGATTCTTTTGTCACTAAGTATTTTATCCTGTGAAGAAGAATTTAATCCAAAAATAGATTTCCAAGAAAAATTTATTTTATATTCAATAATAAATCCAGATTCAACATTTCAATCTGCAGTGCTGCTTAA
>Ga0172373_10003322_pt1 | contig 23621 bp, 21 predicted proteins | sample Lak10m_2_FD_114546 | JGI IMG/M metagenome (GOLD analysis project Ga0172373, IMG submission 114546) | Freshwater microbial communities from Kabuno Bay, South-Kivu, Congo - kab_092012_10m | ecosystem: Environmental > Aquatic > Freshwater > Lake | place: Democratic Republic of the Congo...
CCGCCCAGCGACGGGTGCTGGATCAATGGCCCATCGACGAAACCCAGCTACGATCGCTGGCCCAGGACAGGGCAGAGATTATCCGCGGGTTCCTGATCGAGGAACAGAACATTCCTGATGAACGGCTGTTCCTGCGCGACGTCATGCTCGACGCATCGCCCGATGCCTGGGTCCGCGCGTCCTTGACGCTGGAAAGTTTCTGAAGGCAACAGTTCCTCCAGCTCTGTTTTTCTCTCTCCCGATGAGTCGTCGGCGATTCATCTAAAAATCATGGTCTCGTAATCCGACTGAAACGCCCGTTTCATATTCCCCCTTTAGCCTAGCTCGTCCCGCGCTGACGTAATTGAGCACCATGAGAGCCTGGATTTAAAGAAAGCTTGAAGGTCATCGGGTTTCCTTGTCCGTGTCATTTGAACCTCAGAGGGTTGCCATCTAAAGCGCCACTTGCGGGAAGCACCAACGTTTTTTTAAGCAACAAAACAGGTTTTTCTATGAATTCGAAACTAAAGGGATTGTCCCTGGCAATTGCTACGCTGATCGGAGCCACCAACACCCAAGCGAACGTCGATTTGATCGCTATTGGCACCCTCAACGGTGATTATCAAGATTTGTCAGACGCTTCAGGAACAAAGTTGGAAAACGGTGTAGTGGGTAACCGCTTTGGTGGCATTGGTTCCGGGCTTGCCTATGCCGGTGGGACGACCTTCCTGGCTCTTCCGGACCGTGGGCCCAATGCCAATCCATACAATCCCCTGGTGGATGACACCGTTTCATACATTCCGCGTTTTCATACCGTTGATCTGGTCCTCGGACCCAACGATCCGGGTTCGAAACTGCCGTTCACACTCACCCCAAGGTTGCGCGACACCACCCTGTTGTCTAGTCCAACGCCTTTGGTCTATGGCAGCGGTGCCGGCCTTGGAAATAAAATTGACGGGGTTACCCCGTTGGGTTCCGGAGCACCGGCTCTCAACAATGCCAAGAAGCGCACCTTTTATTTCAGTGGCCGCTCCGACAATTTCGACCCGGCGCGATTATCGACCTATGGCTTGGACGCACGCATGGACCCGGAGGGCATTCGTGTCTCTAACGATGGTCGCTCAGTTTTCGTTTCCGATGAATACGGCCCGTTTGTTTACCAGTTCGATCGCATGAGCGGCAAACGCATCCGCACCTACAATTTGCCTGACAACCTCGCGATCTCCGTGCTGAGCTCGCAAAAGAATGTCGAAATCAATTCGAATACCGTGGGCCGTGAGACCAACAAGGGTATGGAAGGCCTGGCGATCACGCCTGATGGGACAATGCTGGTCGGCTTCATGCAAGCCAATCTAAAACAGGACAAAAAGAAGAGTCTTCGATTTGTCACCATTGATATACGGAGTGGCGAAACGCATGAATATGCCTATCTGTTGACTGATGGATCGGGTGTGAGTGAGGTTGTGGCCATCAACAATCATCAGTTCCTTGTCGATGAACGGGATGGTACCGGGATGGCGGATACACCCCTGCTGACCGATAAGGCTTCCGCCGCAAAGATCAAGAAGCTTTACAGCATCGATATCAGCGCGGCTGCCGAAATCAGCAGTGTCACTGGCCCCAACGCTGACCTGTCTGGGTACGCCGTTGCTAAAACGCCATTCCTCGATATGGTCGCCAAGTTGGTTGAAGCTGGTGTGGACGCCAGACTCATTCCCTCAAAGATTGAAGGTGTGGCGTTTGGCCAGGATGTGGTCATCAATGGTGTAACCCGGCACACACTGTTCATCGCCAACGATAACGACTTCCTGGCAACTATTGCCGACCCGTTGAAGCTACCTGAAGACCCGACTCGTGGCATGGTTCCGAACCCGAATCAGTTCTACGTGTTTGCTTTCGACGACTCTGATCTCCCGGGCTTCCAGCCTCAGCAAATTCGCATACGTAGAATTTTCCGCTGAGTTGGCCCGAGGAACCCTGAGAACCGGGATAAGCGTATTCCTCAATTGAGCACCGCCGAAGGCTCAATGAGAAAACACTTTGGAAAATTCTCTGCATGGTTTCCTACAATTCTTGAGCACATCGGGACGGTTTCGGCCATCTGGGCCGATATCGTCCCTATTCGTGGAACACTAAACATTAAAATTAGAGGTCTATTTAAATTAAATCTATTAGCTGGCCTAATCGAACTTCAAATTTCCTCGATTATAAAAGATGAAAGAAACACTTCATGCCTTGTTAATCCATACCATAAATCAGGACCTTCCTCGGGTCTTGAGAATTCATGGTCGACTTTCATGTGGAGATCAGATAAAGGCTGATGAAATGGTTTTTATGCAGACCATCTGTAAAACAATCGGAAAAATGAAAACTTTGGTCGATAATGATCAAGAGTACCAAGGTATTCTGTCAAAATATATCATTCTTGTATCCGAAGTAACACAAATGGCCGTGGCTAATGAAAAAGGGCAGATTTGCGGATAAAACTATGCGAAGCCCGCGCGTAAAATAATAATTTTATCAGGATTTTTATTAGAAGATTTGGCTAGGCTATGAAAGAAATAAATTATGAGGTAATGGTTAAGCCCGATGGATATTGGGTCGGATATTGGACAATGGAGGGGCTATGGATGAGCGCTGATACAGAACCATATACCTCTTTCGTTGAAGCCACCAAGTTCAGGGAATTTCTACAAAATAACTGCCAACCTGAATACCAATTTACGGATTGATTAACTTATGCCGAAGAGCGCTTGCCTTACCATAGAGAAACCTAAAACACCAAGGATTACAACGGGATATAGGTATGGTAATTGGGTTATAACGGGAGAGCCTGAACGGATAAACCGGGATCTTCGATATCCCTGTCAGTGCATATGTGGAACCGTCAGATTAGTATCAGAAATTTCTCTTAGAAACGGGACCTCGACGAGTTGTGGTTGTCTGCACAAGGAGGTAATGAAGCAGATGGCTTCTGCAGAAAACAGACTGTCTTCCAGCCACGTTCAAGAGATATTAAAAATGATCAGCCAGGGTATCCTGCCGCCAGCAGATCAATTCAGTATCAAGGATGGGTCCCCTTCCTGGACCCTTCTCTCAATGGCTAAAATTCTTGGTGTAAATATCCAGGAGTTAATTGACCATCTACATCAGGCGGGGAAAAGGTTTTCGGAGATTGCCCCTGATAAATCGAGATAATCAATGGGCTTGGAATGAGTTTTGAAGCCGTAAAACTCCCAGTACGCGATTATTGCTGCGCAAAGGAGAACAAGCCTCTGGCACCATCTGCGCTTCCGGGTTGCCCACCATGTGTGAAGGCATCAAATAATAGCCTGACCCCCAACTGTCCCCAAACCTCAACCTTACTGGTGGTTTCCCTATATGTATCCATCGTAGGTTGAGCTCCGAAAGTCAAGTCGATGTTGACATAGTCACTGTAGATCCATCTTGCCCCAAATTGACCTGCATACAAGGGCGCATTGTAAGCCAGAGGGTCCCCCGCATAGGCTTCAGCGATGGCATGAATGTCATCTCCCACGATGGCCGCATCAAAACCAATCCCCCAATAAGGCCGCATGCGCAGACCTATTCCACTTTGATGTTCCGCTCTCAGGCCAAAGTTGGTATGCAGTTGCACACTATCGTTCAGGAGCCGGTACGTCATAAGTCCAATGGCATAGTAATTATCACCGAGCTTGTATTTTGGGTTGACGCTTTCATCAACGGTCCCCCCTGCGGCAACTGTGGTTTGCCCGATATCAAAGGTAGCACCGGAGGCAAAAGCAAGTCCGGGATCGCCATTGGCTTCTGCCCGTGTAAATAGCACCTTTGTTTGAATGATAGGGTTGGCAATAGCCCATTTGTCATTGGTGGCTCTTGCAAATCCCGATCCTGCGATGACTTCCAACCAGTCCAAGGGCGTGATGCCCAACATAGAATTAAACCCAGGCGCGTCACCAAAATTCCCTTCTGCATGACTGACCTCCATCCAGGACTCTATCTCTACTTGTCCGTAATCAGCAATTCTCGCGTCGTCTGTGACAAATGGACGAACGGCAAAAATGGCCTTTGTTGGTGCAATCAATAAGGTCAGAATGACCATGGATCTTATTATGTAACACATGAAATAGGAGTTAGCTGATTTGTTGAAGGCAACAGGTAAGAGCAGAGCTCGTTGGTTAGCCTTGCGATTATTTCATTTGACTGTGTCTGGTTGGTTACAGATAAATTAAATCCTTGTTACATGTTGTTGACATCGCTTCCTTTTGATGCCTATGTCACAAAATAATAACACGATTTTCTCTTGTTCTTAACAAGCTATTGTTATTGTTTGTTGCGTAGCCATGAAAGTCATTATGAGATGAATTAAAAATAAAACAAGTGTGAGGTTGTGATGTGTGAATATAAATATGAAATAACCGTACGGGCGGACGGATATTGGGTTGGTTACAGGGATAAACATGGGGAATGGCATAATGCCGATTCGGAGCCTCATATTTCATTCATTGATGCGGTTAGATACCGTGATTACATCGAAGTGGCAAAGAAAGAGTCGATTGGCGGCTGACAAATGCAGGACCTGCCAATCATGCCAGTTCATTCAAGTAGCCCAGCGCTACACGATACTGTTTGGTCAATTCTGACTCATTACGAGAGCGAAGATTGGTTAACGCAATGCCAAGCAGCTTTTCCTGGCGTGCCTGATCATGTTTTCAACCAGGTTATAGAGCTTTTTCTCGGAGAGAATGCAGATGATATCTGGCTTGATTAGTGTTCGTAATAATATTTAACTTATCCTACCAGACTTCCTATACTCATGAGTCAATATTTCGTCAGGAAACTTTTTATACTGGATACCAACGTCCTAATGCATGATCCTTCCTGTCTTTTCAGATTCAAGGAGCACGATCTATTTATACCTATGGTTGTTTTGGAGGAGTTGGATCATTCCAAAAAGGGGGTATCCGAAGTTTCACGTAACGCTCGACAGGCAAGTCGGTTACTTGATGAATTGATTCATCACAGCAGCATTGATCAGATTCGGGCAGGGATACCCCTTGATAGGCTGTTCCCCGCCCGACACAAGGAGGCTGATTGTTCAGGTTGTCTGTTCTTTGAGGTCAACCCTGATAGCGCCGCATGGCCAGCAGCAACTCGCGCCCCTGACAACAATATTCTGGCGACCACGCTTGATTTGCTCAAGGATCAGCCAGACAGGTCGGTCGTCCTGGTCTCCAAAGACATCAACCTTCGAATCAAGGCAGCAGTCCTGGGCATCAATGCCGAGGATTATCAGAATGATCAAGTGCTTGATGACATACACCAGCTGTATACCGGTGTACAACGATTGCCGCATGACTTTTGGGAGACGCATGGCAAGCATGTCCATTCCTGGAAAGACGCAACAGGTCGTACCTATTATCGAGTGACGGGACCGCTTGCTGATCGCTGGTTTGTCAACCAGTTCGTGTATATGGATGACGATTCTGGTTTTGAGGCAATTGTTCGTGCCAAAGACCAGGGCGATGCGCTTATCGAACTGGTTCGGGATTATCGCACCCCTCAGAATGCGGTCTGGGGTGTGCGAGCTCGGAATCGTGAGCAGAATTTTGCCCTGAACGTCCTTATGGACCCCGAGATCGATTTTGTCACCTTGTTGGGAACAGCGGGTACCGGCAAAACCCTGCTGACGCTTGCCAGCGCGTTGACTCTCAGCTTCGAGGGCAAGCGGTACCGCGAAATCGTGATGACCCGGGAAACGATGCCACTCGGAGAGGACATCGGTTTTCTACCCGGGACCGAGGAGGAGAAAATGAATCCCTGGATGGGCGCCCTGTTCGATAACCTGGAAATTCTTGGTGGGCATGACAACAGTCAATGGGAGCGCGGTGCTACCCATCAGTGGCTCATGAGTCGGATTACGGTGCGCTCCCTGAACTTTATGCGCGGTCGGACATTTAATGGTCGCTTTATCATTCTGGACGAGGCCCAGAATCTCACCTCGAAACAGATCAAGACTCTTGTCACCCGGGCTGGGCCGGGAAGCAAGATTGTCTGTCTAGGGGATATTGCCCAGATTGATACCCCCTATCTGTCCGGTACCACTTCAGGCCTGACCTATGCGGTTGACCGGTTCAAGGACTGGCCGCACTCCGCTCATATCAGCATGCATCGAGGTGAGCGTTCGCGATTGGCGGATTATGCAGCAGACGCCTTGTAGTGGGTTCTTCATGCGAAGGCATGAAATTTCTCTGCCAGGGTGAGGCCGATTTCGATCAGGATCAGAATGATGATGTACCACTCCAGACGGTGACCCTGGCGGTTGTTAAGTAGATCGAGATAGGTTTCGGCGATGCGCCAGAGCAAATCCAATTTACGCGACAGTATTCGATCCCGATCATGCAGTTCGAATTCGTTGGCAAGACGCAGGTACAGTAACTCAAGCTGTGGGCTGTCCCAGGTCAGGTCGGGCTTCTCGCTCACCTCGACCCGACCCACCGTGCTGGTAAGGATGGCAAGGGCCTGGCCGACCTCATTGATGACATCGCGCCCCTTGCTTGGATTGAGTCCTTGTCTCAGTTTTTTGATGAGGTTTTCGAAACGTTCAAACGCGCTGGCAACGAATTTTTCGTAGTGTGACAGCACGACGCTCTTGGCGAGAATCTGGGCGATGATCTGGATTCGTTCGATGCTGGCCTCGGCAAGAATCAGATGCCCCTCCTTGTTGATTGAGTCGTACTGACCCGGATCAATCACCAACAGTATCCGTTCTTGCTCGTTAACATCCACGGCATCGGTAACACGCGCTGCCAGTCGTGCAAGCCAGTCCTTCGCTCCCCCTTCGTCAAGACCAATGGTAACGACCACGCCAAAACGAAAGGCAACCAGCCATTTTTCTTCATCCAGCGCCAGGGTCAGGGGTGAGAGCCCAACCGTCCGGGACGGTTCAAATTCCCGGAGGTCGAGGCGAGATCCCAAGAACCAGGCACAAACTTGCAGGGTTTGCATCTTGCTTCTGCCCTCGCTCCTTGGCTTGCCGGCTACTTGGCAGGTCGACCTGCCTTCAATTTCTCGAGGCTATCGAGTGTCCGCAGAAGTTGCTTGTCGCTGAGCGCCTGCAAAGCCACTAAACCCGCACGCACCAGTTCACTCTTCCTGATGGCTTGCCCGTTCTCAAGGCAGCGGGCTTTCAGCGCATCAATCGCTGCGTATTCCTGTTCCGGAAACTTGAAACTGTCGCGTACCAGCTTTTGTTTGCGTGGTTTCTTGGTTTTTTCACCCTCCGGGACCACCGCAGGGGCCGCAACAAGGGGCAGATCCGCGTTCTGTTGAGCCTCCGCGGGTTTATCTTTCACGTTGGCTTTCGTGGCTGCGGGGTTGCGCGTGGCTCCTTCCGCTGCCATCTTCGTTGTGGTTTTTTTGGTTTTGATGTCTTCGCTGGCCATGCTGACTCCTGCTCTATGGGTAATGGAGAGCGTATATTAAATGATATAAACGGTATATACCAATGGGGTTGGCTCTCGCTGCCCTGTCTGCTCTCAGGCCGAGGAAAGCCCGCCGCCCAGAGGCTTTTTATATTTTTTATAGCTCTCGCATTCCGTCCCGCAACCGTCGAAATCCGTCTGCTTGAATGAATTTTGTGACGTCATCAGCTTGTAACAAATGGTCTCTATAGTCTCCCACCGAAGCGTCGATGGTATGTCCCTTCCTCTGCCCGCCTTAATGGCGGGCTCTTTTTAGCAAAAACAAAAAAGATGGACTCTGTCATCTGGAACATCCTCGTACATCACCCTGAAGATGAATGGCTGGATCGATGCCGTTGGGCATTGCCCCTGGTATCCGACGGAGAAATTCTGACAGTTATTCAGCGCTATTTCTGCGATGACGTCGAAGTCCTGCTTGAGGACTGACGACCGCACCCCCTCCCGAGTCTGATCGACGGTACCGCATGATGGCTACTCGCTATCGCACCATTTTCATTTCGGACCTTCACATTGGATCCACTCAATGCCAGGCCGATGTTCTGCTCGACTTTCTGAAGTACAACGAAAGCGAGAGGCTTTATCTGGTCGGCGATATCATCGATTTTTGGGCCCTGTCGAAAAAGGTCTACTGGCCGCGTGAGCACAACACCATCATCCAGAATATCCTGCGCAAGGCCCGGCACGACACCCAGGTTATCTATGTCCCCGGCAACCATGACGAGAATGTCCGTGAGTATGACCAATTCGTCTTTGGCGATATCGTTGTCCATAACTCGGTGATTCATGAGACGGCCGATGGCCGTCGGCTACTGGTAGTGCATGGTGATGAGTACGACACGATTGCCCGGTATCACCGCTGGATCGCCAAGCTAGGCAGCAAAGGCTATGACTTTCTGCTTGAACTGAACCGGTGGTTGCGGGCCATACGCCGTGTTCTTGGCATCCAGTCACAGTTCTCGCTTGCGGCCATCGTCAAGTTCAAGGTCAAGAATGCAGTTCAGTTTATTTCCGATTACGAGGAAAGCATCGTGGCTACCCTGATAGACGAAGGGTTGGATGGCGTCATTTGCGGCCACATTCATCATGCCGAGATCAAGGACATGGATGGATTTCTCTATGTCAACACCGGTGATTTCGTCGAGAGTTGCACCGCGATAGTGGAACATCAGGACGGCCGTCTGGAGCTCTTGCACTGGCAGAAACGCGATGCGGAGCCGGACCTGTCACCGGTCCTGGTGGCTGAAACCTGATGAATCGCGGTTTTCCGACCATTCTGACGGCACAGTTCTTCTCCTCGCTGGGAGACAATGCCCTGCTGTTTGCGGCCATCGCCCTGCTCCAGTCTCTTGATGCGCCGGCCTGGCAGACGCCGGTGTTACAGCAGTTCTTTGTCGTCGCCTTTATTGTTCTGGCTCCCTTTGTGGGAGCGTTTGCCGATTCCCTTCCCAAGGGTCGGGTGATGTTCATCAGCAACAGCCTGAAGATGCTGGGTTGTCTGGCCATGTTACTGGGTCTGCATCCCCTGCTGGCTTATGCAGTGGTTGGCATCGGAGCGGCGCTCTATTCCCCGGCCAAATACGGCATTCTGACCGAATGCCTTCCGGCCAGTCGGCTGGTCTGGGCAAATAGCTGGATGGAGGGGTTGACTGTCGCAGCAGTGATTTTGGGCGCGATCATCGGCGGGGCCCTGATCAGCGATCATCACGACCTGATGGCTTATGTTCCGCAGGGAACGGATTCCCTCCTTGGCCCCCACGCCCGGCCCAAAGTCGCCATCCTTGTCATGCTGATGCTTTATCTTCTGGCGGCGATATTCAATATGTTCATCCCGAAACTGCCCATAGAGCATCCACCGGAAAAACGTACCCCAGGATTTTTAGTCCGGGATTTCTGGCGGGGTTTCCTAGCCCTATGGCGCGATCCCCTGGGGCAGGTGTCGCTTGCGGTCACCTCGCTGTTCTGGGGAGCTGGGACTACCCTGCGGTTCATTATTCTTGCCTGGGCCGCTACCAGTCTGAACATGGATCTCGAACATGGAACCCAGCTGACTGCCCTGGTGGCCGTTGGCCTGGCGATCGGATCGGTACTGGCCGCCCGTTTCGTGCCATTGGTGCATGCGGTCAAGGTTCTCCCGCTGGGCATCATCATGGGGGTGGTCGTGATGACCATGGTAATGGTGCATCAGTTGTGGCTTGCTGTGGTGATGCTGATCCTGATCGGGACTCTGGCGGGTAGCTTTGTCATTCCAATGAATGCCCTTCTGCAGCACCGAGGCCACCAATTGATGGGTTCAGGCCATTCAATTGCGGTGCAGAATTTCAATGAAAATCTCTCGATACTGCTGATGCTTGGCGCCTACTCGCTAATGCTGAAGGCGGATCTAAGCAGTCATGGGGTCGTCCTGATTTTTGGCGGATTCATTGCTTTGGCGATGGCGGTGCTTAATCGCGTGCACGGGCATGATCAGGATTGAAGTCCTGAATCGCCAATGACATCGAACATGCGCCTGATTTCCTCCGGCACCAGAAATCTGATTGCCCGGGGCCTGCGCAGCCGTTCCGGGCGATTGGCCGCTCGGGCATCGTGCACCGGCGAGGGGTGTCGGGTGCTCATCATGTCGGTCGCCGCTGGTGCAGGCCATATCCGAGCCGCAGCTGCCCTTGAGAGCGCATTTGCCGCCGACCCCCGTGTCGACCAGGTTATCAATCAGGATGCACTGGTCTTCACCAACAAGCTGTTTCGCGACTTCTATTCAAAGCTATATCAGTCCCTGGCCGAGACGGCCCCCAATTTTCTGGGCTGGTGGTACAAGTCCAGCGATGAACCGTGGCGCACTGACACCATGCGTCACATGATTGACCGGCTCAATACCCGCCCGCTGGTGCGATTCATCAGGGAGTTCAATCCGCACCTGATCGTTTGTACCCATTTCATGCCGGCCGGCATCATTTCCCATCTGATTGCCAGCGGTCGGCTCAATGCCCGGCTATCGATCGTGGTTACCGATTTCGATTTTCACGCCATGTGGTTGTCGCGGTCCTTCCAACGCTATTTTGTGGCTCTGGAAGAGACTAAAGCCTACCTGGAGGCACTCGGGCTGCCCTCGGAACGGGTCACAGTGTCGGGCATTCCCATTGATCCTGCTTTCTCTGCTCCCCTGGACAAGGTGACCCATTGCCGGCGTCTCAAGCTGGATCCTGGCAAACCAACACTGCTGTTATCGGCCGGTGCTGCAGGCGCCACATCGGCGGGCTTGATGGTGGAGCGATTATTGGCACTTGATTCCGGAATACAGACGGTAGTGGTCTGCGGACGCAATGCGGAATTGAGGCAACGCATCGAGCATACGGTCAGAGATCACGAGGAGCGCTTCCGGGTGCTGGGATACTCCGATGACATGCCTTCACTGATGCGGATCGCAGATTTGCTGATAACCAAACCGGGGGGAATGACTTCTTCAGAGGCGCTGGCCGCCGGACTGCCGATGTGCATCATTAACCCCATACCGGGGCAGGAGGAACGCAACAGCGATCACCTGCTGGAGGAGGGGATTGCAGTCAGGTGCAACGATCTCGCAACGCTGAACTACAAGGTCGGCCAATTGCTCGCCAACCCGGACCGGCTCGCGGGAATGCGCGCCAATGCCTTGCGCCTTGCCAAGCCATTTGCTGCACAAACGGTAGTGAACACGCTTCTCGAAGAGAGCCATATGCCATCGCTTGCCTTGTCCCGCCACCAACGCCGGATCATGGTGGCCGGCCATCGACGATAGCCCCAACGGGGGCTTACCCCCGCTGCGTTTCGGGATTCGGACAAGGAACTTACATGGGCGACCGCTTTATCCCGAAGTGCTGGTGCTCCAGAACGCCTGGCTGACGGATGTAGTTCCGGACAGGTCCTCGACGATCCTGTCGAGGTCATCCGAATCGATAGAGGTAGACAACAAGGTGGCGCGTATCTGAATTTCCGCTTGGGCAAAAGGTTGGATGGATAGGTCTCCGAGCGGATAACCGGCCAATTCCAGGCACTGCTCCAGGGTCTCCAGAATGTGCTTCTGACCGTTCCTTTCGCAGATGACGCAGACGTTGTAGGTCACTTCACTTGTCTCGTCGTCAATAGGCAGGCGGTTGATTGCATTGACCAATGGCCGCAGCAAGGTATTGCCGGCGATGACAAACAAGGTGGCTAATGCAGCTTCAGGTATGAGATCCGCTCCCGCGCAAGCACCGACGGCTGCCGCGCCCCAGAGGGTGGCTGCGGTGTTCAGGCCGCGGATATTTCCGTCGTTCTTCATGATCACGCCGGCCCCCAGGAATCCGACCCCGGAGATCACATAAGCGATCACATGCACGGCCCCTTCGTGACCGGTCAATCGATTGGCGATGTCCACAAAGATGGCAGCGGCTAGCGCTACCAGAACATTGGTTCTCAGGCCGGCGGTACGCTGGCGGTATTCCCTTTCGAGGCCGATCAGCGTGCCGAGGATAAAGGCGGTCGAGAGGCTGATTAAAGTATCTTGCAGAGAGGAAAGACTGATCAGCTTTAACGCTTCCAAGACTGGGCTCCGGAACAGACGCGGTTGGTGTGTTGCTGCCCATACTAACATTTTGATAACGATAAAAAACGTAAACCGACAGCCTGATTTCCGATGGACTGAATCCCTATTGAAGACCGCGCTATTTCTTCATTGAATCTTCATCATAGCTTCATATGGCCGTCACGATGGCCCTGTAGATTTTGCAGCAAGCTACAAGCCAGTGGGGCTGCGCTGAATGGTTTTGTCAGCCGCCACCACTTTGGTTTGGGTGATCTGATAAATCGAAGATGACGTCGAGGGTCAGGTTCCTTGGTGTGACGACCATGGGCCTTGCCGATGCAGGATTCAGGTATGTCTATAGGATTGTCTTTGAGACAGGGTGGTCATGTATTACTGCTGCTGATCTTGATGTCCTTCGGCGTCAGTGCAGAAAACCAGGATAACCATGAATATAACGGGATCACCGATTATTTCAGCCAGACCAGATTTCACGGAAATCTGCGTGCCTATTTCTTCGAGCGGGCCTACAGCAAGGAAACGGCACTGGATCAGAACGCATTTTCTCTGGGTGGTTACGCGGGCCTGGTGACGGCGCCGTTTTACGGGTTGCAGGCTGGGTTAACCCTGGGGGCGGCCAATAGTCTCGGACTGAATCCCGAGAGTACGGCCAGGGTGGATGCCACCCTTCCGGCCGGAACGGTGTACACGTTGACCGAAGGTTACTTGCAGTGGCAGCACCGATATTTTCTGGTGAGAGGCCCCGACCAGATTATCGATGTGCCCTGGATCATGGCATCGGACTCACGCATGAAACCCTCTGCCTATCGGGGAGTGTATGGTGAGGCCTATCCCTTTGCCGAATTCGAACCCCTCAAGGACCTTTACTTCGTCGGTCTGAATGTTTTTGACTTCAATGGCCGTGCCGAGGGTACTTTCAATGCCAGCAATCTTTACATCCCCGGACATGCCGGTGGGAGCGGCATTGCCGCGCTTCAGGGCCAGGAGGCCCCGGGCGCCTCGGCCTTTGCGCTCAAATACGGGCAGAAGGGCGATAACATGAATGCCCAACTATGGTGGCATCAGTTCATTAATTTCTCTCAATTGCTGTGGCTGGATGTCAACTATATTCACAAGAATCCGAGTGGATACAACCCCATCTTTGGCATACAGTTCGCCAATCAGACAGGGGACGGTGAAAACACCATTGCTCTGGCTGGGAATGGTCAGGCAGGTAATTCCCAAGCCTATGGAATACTGGCAGGTCTGGATACCCCATATGCCCGCGTGACAGCCGCTTACAATGGAATTACCAGTCAGGCTGACGCATTTGGCAATGGTGATCTGCTTTCGCCTTACAGTACGGGATATTCAACTGATCCGCTATATACCACGCAGATGATTGGCGGAATGATCGAAAAGCAATCATCAGGCAGCGCCTTCAAGGTCGCAGCAACCACCTTTCTTCTCGACCAACAGATCAAGGGAATTCTGTCCTACGCCCGCTATTTCATCACACCGACGACAACCTATCAGTCAGAGCCCAATGAAACCGACCTGGACATTACTTATAGTTTCTCCAAGGACTCCGGGCTGGATGGCCTGTCGATCCGTAACCGGTTTGGTGTCATGACGGGCAATGTCAACTATGGACATTTTTATTATGAGCGGTTCCAGATCCAATATCAGTTTTAGGGTGATATCTTTTCGTGGCTTTCAAGGGCTTGGTTTATCCGGTTTCAGCCAACTAGTAGTTCTGAGTTTGTTGGCACTGTTGTCGGCTTGTCAGACTGAACGCCTCCCGGCCAAAGTCATAAACGTCTCCGATCCAGCGGCGGCAGAAAGTTCGGTAAACAGCGGGAGAGCACTGGCTGTCAAATCCGGTTCACAGGCGATCCCTGCACCGGTAACGACCCGTCTTGAAGAGGTGACCGGCACCTTGAAGACTATAGACCGTCGGGGAAATCGTATTGTTGTGCAGATGGACAATGGCAAGTTGCTGAGGCTCAAGGTATCAGGCCTTGTAAAAAAGCAGCTTAATGTGGAGCCGGGCCAAAGAATTGGATTTTCGCTGCGTGAGTCCGTTGAGATCATTCGCAATAGGTACCTACACGCGGTGGATGGGGGCATCGTCGCTCGAGAAGCACCGGGCAGCAGCGGTGAGCGTGAAAATTACAACAGCTACTACAATCGAGCTCCCAATGCTCATCATGGTACGCACTGGGAAGAAGACATGAATATCCCGGCCACCGTGGTCCAGACCTATCCGGATCGATCCGAGATTCGGCTAGTGACGAAGGCCGGCAGGCAGTTCACGGTCAAGGTTTCGGATGGGCAAACCCGGGTCGACAATGTCACACCTGACGAGCCGGTGATCGTACGGTTCAGGGAAGTGGATGAGATTCACCTTATTGACCAATGAAGGATATTTACCCAATGCCACAGCATGTTCGATTTCGACTGATTACCCTAAGCTTCACCGTGATTTCGTCCTTAATGGGCTGCAATCCGGATTCCTACCGCAACTATGTCAAGCCCGAGGAGCTGAGCGATCTGCAGAAGGAATCAAAAACATCCAGGTTCCGCAAGGTCGGGGGTGTGGACCTGTGGAGTGAAGGGGTACCGGATCGAAAATATCGGATCCTTGGAGTCATTCACGATGTGCGAAGAAATCTTAACTGGCGCCTTAAGTCCTATGACACGGACATCGCCAAGGCCGTGCAGCGCGCCGGGGGGGACGGGGGAATCATTCTCATGGCCGAGAGCAAGGTAGTGGACAAGTACTCGGACAACTGCTCCAGTTTCGCTCCCAATAACCAGCAGTGCGGTCCTGATACCGGCGCTGCATTCAGAGCGCCTCAAACCGAGGAGGTCACTGTCTACAGTGAGAACCGCGAGTCTACCTCGGTGCCTCTGGAGTATAAGGATTCACATATCCTGGTTATTCGCTATCTGGATTGAATTCCGGTTCAGTGCTGCGAGGCAGCATTCAGGATTCAATATCGTCCGGAAGTGTATGAAACAGGGCAAAGCGCTTCAGTTGACCCTGTTCGACCATTCTGTCCAGTTGATGAACCACATCCCGGTGTTCGTGGTCGAGCACGTCGTACAGTTCCCTTAGCTTCTTCTTTCTGCGCTTGATTTCAATGGCCATGACGCTCAACACGATGGCCGAGAGAGTGGTGGTAAGCAGGGTAGAAATACTTTCCATGGTTTGTTCCCGGGTGATGTCCGCTGGCTCAGCCTGACATGGCCTCTTGAGCGCCGGCGCGAATTACCTCAATCGCTCCGGCCCAACCATCGCGGTGGAGCTTTTCCCGAATGTCTCGCTCGATATTGGTGCTATTGCGGTGCGAGGTCAGAAACTGCAGAAACTGCCGCAGGGCATCGAGCACCTGATTCGGTTTGTGCAGCACACCAAGGTTGAGATGAAAGCCGTGAAACTCTTCGCCGTTGTCATCCAGGGTTTGCACCAGATCGCGTACCAGAATGATGGGGTCCTTGCCGGCCAGCACCGGGTTTTGCCGGATGATGTTGCTCGACTGTTTGCGACTGAGTACATAGAACGGGTCTCGGCCCTGGAACGACAGGATCATGCTGAAATTGTCGCGGACTACCTGGGCGGCAGGCGACTTCCAGCCGGAGTCGATGACAAAGATACGAAACCGATAGGGTTCCTGTGGGAGGGTGCCTGCCGCGGGTTCAATCGCTAAAGTCTGAGCTTCGGTCTTTGGCGAATTCCGCATCCGCTTCTTGCGGACCGGTGTTGAATCCTTTTTCGTAGTCATCTTGTCAGGAAGGGAGCCTTGGGACCATGAATCTACTTAGCACAGCACGCTTCTGCTTCTGACGTTTCCGGCATCGTGACGGCAAGACTCGCCATCCAGTTCATATCTCGATCCCTTGCCTGGGCCATGAGGTAGAGATGGGTTGAGAGTTCCGTTTCCTCCGGCTTGGTATTGCGTTGTCGCCATTCGCCTGTACTGTCCAGTTCCCAGGCTTGCCGGTTATCTTGCAGCATCACCTGCAAAAGCTCCTTGAGTTCATTCTGCAGATTTATATCCAGCACCGGCACAATCGCTTCCACTCTCCGGTCGAGGTTACGCGTCATCCAGTCCGCGCTCCCGATATAAAAGGATTCCTGGGAGTCGTTCTGGAACCAGAAGATGCGGGAGTGCTCCAGAAAACGGCCGATTATGCTGATAACCTCGATATTTTCGCTAAGGCCCTTGACACCCGGTTTCAGGCAGCAGATTCCGCGAATGATCAGCTGGATCCTGACGCCGGCATTGGATGCCTCATAAAGCAGGTTGATCATGTCGAGATCGGTCAGGGAATTCATTTTGGCAATGATGTGCGCGGGCCGCCCACTCTCCGCAATCGCCATTTCCCGTCTGATCAGATCTTCCATTGCGCCCCGGAGCGTCAGTGGTGCAACCAGCAGCTGCTGGTACGAGGATTGCTTCGAATATCCTGTCAGGTAATTGAAGAGGTGAGTCAGATCCGAGGCAATGTCCTCGCGACAACTGAGTATTCCGAGGTCGGTGTAGAGTTTTGCCGTTTTTGGGTTGTAGTTCCCGGTTCCAATATGGGAATAGCGACGCAATTCGTCACCTTCCTTCCTCACGACCAGAGTGGTTTTGGTGTGAGTCTTCAGTCCAAGCACTCCATAGACCACATGGACGCCGGCTTGCTCGAGCTTCTTGGCCCACTCGATATTGTTGGCCTCATCAAATCGGGCCAGTACTTCAATCAGTACCACCACCTGTTTTTGATTCCTGGCGGCGCGCATCAGAGCCTGAATGATCGGCGAGTCGCCCGAAGTCCGGTAGAGTGTCATTTTGATGGCGAGAACCTGCGGGTCCTGAGCAGCCAATTCAATGAATCCCTCGATGGAGTGTTCGAATGACTCGTAGGGGTGATGGACCATGAGGTCCCCCTGTCTTATGACCTCGAACAAGTCCGGTCCAGAAAGGGCTTGAGCGTTCTGGCGGTCAGCCTCGACAGCCATTGCGGTGCGTATTCTTGGGGGGGTGGTCGGCTGCCACTCCGGGTACTTGAGTTCCGGAAACGGCAGTGACGCAAAATGGAACAGATCCCTGAGATTCATGAGTCCCTTGATGACGAATACGTCTTCCGGGCGGACATCAAGATCACGGATCAACTGAATGCGCAGGCTCTCCGGCATGCTTTCAGTGATTTCCAGGCGGCAGACAAAGCCATCGATACGCCGCTTACTGATTTCTGTCTCGACAGCAAGAAGAAGATCGTCAGCCTCGGATTCCTTGATTGGAAAATCACCATCTCGCGTGATCCTAAAGCCGTGATGTCCGAGTATGTGCATACCCGGAAACAGGGTTGAAAGATTGTCTGCGATCACGGATTCCAGCGGCAACAACACTCTTGAATTGCCGGATGCCAGGTCAAGGCCGGGGTCGATTTCGATGAATCGCGGCAAAGTGTCGGGAACCTTGACCCGAGCAAAGCGGTGTTCACCGCTCTCCGGATCTTCCACGATCACCGCCAGATTCAGGCTGAGGTTGGCCATGCGCGGGAAGGGATGACTGGCATCCACGATTAATGGAGTCAGGACGGGGAAGATGAACCGTTCGAAATATTGGCCAGCCTGGAGATATTGCTCGCGAGTGAGCTGCTCCGGCTGGAGAATGGAAACGCCCTGCTCCTTAAGGGCAGGGCGCAAGACACCTTCAAATAGTGCATGTTGTTCGCTGACGCGCAGTTGCAGGTGCCGACGAATTTCCTTAATCAGCTCCTGGGGTGTCAGTCCGGTTTGATTTTCCTTGTCAAATTCGATGTCCAAGTGCTCGAGTATCCCCGAAATACGGACCATGAAAAACTCATCCAGATTGGAACTGAAGATGGCGAGGAACTTCAGTCGTTCAATCAAGGGGTTTCTTGGATCGTAAGCCTCATGCAGGACCCGGTCATTGAAGCTCAGCCAGCTGAGTTCACGATTGAAGTAGGGTGAATCGGAGGGTGTGGTCGTCATGGTCAACGGAAATCCCGGGTCAAATCATGATGTTCCGGCGGCGTCAGGAGCGCACGTCGGGGCTTCAGAAGATGTTGGAAAAACTCCAGAACAGGAATCCGGAGAGCATCATGGCTGCAGGGAGCGTCAGCACCCAGGCCATCAACAGGTTGCGGATGGTCACCAACTGCAGGCCCGACTGGTTGGCGGCCATGGTGCCTGCGATTCCGGAAGAAAGAACATGAGTTGTGGAAACGGGAAGTCCATAAATATCGGCCGCGCCAATGGTCAGCATGGCCACGACTTCTGCAGAGGCCCCTTGGGCATAGGTCAGGTGAGTCTTGCCGATCTTTTCACCAACGGTGACCACGATGCGTTTCCAGCCAATCATGGTGCCGAGTCCGAGGGCGATCGCCACGGCCACCTTGACCCAAACAGGGATGAACTTGGTCGCCATGTCCAGTTCGGTTTTGTAGGCTCTGATGTAATCCGAGGTGTCGGCCGGTAGTTTTAGATTTCTATCCTTTTGCAGCAGGGCCAGTGCCTCGGAAGCCAGATACATGTCATTACGCACGTTGGGAACCGCCAGTGCCGGAAGCCTGGAGAGCGTGCTGTGGGTTTTGACCTGATCCGCAATCGAGACAGACAGGCTACGAATTGCCGGAACGATTCCCGGTTGAAACGTCTTGGTTCTGAGATATTCCGTGAGCTGATCCCTGTAGTTTTCGTCTGCAGCCGCCGGGTTGAGTTTTTCCAGTGACTGGCTGGTTGCCTGGGCCATCGCTACGAATTGGGTAACGTCTGCTTCTGACATTGACCGGTTGAGCGCATAAGTCAGTGGCACGGTCCCTACCAGGATCAGCATGATGAGACCCATCCCCTTCTGCCCATCATTTGATCCATGCGCAAAAGAGACTCCGGTACAAGTCAATATCAGAATGCCCCTTATCCACCAGGGCGGCGGTGCCTTGCTTTTCGGTTCTTCATAAAGGTGACGATTTCTTACCAGAACACGCAAGATCACCAATAAAAGGGCAGCAAGACAGAATCCTATGAAGGGAGACAACAAGAGGGAATAGCCCACCTTGGCGGCTTGATTCCAGTCCACCCCGGAAGTGCCGTCATGACCGTGCATGAGTGCATTGGTGATGCCGACACCGATGATCGAACCAATCAACGTATGGGATGACGAGGCCGGCAGGCCCACCCACCATGTCCCCAGATTCCAGAGAATGGCAGCGCAGAGCAGGGCAAAAACCATGGCAAATCCGGCCTTGGAGCCTACCTGCAAAATCAGTTCTACCGGCAGCAAGGAAACGATGCTGAATGCCACGGCACCACTGGAGACCATCACACCGAGGAAATTGAATATGCCCGACCAGATCACCGCAAAATGCGGGGGAAGAGAGTGCGTGTAAATAACCGTCGCCACGGCATTGGCAGTGTCGTGAAATCCGTTGACGAACTCGAATCCGAGGGCTACCAGCAGGGCTATGGCCAAGAGCAGGAAAGGCAGGTAGGTGGTCACCGGCTCGCCGGTATTGGAAATGTCGCTGAACAGACTGACTCCGGTATAAATCAAGCCCCCGCCCAAAAGCCCCTTGAAGGCTAACCTTCCTTTGCCAGGGACCGCCTGATTCAGGTCGGGCTTGTGTTTAACAGATTTGCCGTGCGCTTGCTGGTCCATGAGACGGAACCTCCAGAAGGAATTTGTATTTTCTCGATGCTTTTCATTAGCCTTAGATTAGATTCTCCATAGGCATTGTGAAAACTTCATGAAGGTTAATTGACGGTTTCTTGAATTTCTGTTCATGATTTCCAATTGCTCTTTTGCAGGAGAGCGATACCGCCCATGCCGCCTTGGTGATGTCCGCAAGTCATGCGGCAAACAACAGCTTCCTAATTCAGCAGTTGGTGATTTTTTCACCACGGAGCCGTGAGCGAATTGTCACGTGTCATTCTGTCTTTCATTGTCTTGTCATATTTAGTGAACACCATAGGCATGCTAGCTATCTAGTTCGCAACCCCTTTGCGTCCTTGTTCCCCCGGCAAGCAAGGGATGGCTGACACTCTGGTTCCCCGGAATTGAGTGCTTTTCGAAATTGATTGGAACATGAAGAAAAACTCAGATATCCCTGAATCTTTTGGCGAGGGTTTGAATGACATACCCAGAGATGTGGGATGGATTCTTTTGATAACGGGATTGGCTTCCGAGCTCGGGTTGCCGGGAGTGCCGCCCTTTTGGATTGCCGGGGTCATGATTGTCTGGCCCAAGGCCGGTGATATTCTGGGTCAGCCTATTCGCCGCAGATTTCCGGGAAGCTATGACCGAATGCTCGGTCTGGTTAGGCGGTATACGATGGACTTGAAAAGCCGCTACCCATAGGAGGGTCGGCCATTTTTTCTCAAGTCAGTGATGGGCGTTCAATCAGGCTATGGGCAGAAGTGAATTATCGGATTAAGAGGTCGAGTGTTGTTGTCGAGCTAAAGCACCCTGTCGGCACTTATTGCTTTACACTTTTTTCTTCTAGGCTTTGCTGTATGCGAAGCTCATCTGTTTTCCGCAATCGCTGTGCCAGTACCCGCATGACTTCCAGCGCAAAATTGGGGGTTTCTGCCACCAGAAACTCGAATCTCGCCCGATTGACGGCAACGAATCGACAGTTGGTGATGGCTGTCGTGCTGGCTATTCTCGGGGACCCGTCAATCACGGCGAGTTCCCCTACAAATTCCCCTGGCCCAATCTCCGCAAAAAAAATCCCGCGGTACTCGATCTTTGCTGTTCCTTCGATCAGCACATACATTTCATCGCCGACATCGCCTTCCTTCAAAAGCACCTCACCGCTTTTAATGTCGACGAACTCCGGTGAGTGGCGAAACAGGTTATAGAAAATCATGAGTGTGAACCATTGGAGTGGTTTGGATAGCTGTGGCGAGTCTGGTTGTTTTGATTTTGCTGCCGGTAACCCGTGCCGATTTATCCGAACCGGCCCGTGATGTAGTCCTCGGTCAACTGATGCTGCGGGTTGGTGAAGACCTGGGCGGTTTCACCGACCTCAATCAGATGCCCCATGTGGAAATAAGCGGTGCGTTGGGATACGCGTGCCGCCTGCTGCATTGAGTGGGTGACGATGACGATCGTATAGAGCGTGCGGAGTTCGTCAATCAGCTGTTCGATCTTGGCCGTGGCGATCGGGTCCAGTGCCGAGCACGGTTCATCCATCAGGATGACTTCGGGATTCACCGCGATGGTTCTGGCAATGCAGAGTCGTTGTTGCTGACCGCCTGACAGGCCAGTGCCTGGTTGACCCAGCCGATCCTTGACCTCGTCCCAGAGTCCGGCCCGGCGCAGCGAATTTTCCACGACGTCATCCAGATCGCTCTTCGTAGTCACCAGACCGTGGATGCGCGGGCCATAAGCCACATTGTCGAAGATGCTTTTCGGGAACGGATTCGGTTTCTGGAACACCATGCCGACCTGGGCGCGCAAGGGAACCACGTCGACGTCTTCCCCATAGATCGGCTTGCCATCCATGGTGATTTCTCCGGTCACCCGGCAATCAGGGATGGTGTCGTTCATCCGGTTGAGGCAACGCAAAAAGGTCGATTTGCCGCAACCCGAGGGGCCAATCAGGGCGATGACCTGATGTTTGCCGATATCGAGATTGATATCCTGAACCGCCTGCTTTTCCCCGTAGAACACGCCGACATTGCGGCAACGAATACGGGCATTTGCCGAGGTGTACTCGCCGATGGTGATTCTGTGCTCGCGGTCAATTTTGGCCTTGCTCGCGGTTTCCCTGGTCTTCATTTCTGGAGCCTTGTCCTGCGCAGCCAAATACTGCTCGCCGTTTGCATTGCTCATACTGTTGAGGGTTGGGGTGTAGGTTGTCATGGTTACCACCGACGTTCGTAGCGCTTGCGCAGATAGACCGCACAGCCATTCATCACGATCAGGAACACCAGCAGGACCATGATGGCTGCTGAAGTCCGTTCAACAAAGGCGCGTTCCGGACTATCGGCCCACAGATAGATCTGTACCGGCAGGACCGTTGCCGGGCTGGTCAGACTGGTGGGCACATCGACGATGAAGGCTACCATGCCGATCATCAACAGCGGTGCACTTTCCCCGAGCGCTCTCGCCGTGCCGATGATGGCACCTGTCAGCATGCCCGGCATGGCAAGGGGCAGGACGTGATCAAACACCATTTGCACGGGCGAGGCCCCTATTCCCAGCGCGGCTTCGCGGACCGAGGGGGGGACCGATTTCAGGGCGGAGCGGCCGGCGATGATGATGACCGGCAGTGTCATCAGCGTCAGCACCAGACCGCCCACCAGAGGGGATGATCGCGGCAAGCCGAAAGTATTGATGAAGACGGCCAGTCCGAGTAATCCGTAGACGATGGAGGGGACGGCCGCCAGGTTGTTGATATTGACCTCGATGAAGTCAGTCCACTTATTACGGGGAGAGAACTCTTCCAGGTAGATGGCGGCGGCAATGCCCACTGGGAGCGATAGGCCGATGGTCACCAGCAGGGTAAAGGCCGAACCCGACACGGCGCCCCAGATGCCGGCGGCTTCGGGCTCGCGTGAGTCTCCGTTGGTAAAGAATTCCCGGTTGATGGCTTTGCGGATGCGATTCTGTTCTTGCAAGGTCGTCAGCCAGACCAGGCTGTCCTTGTTGCGATCACTCAGTTCGGCAGCATCTCCGAGGTTACCCTTGGCCAGCATGTCGATAGCGTCGTCTACCGGCAACCACACGCGCTGTGTGGTCCCGACCAACTTGGGATCGGACTTGACCATGGCCCGCAGGCGCTGACCGGCGGAAGAACCGATGAAACCTGCAAGGGCGCGTTTCTTCTGTCGTTCCGTCACCTCCGGAAACAGTCCGTAAATGGCCGTTTTCCACAGGATGTCATAGTCGCCATTGGCCTGTGCATCGGGAGTTCCAAGGCCCTCCGGGTCGATGGCCTGGGCGTCGAAGTGGATATCCAGCGCGACATTGGTATAGAGGAATGCCGAATAGCCCTTGCTCACGATGCTGGTAAACAGCAAAACCAGAAAGACCAGTGCAATGACGATCGCCCCCAGACCGTAGGCACGAAAGCGCAGTTCCGCGTTGCGGCGCTTGCCCAGCCCGGCCATGACAATGTCGTGGCTGCGGGGAGCGGCTGGTTTCTGCGTTGAGAAATTACTCATATTGTTCTCGGTATTTCCGGACGATGCGCAAGGCCAGGATGTTCAGCGCCAGTGTCAGCAGGAACAAAACCAGCCCCAGTGCAAACGCGGCGAGGGTTTTGGGACTGTCGAATTCCTGGTCTCCCACCAGCAGCGTCACGATCTGTGTGGTCACCGTGGTCACCGCGGACAGGGGGTTGAGAGTAAGGTTGGCACTCAGCCCTGCGGCCATGACGACGATCATAGTTTCTCCGATGGCGCGCGATACCGCCAGTAGGATGCCACCGACTACCCCGGGCAATGCGGCCGGCATGACGACCTGGCGAATGGTTTCCGACTGGGTGGCGCCCAGAGCGTAAGCGCCATCCCGCAGGGATTGGGGCACGGCGTTGATGAAATCATCGGAGAGCGAAGAGACGAACGGGATGATCATGATGCCCATGACAAGGCCGGCAGC
>Ga0172373_10003323_pt1 | contig 23615 bp, 15 predicted proteins | sample Lak10m_2_FD_114546 | JGI IMG/M metagenome (GOLD analysis project Ga0172373, IMG submission 114546) | Freshwater microbial communities from Kabuno Bay, South-Kivu, Congo - kab_092012_10m | ecosystem: Environmental > Aquatic > Freshwater > Lake | place: Democratic Republic of the Congo...
CGAAGGCCGCCGTCGCGGCATGCGTTACTTCATCCGCAAGGGCTGAACCAAGGCCCGGCGCGTGATTCCAGCGGGCGCGGCCCTGATCGGGGCCGTGCCCGCCTTCTTTCAGGACCCGATCGGAATATGCCGCCCTCTCGCTTTCAGGACCCGATCGGAATATGCCGCCCTCTCGCTTTCAGGACCCGCTCGGAATATGCCGCCCTCTCGCTTTCGGGACCCGATCGGGAGATGCCGCCCTCGGGCTGGGTTTGAGGCCAGCGGGGCCCTTGCCCGACACGGCCCCCGTTGCTGGGACTTCCAAATCCATAAGTCATTGAATTCAATAGATTTATACGCGCTCCAGCGGCCTGAGTGGCCCCGAACTGCCAAGTCCTTGACCGCCAAGGCCTGCGCTCGAGAGAGGTCCACGATCGGGGAGCCGTGCCGAATTCGCGCTTTGCGCTTGGCATAAGGTTCGGGTTCCGTTAGGGTATCCATCCACAGAGGCGCCCCGATGTCGTCTCGTCCCCTGAACCCTCTCCCCACCACCCGAGGATCAGGCCAGCGGGACACTTCGGGACCCTCTGCACTCCATGTCCGGCCGCGGTCGCAGGGGCGTGACCGCGGCCTTCCTTTTGACATGCGCCGGATCCTGCACCTCGACATCGATGCCTTCCTCGCTTCCGTCGAGCAGGCCGAGCATCCCGAGCTCAAGGGCAAGCCGGTCGTGATCGGCGGCGCGCCGACCAGCCGCAATCTGGTGATGTCCTGTTCCTACGAGGCCCGCGCGCTGGGCATCCGGCCGGGCATGCTGCTCGCCGAAGCCGCGCGACGCTGCCCGCGCGCGATCTTCCGCGATGGAGACTCGCAGGCCGCCGGCAGATACCGCGAAGCCTTGGCCGGGATCCTGCTCGATTTCACCCCACGCGTGGAGATCGCCTCGATCGACGATTTCTACGCGGACCTCAGTGGAACCGAGCGGCTGTTCGGCGCCGCCTTCGAGGTCGCGGTGACGATCCGCGCGCGCGCGCGCCGCGAGCTCAAGCTGCCCGTGACGATCGGCATCGCCACCAACCGCTGCGTGGCGCGCATGGCGGGCAAGCTCGCCAAGCCCTCCGGGATCGCTGAAATCCTGCCGGGCATGGAAGCGCGCATGCTGGCCTGTCTGCCGCTGCGCGAGCTGCCGGGTGCGGGCCACGCGCTCGGCCGCGAACTCGATCGCTACGCGATCCGTACCTGCGGCGAGCTGGCGCTGGTGCCGCCCGAGGTGCTCTACGCCAGCTTCGGGCGCGCAGGCTTGGCGCTCGCCGAGCGCGCGCGCGGCGTCGATGACGAAGCGGTCGAGAGCACGATCGAGCGCGATCAGGACGGCCGGCTGCGGCTGGTGCCGCCGCGCTCGCTGGAGCGCATCAGCACCTTTGAACCCGAAGAGGGCCGCCGCGAGCGCATCGAGGCCATGCTGGGCTATCTCGTCGAGCGCGCGGCCCACAAGCTGCGCACGTTGGGCTGCACCACCCGGCACATCGGCGTGCTGCTGGAGTATGTCGACACGCGAGCACAGCCATCTGCGAGCGAGAGCGCCACGAGCTTTCGCGCGCAGCAGCGTGTGGAGGCCACCGACATCACGGAAACCCTGTACCGCTGTGCGCTCGAGATCCTGCGCGGGCTCCCGCGCCGCCGCGCGCTGGTCAAGCGCGTGGGTCTGCGCCTCGAGCAGCTCGCCGCGCATGCGGGCCTGCAGGGCAACCTGTTCGAAGCGCAGGCCCAGGAGCGCGCCCAGCGGCTCGATCGCGCACTGGACGAGTTGCGCGCGCGCCACGGCTTCGGTCGCGTGCTGAAGGGCTCGAGCCTGCTGCTCCAGGACCAGTATCCCGCCGGTCCCGATGGTCTGCGGCTGCGCACACCCTCGCTCAATCAGTAAGCTCTCTCTCCCTCATGCTCTCCGCGACGCTGCTGACGATTCTGTGCCTCGTCTGGGGCAGCACCTGGATCGTGATCGCGGGCGGACTGGAACATCTGCCGCCCTTTCAGGCGGCGGCCGCGCGCTTCCTGCTCGCCGCCGCCGTGATGAGCCTCGTCGCGCGCATCTGGGGCGCGAAGGAAGGCGGCACGCGCGCTCCGCCGCGACTGGTGCTCGCCGTCGGCTCGCTCAACTTCGCCGCGTCCTACGGCATCGTCTACTGGTGCGAGACGCGCATGCCCTCGGCGCTGGCGAGCGTGCTGTGGTCGGTCTACCCCCTGCTGATGGCCTGCTCGACACAGTTCTTCCTCGTGCACGAGCGGCTGCAGCCGCGGCAGTGGCTGGGATTCGTGACGAGTTTCCTCGGCATCGTGCTGCTGTTCGCCAAGGATCTGCGCGCGATCAGCCCGGAGGCGCTGCAGGCCGGCGCCGTGCTGATGCTGAGCCCGCTGGTCGTGACCGTGGGCACAACGCTCGTCAAGCGCGCCGGCTCGGGCGTTTCCTCGCTGTATCTCAATCGCGATGCGCTGTGGGTCGGCGCTGGCTGGCTGACGCTGATCGCGATCCTGTTCGAGCGCGAAGCGCCGGCGCAGTGGACGCCGCCGGCCATCGCCAGCGTCGCGTATCTGGGCATTGCGGGAACGGCGCTGACCTTCGGGATCTATTTCTGGCTGCTGCGGCACACCACGGCCTACCGCATGAGCCTCGTGAGCTATGTGACGCCGCCGATCGCGGTGCTGCTCGGCTGGTGGATCGGCGACGAGCCGATCAGCGTCTGGACGTTGCTGGCGATGGGCCTGATCTTCAGCGGCGTGGCGCTGGCTACCTGGGCGCGGCGCAGCTGATGCGGCGCAGCTGATGCGCCGCAGCGGAGGCTCGGCAGCCACTAACGCCGCGCCGCCTTCCAGCGCTCCACGAGCTGCGCGCGCCGGGCTTCCGTGAAGCCCAGCTCCAGCTTGCTTGCGTCGAAGTCCAGCTCGCCGCGCACGGCCAGCCACTGCGCGGCCTGCCACTCTTCGCTGCCGTCCTTGAGATCGGAGAACCAGAACACGGGCATGCCGCGCTCGAGCAGCTCGCGCTGGAAGGCTTCCAGAAGGGCGCTCTGCTCGCGCACCTGCGCAGGCTCGACGCCGCGCGCCAGCGCAAAGCGCGCCAACTGCCCCGCTGCTTCACCGATGCTCCATTCGATCGGATGCAGACGATAGGCGCCGTTGGTGACATGCGACACGCCGATCGCCTTGCCGGCCGCGACGACATTGCGCATGCGCAACGGCAGCATGCTCCCCAGCGGAATCTGGAAGGGCTTGGTCGGAATGCCCAGACCGCCGGAGTCCTTGCGCTCGTTCGAGCAGGCGTGCACATCGATCGGATACCAGCCCAGTCCGATGCTGTCGCGGAACAGCCGCGCGCGAGCGGTGTCGGGGAGCAAATCTTCTTCGTGGACGATGGTGCGCGCGACCAGCCGCCGCGGCTCGCGCACGTACGGGCGCTTGGAGAGTCCGTCCTCGCTGCCCATGATGTCCTTGCGCAGCAATAGCTCGGGGTACCCCTTGCCCCCCTCGTCGCGCGGACATTCCGTCTGCAGCCAGTACAGGAAACCCAGGCTGAGCCGCTTGGCCTCGAGCGTGTCGCCGCCGATCAGCGGCGCTCCGCGGTAGTCATTGCCCGGCCAGTTGATCATCGCGATCGTCGGCGCGATGCGACGGTAGGTCCAGAACGGCCCCGGCGAGCCCTCGCGCTTCTCGAAGAAGCCAAAGCTCATGATCGAGCCGGAAGCCGCCATGATGTCGAGCGTGTAGGGCTGCGAATCGCGGAAGCGTTCGTAGCCTTCGGGCTTCTCGATGACATGCGATTCGCCCGGCCGCCACTCGACGGCGAAGGGATAGGTGTAGCTCTGCTGGCGCAGCGGATCGGCGACATCCTTGGCGTGCGCCTCGCGCGTTTCGCTCTTCGCATCGCTGCCCAGACGATGCTCGATGCCCGCCAGCGGATAGAACTCGCCGGTATCGCTCGCTTCCAGCACCAGCCGCGGCGCCAAGCGGATCTCGCGTCCTTCGCGATCGAGGATGCTCACCTCGCGCACGCGCTCCTCGCGCACTTCGGCGCGCACCACGCGCGCCTCGCGCAGGATCCGCGTGCCGCTGCGCGCCAACCGCTCTTCGAGCTCGGCGAGCCCGACGCGCGGTTCGAAGCACAGCCGGCTGACCCAGCCGCCGCCCGGATTGGCGACACCGCCCGAGCGCCGCCGCACGCCGGCGCGGAACTGCATGTACTCGCGCGTTCCGCCGAAGCTCTCGATCAGGCGGTGCTCATCGAGAGCGCTGACGCCCTGACTGGTGACCTGCCCGCCGATCCAGTCCGAGTCCTCGACCATCCAGACATCGAGACCTTCTGCGCCGATCGCGGCCGCGCAGCCGCCCAAGGATCCGCCGACGATCAGGACATCGCAGGGCGTGGGCGCGTTCTGGACGCCGGAGGAGACACACAGGAAGAGGGCTGCCAACCACATGGGTGAGATTCCCGATCCTACGCGCGTGAGCCCCATCGACAAACCGTTCGCCTTCTGTTAGGGTTCCCACCCGCTCGGGTGGTCGGGGAGCGTCGTTTGCCATGACCGCGCCATGTACGTCCCCCTCCGCGTCCACGGACACCATTCCCTGCTCACCGGCGTCGATGCTCCGGCCGCGCTGCTCGTCCGCGCGGCGGCGCTGGGCCTGCCCGCGCTGGCTCTGACCGATACCGACACGCTCAGCGGCGCGGTCGAGTTTCTCCAGGCCGCGCAGCGGATCGAGCGCGCACCGCGGCCGATCCTCGGTGCGGAGCTCACCGATCCGTCGGGAGCGCCCGGGCGGGTGGTCGCGCTGGTCGAAAGCGCGGCCGGTTACGCCAACCTGTGCCGCTGGATCAGCGCGCGCCAGATCGAGCACGAGCACTTCGACCTGATCGATGCCGCGACGCGCTGGCAGGAAGGTCTGGTGCTGCTCGTGGACCATCCGCGCCTGGCGATCGCACTCGCCGGACGCGTGGAGCGCGAGCGTCTGCATGTTGCGGTCACACCGGCTGCGCTGCGCATGCCGAGTGTGCGCAGCGAAGCGCGAATGCCTCAGCCGCGCAATGCGGCGCGGGAACTGCGCCGCGCGCACGGCCCCCTGAGCGAAGAGCGCATCGAGCATGGTCTGGAGCATCCCAAGACGCCGCCGCCCGCCGCTCCCGTCAGCGCGCGCGACCTCGTCGATGCCGCGCACGCGGTCGAGCTGGATCTGGTGGCGGCGCTCGACAGCTACGCGGCCACGCGCGAGAGCGCGCGCGAGCATGCCCTGCGCGTGGCGATCAAGCACAATGCCCTGCTCGACGATCTGCCGGCCGAGTGGCTGGCACGGGAGCCGCTGCACATCGCCGATCCGGGCGAGTTCGAGAGCTGGTTTGCGCACGAGCCGGAGTGGATCCGGCGCACGCTCGCCATCGCCGAGCGCTGCGCCTACACGCCGCCGCTGGGCGGAACGGTCTTCCCGACGATCGAGCTTGCGCCCGGCGAGACGCCCTACTCGCGCTTGTGCGCGCTGGCTTTCGATGGCGCGAGGCGACGCTACCGTCCGCTGCGTCCAGAGATCCTGCGGAGGCTGGATTACGAGCTCTCGACGATCGAGAAGCTCGGTTTTGCGCCGTATTTCCTGCTGGTAAAGCAGATCGCGGACTTCGCGCGCTCGCGCTCGATCCCCTGCGTCGGGCGCGGCTCGGCGGCGGACAGCCTGGTCGCGTACTGCCTGGAGCTGACCGATGCGGATCCGCTGCGCTACCGTCTGACCTTCGAGCGCTTTCTCAATCCCTCGCGCAAGGATCGTCCCGACATCGATCTGGATTTCTGCTGGCGTCGCCGCGATGAGGTGCTGGAGCACATCGACGCGCTGTTCGGCAGCGAGCGCTGCGCGATGATCGCTACGCTCAACCGCTGCGGCGTGCGCGCGGCCTTTCGCGAATCAGCGCTGGTGCTCGGCATCCCGCCAGCGGAGGTCAACCGCTGGTCGAAGCGACTGCCGCACCACTTTTCGGAAAGCGAGGGCGATTTCGACGGCAGCGAGAGCTCTGGTGCGCCACAAGCGGCCGCGGAGGTGAGCAACCCGCTGACGCTGCTGCTGCACGCGATCCCCGAGGCGAGCGGCTTTCCCTTCGAGGATCCGCGCTACCAGCGCGCGCTCGAGCATGCGGCCCGGCTGATCGACACGCCGCGCCATCTGGGCCTGCACCCCGGCGGTGTCGTGGTCGCGCCCCGCGAACTGCGCGAGCACGCACCCTGCCATCGCGCCGCCAAGGGCGTCATCGCCACGCAGTACGACAAGGACGCGGTCGAGGCGATCGGCCTGGTGAAGATGGACTTGCTCGGCAACCGCGCGCTGACGGTGATCGATGACTGCGTGCTCGCCCTGCGCTCGCGCGGCGTGACCGTGGATTGGGACAGCCTGCCCGAAGACGAGCCCGCGACCGCACGCACGCTGGCGCAGGGACGCACGCTCGGCTGCTTTCAGATCGAGTCGCCTGGTATGCGCAATCTGCTGCAGCAGATCCGCGCACGCTCGATGGACGATGTCATTCAGGCCGTGGCGCTGATCCGTCCCGGGCCGGCGGGCTCGGGCATGAAGGATGCGTACATCCGGCGCTGCCACGAGCTCGAGGCGCCGATACCGCCGCATCCGCGCCTGACCGAGCTTCTGTGGGACACGCACGGCGTGATGCTCTACCAGGAGGATGTGATGCAGGCGGCCGCGCTGGTCGCGGGCATGGATCTCGCCGAAGCGGATCTGCTGCGGCGCGCCTTGACCAAGCGCAAGCATGCCGATCTGCCGGCGCTGCGCGCGCGCTTCTGCGCCGGCGCCCAGGCGCAGGGCATCGCGGAGGCGGAGGCCGAGCGCGTCTGGGATCTGATCGCGAACTTCGCCTCCTTCGGCTTCTGCAAGGCGCACGCCGTGACCTACGGACGGCTCGCCTGGCGCACGGCCTGGCTCAAGACGCACCATCCGGCGCTGTTCCTCGCGGCCTTCCTCGCCAGCGAAACCGGCTACTACGCACCGCGCGTCTACGTGGAGGAAGCGCGCCGCCTCGGCGTGCGCATCCTCGCGCCGGACATCAACCGCAGCGCGGCGAGCTTCCGCGCGGAATGGAACTCGAGCGGGCAGGCCGGTCTGCGCATCGGCCTCGCGCAGGTCAAAGGGCTGGCGCAGTCGAGCCTCGACTCGCTGCTGCGGGCGCGCGCCGCCCACGGAGCCTTCGTTTCGCTGCCAGATTTCCTGGAGCGCGTCGCGATCGCGCGCGACGAGGCGGCGGCGCTGATCGAAAGCGGGGCGATGTCCGCTCTGGATCGGCCGATCCCGGAGCTGCTCTGGCGGCTGGATCTTTTGACCAAGCCTGCCCGAGCGCTGCCGCGCCCCAAGTCGGGCGAGCGCCTGCCGAAGCTGGACGCGGCGCAATACTCGGCCTGTCAGCGCCCGCTCGCCGGCTGGGGCGGCAAGGGACTCTCGCTCGGCAAGCTGCCGCTGGAGAGCGGCGGCAGCCACAGTCTCTTTCCCGAGCCTTCGACGCCGGCGCTGGCCCTGCCGCGCCTGCCCGAGCCGACTCCACAGGAATCAGGCCGCGCGCAGTTCCGCGTGCTGGGCCTGTCGGTGGAACTGCATCTGGTGCGGCTGTTTCCGGCACCCGCCGACGCACGCCTGGCGGGCATGCAGCCCAAAAATCCGATCGCCTGCGCCGAAGTGTCGGCCTTCCGCGGCGCGCGCGTCAGCTTGCGTGGATGGCCGGCCGCCACGCGGCATGTGCGCACCGCCGGCGGGCAGGCGATGCGCTTCGTGACGCTGGAGGACGAGAGCGGTCTCGCCGAGCTCGTGGTGTTCCCGGATGTCTACGAGCGGGACGGCGCGCGGCTCGCCGAAGCGGGCGTGTGGGTCGTCACCGGCGTCGTCGAAGAGCAGATGGGCGCCTGCCACCTGCGCGTCGAGCGATTGTGGTAGGCGCGGCGAGCGGGCCGTGCGGTGAAACGGCACGGGAAACGGCACGGGAAACCGGCCCAGCAACCGGCCCAGCAACCGCCTAGGGAACGACGGTCTTCTTGTAGCGCATGCCGACGTTCTCGCGCCCCATCTCGCGCAGACGCTCGACCTCCTTCTTGAGGCCGAGGTTGTGCGCCTTGGACACGATGCTCTTGACCGAGCGGTTGAGCTTGAGCGCCAGATCCAGATTGGCCGTCTTGGGATACAGATCCTTGAGCTGTTCGATCGCCGCCCTGTCCCAGCGGGGCATGCGCGTCGCCGCCGTGCCCGTCAGCTTGCGCACAAAGGCCTTGTCCTTCGCCAGCCGGTAGCGCTCCGCCAGACGCTGCACCGACTCGAGGGTGCGCCCGAAAATCAGCGCCAGATCGTCGTCCGTGCGCGTGCCGTAGAGGCGCTTGAAGTCCGCGATTTCCTCCTGCGACCAGCGCCCGACCTGCTGGATCTTGCGCATCTCGCCGATCTGCTGCGCGACTTCCTCGGCCGAGCGGCCGAGCTTGCGCGCGATCACCTCGGTGCTGGTGCCCCCGATGTAGCGTCGCAGTTCCTGAACCTCTTCCGCGCTCCATGGTCCGGTGCGCGTCGGCGTGCCGAAGATCTCTTCGGCCATCTTGCGCACGCTCTGCTCAGGTCGATTGAGCTCATGCGCAATGGCAGCTTCGTCGCGAAGCCCATAGAGCTCGCGCAAGCGGTTGATCTCTGCTTGTGACCAACGACCGCGGCGCGGTGCCGCAGGGCGTTGCATTCCCCAGGTTTTACGCACGGATATTCTCCCTTCGTCCGTGTCGGCACCTTAGCGAGCGCCAACCAGAAAACCCAATGCGTCTTCGAGAAAACCTGTGCGTGCTCATGCGTTTTCCCGATTCTTGGAAGAAGACCCCAAATCGGAGTCGCCGCTGGAGAGCTGCACGCCGCTCAGGTTCGAGCCGAGCTGGCGCTCGTGCAGGCGCTCGCGCACGCCGGCGAGCACACGCCGCACATCCTCGCAACAGCTCTGCTGGCGGGCGCGGTTTGCGACTTCCTGCGCCTCCACGAGGCTCGTGCGCCGCACCGCGTAGCGAATCTCGTTGAGGAAGTTGGGGGCGACGCTGACGGAGTGGTAGCCCATGCCGAGCAGCATGATCGCGCTCGCGTAGTCGCCCGCCATCTCACCGCAGACCGAAGCGGGCTTGCCGGCAGCCCGCGCCACCTTGGCGACATGGGCGAGCGCGGCGAGCACGCCGGGATGCAGCGGATCGTACAGGCGCGCCACGCGAGCGTTGTCGCGGTCAGCAGCCAGCAGGTACTGGACCAGATCGTTGGTCCCCACGCTGACAAAGTCGACCTCATGGATCAGCGATTCGAGTGCGAGCACGCTGGAGGGCACCTCGAGCATGATGCCCACCGGGATGTCCGGCTTGACCTCGTAACCCTGATCCACCAGCTGGCGGCGGACGTCGTCAAAAACGCGATGGACCTCGCGGACCTCCTCCATCGAGGTCACCATCGGCAGCAAGAGGCGCAGATTGCCGTGCGCACTCGCCCGCATGGCGGCGCGCAGCTGCACGCGCATCAGGTCCGGCCATTGCAGGGAGATGCGCAGGCCCCGCCAACCCAGAGCGGGGTTGGACTCCTTCGGCATCTTGAAGTAGGGCAACTGCTTGTCGTTGCCGATATCCAGCGTCCGCAGGGTCATCCAGCGGCCGCCCAGATGTTCCAGCGCCCGCCGGTACATGCGGTACTGCTCTTCTTCGCTGGGGAACTGGTTGCGCTCCATGTACAGGAACTCGGTGCGCAAGAGTCCGACCCCGTCGGTGTGCAGGACATCGAAGGTGTCGAAGTCGCGCATGCTCTCGATGTTGGCGAGAACCCCGAAGGAATGGCCTTCCGAGGTGACGCTGGGCAGCGAGGCGTGCAGCGCCAGCGCCTTCTCGCGCGCCCGGCGGCGTTCGACGCGAGCGAGGAACTCGTTGACATCATCGGACTCAGGGCGCAGTTGCACCGATCCGCGATCGCCGTCCACGCTGACGCGCATGCCCTGTTCGAGGCGGGAGAGCAGGTTGGGCAGACCCACCACGCAGGGGATGCCGAAGGATCGCGCCAGCACGGCGCCATGCGAGAAGCGTCCGCCGGTTTCGGTGATGATGCCCGCGATCTGCTCGCGCTCGAGGAAGGTGGCCACCTGAGGCGTCAGTTCGGCCGCCGCCAGCACCACCTTCTCGCCTCCGCCGATCAGCCCTTCACGTTCGTGGCTCATCAGCATGTCGAGCACCAACCGCCAGGGATCCGCGAAGTCCGAGGCGTAGTTGCGAACGTTGTCGCCCTCCAGGCCACTGACCTTGGCCATCAGCCCCTGGATCAACTGCTCGACGGCGGCTTCGGCATTGATTCGATCGTCCTTGATGGTCGCTTCGACTCGCTGACGCAGGCCCGGATCCGCCAGCATGTGCCGGTGGAAGGAGAAGATCTCCGCGTCCTTGTCCCCGCTCTGCTGGGATACGAGGCGGTGACGCCGGCGCAGTTCCTCATCGGCCTGATCGATGGCCTCCAGCAGACGCAGTCGCTCTCGCGCAAGCTGTTCCTCCCCCACGGTCCACGTCGGGACATTGTTGAGGGCAGCCCGAACGACATGCACAGGGCCAAGAGCCAGCCCTGGCGCGACGGCGACGCCTTTGATGATCCTTTGGGGGACCATGCGCGGTGAGAGTTGCGGGGGGACGAGAGGTGCGGGGAAAGCGCTGCTCGCGGGACGATCCTCCACCCGGCTCCCGCTCCGGCGGACGCGCGTGGGACGCGTCCTCCCGAGGAGAGACCAGTGCCGTCAGGAAAGCAGGCTACGACCTCCCAATATACCGGGAATCCCCTTCCGAGTCATCCCCACAGCCCCACCAACCCCTCCAGAATCCGGAAAAGGCCCATTCGGAGCATACAGGTATGTCGCTTTTAGGAATCTGCATTTCATGGATTGAACTCAAGCCCGGTCCCCCATCCAGCCGAACCCGCTTGCAGGAGGAGCAAATGGGGGTATCCATCGTGTCGCTGGCAGGCGGCCTGTGCTGGATTGGGGCAATTCTGAGGGCGCTGGACAAGTTGCCCATCCTGAGCGTGGGAGATTGGCTGATCGCGGGCCTGATCTGCATGGCCGCAGCCTGGCTGATGCACCGCACGGAGCAGCGTGTGCTGGAGGCGGAGATCCATCTCGATTTCTCGCAGAGACTGGATGAGGTCGCGCTGGGCGTGTCGCAGTTGCGGGCGAGCATGCAGGAACTGCGCATCGAGCGGGCTCGCATGGAGGGCGCGATCAACGCCCTCCCGCAGGATCTGGCTCAAGCGCAGGAGAACGCGACGCGTGAGGCCGTCTTCCGGCTCGCGGCCAGCCTGGACCAACTGCACGTCCGTCTGGACGCGCGCATCGAGGAGTTGGAAGAGCGCCTGCGTCCGCGCGAACCAGAACCGGCAGCCGTGCTGCCGGCTGCCCGCACGAGTCCGCGCGAACGGTCCGCGGAGGAGACGAGAGACCCGGTGAGTCTGGGCCTGCTCGACTCCTTCGACGACGCCTGATCGCTTCAGGACCCGGGCTTGGAGTCGTCCTTCTTGAAGAAGGCCGCGAAGGGCTTGCTGAGCACCTTCCTGGCGCCCAGATCGCTCTTGTCCAGACGGACCGGCTCATCGCGCTCGGCGCCCTCTTCGCGTCCCCTGCCGTCGCGGCCGGGGCCGCCCGGGCCACCGCGACCGCCCGGGCCACCGCGACCCGACTTGCTGGCGCGCACGCCCAGACCATCGCGACGCGTCTGCGCCGCCCGCAGGTTGGGATTGAGCGGGGCCTCCTCGCGTTCGCGGCGCGGTCCGCGACCACCGCGACCGCCTTCGCCGCGCTCACCGCGACCGCCACGGCGCGGACCGCCCTCTTCGTTGCGCTCGCCGCGGCCGCCGCGGAATGGACGCTCGCCGCGCGGCGGGCGCTCGCTGCGCTCGGGACGCGGAACGTTCTTCAGCGACAGGGCCAGACGCTTGCCCTCGGCCTCCAGAATGCGAGCACGCACGACGGTGCCGACCGAAATCAGCTCGCGCGCGTCGCGCACGTAGCGATCGGACAGCTCGCTGATGTGGACCATCGCATCCTGCGCAAGGCCGATGTCGACGAAGCAGGCAAAGCTCGAGACGGAGGTCACGATGCCCTCGACCACGCGGTCCTTGACCAGACGGACCGGATCCGTATCCGGCTCCATCAACTCGGGCAGGTGCTGACGCGGGCGCGGATCGCGGCCCGGGAAGGTCAGCTCGCGCATCACATCGCGCCAGCTGTCCTCGTCGACGCCAAAATCGGAGCGACGCAGCCCCTTGGTCGCGCCCATCCGCCCGAGCACCTGCTCCAGACCGGCACCCATGCTGTCGACGATGCGACGCACCAGCGGATACTGCTCGGGGTGCAGGTTGGTGGCATCGAGCGGCTCGGAACCGCCCGACACGCGCAGGAAAGCGGCAGTGCTGGTCCACTGGGCCTCGCTCAACAGTCCTTCCTGACGCAGTTCCTCGCGCGAGCTGAAGGGCCGCTGGGCGCGGCGGTCGAGCAGCTTCTGCGCGGTCTCCTTGTCGATGCCCGGCAAGCTCGTGAGGTACAGGAGCGGCGCCCGATTGAGGTCCGCGCCGATATGGGCGGTGGTCGACTCGATCGTGTCGCGGAACAGACGGCGCGCGGCCGCCTTGGTCAGCAGCCCGGCCTCGCTGCCCAAGCTGAGGCCGCGCGGTTCGACTTTGAGGAATTCCAACAGCGGATCCTGCAGACGCCGCGCCAGGCTGATCGCCATGCGCTCGGGAACCTTGAAGTCCGGGAGCTCCGTGCGCGCCAGCTCCGAGTTGGCGTAGGACGACAGACCGACCTCATTGACCTCGAACACGTAGGCCCGGCGCTGCGCCGCCTTCAGCGCGGCCCGCAGGCTCAGCGCCGCGGAGCGGGCGGCCTTGCCATTGCCCACGGCGAGCACGATTTCGTACTCGCTCGGGAAGGCTGCGCTGAACTCCGCGCCCAGCGCGGCAGCGTCCTTGCCGGCCGTTTCGATGCGCACTGCGGCGCCCTGAGCGGCCCCCTGAGCATCGACGCGCACGCAGGTCCAGTCGCCCTTGGGGCTGAGGTCCACGCCCACCGCCTCGCGCCGTACCAGCGGCGGAGTGGAGAGCAGTTGACGCAGCGACTGGGCCACGAAGCGCGCGGCTTCCTGATCGGCGCGCTCCTTGACCTCGAGCCGCACATCCTGCTCCAGCATCGGGATCAGGCGCTGCGAGAAGGCCTGCAGCGCGACCTCGCCGAGCACCTGCTCGTAGGCGGGATGCGTGAAGCGTCCCAGCGCCGCGCGGACCTTCGGCACGCCCAGCTTGGGTTCGAGCGAGAGGTGCGTCTGCACCACGCGCTCCTTCTGCGCCTGGCGAATCGCGAGCAGTCGATGTCCCTGGAGCTGGCGGAGCGGTTGGCGGATCTTGAGCAGCGCCTTGTGGCGACCAAGGCGCGATTCCGGAGCGCTGGCCTTGACGCTCAGCACACCCTGCTTGGCGAGCAGGCGGCGCAATTGCCCGCGCAGGCGCGGATCGCGACCGAGCCGGTCCGAAAGGATGCGCAGCGCGCCGGAGAGCGCTTCGCTTTCGGTGTGGATGTTGCGATCCGGACGAACGTACGGGGCGCAGACGCGGGCCAGCTGCGCGTTCATCGCCGCCACGGGGTCGATGTTGAGCGGCACGGAGGCGGCGGCTTCCAGCGTGGGCGCAGGCGCAGCGGCCTCCTCCTCATGCTCGGCTTCACTGGCCGCAGCTTCATTCGGCGCGGCTTCGGCAGCGGCTTCACCGGGTGCGGCTTCACTGGGCGCGGCTTCGGCGGACGCCGTTTCGCCGGCGGCTTGGGCCGGCGTCTGTGCGGCTTCGCCCGCGCTCGCATCCTCAGGCTGCGTTTCGACGGTGGGCGGAGTCTCCTCGGCCTTTTCGCGCGCGTCGAGTTCGCTCTCGCTGACACCCAGAATCGCGGCGCGTTCCGCCTTGCTGATCTGCTTCACCAGTTCATCCGCCAGGCCACCGAGGCCGCGATCGAGTGCCAGCTGCACCTCGGGCTCGGGCTTGCGATGCGCGATCAGCAGATCCTCCAGCTCGAAGCGATCCATCGTGCGCTCGACCTGAGCGAGGTGCTCCGGGCTGACCTGGGGCTGGTTCTGGAGGATCCCCAGAATCGTCGCGCGACGGCGGTCGAGTTCGACCAGCTCATCGCGGCGGCGGTGCATGCGGCGCACGAAGCTCTCGGAGAGCCCGCCGACTTCGCTGCGACGGAAGCGGCCGATGAAGGGCGCGCTGAGTCCGGCATCGAGCATGTTCAGCGCGTTTTGAACCTGCTCAGGCTTGGCGGAGAACTCCTCGGCGAGGGTCTCCAGGATGTGGGTGGCGGTCACGGAAGTGTTCCGGGCGAGGTGGACAGAGTCGCCAAGCCCCTCGTGAGCCGGGCGACGGGTTCACGACCCCCAGACGTAGGGGAGTCGTGTTGTGTTAGGGCCGCAAAGTATACCCGGAAGCGGCCCGCATGCGGCCGGGGGTCCTAGGCGGGCAATTCGTAGAGGCTGACGCGCGATTCCTCGGCCAGCAGGCCTGCGCCGCTGGCCACCTGCCAGGCCACGCGCTCGTCGAGCCCCGGGATCGCCCATTCCCCCAGCTTGCGGCCGGTCAGGATGTCGCGGACCTCGATCAGCGCCCCGCTGACCAGATACAGCTTGCCGCTGTCGGCCGAAATGGCGACCTCGGGAATCTCGTCCACGGGCTGCGTGGAGAGAATTTCCCACCACAGCGGCGCGTCCCCCGCCGTGGAGTCGATCGGCAGCGCGAGCAGCGAGAGCGTATCTCCGCGGCGGGAGTCCTCGAGCCTGGAGAGCTGGATCATGAACTGCCCCACGACCTCGCGCGGCAGGGCGGATTGGAGATCGCGCGTGAGCACGACCAGACCGTCGCCGCTGGCCGCGATGCCGTGGATCGTCGCGCCGCGCGGGCTCAGGATTTCCGTCTGAAACTCGCCATTCTCAGCATCGAGACACAACACGCCATGCTTGCGCGAGGAGTGCGTGACCGAGACGAAGACGCGCCCGCCAGCCCGGGCGACGTGGTGGTAGCGCTCGCCCGGACGCGAGTACTCCCACTGCTCGATCAGCGTGCGGCTGTCGTAGGCGACGACGCTCTTGGGCGTCACCGTGATGGCCATGTCCTCGTGCACGAGCGCATCGTCAAAAGCCTCGATTTCGTGGGCGGCGAGCAGCGCGCCGTTGGCGAGCGCCATGCGCACCGCCATATGGCCCTTGGCGGTCGGTCCCAGCACCAGCGCGGCGCCGTCGGACGCGAAGCCCGCGCCAAAACCGCGGCCGTAGCCAACCTCACAGGGCGAGGACCACAGCACCTCGCCCGTGGCGCGCTCGAGCGCCGAGAGCTTGCCGGGGATCACATCGTCCATCCACATGTCGTCGGCGGGCGGCTCGTAGTGGTGCACGAGCACAGGTCCGTGCGCCCCGATGGCAAGGCCGTCGACGATGCCGGATAGCTCGCGGGAGAAGCGGCGTTTGGCGGTGCGGGTCATGGGCCCACGATAGTGCGCGCCACCCTCGGAAGAAAAGCGCCAGCCGCCCAAAGCGGCGGCTGGCGCGGGTTTTCGAGCGGTTCAGGAGCCCGGACGGATCAGGCGTCCTTGCCCTTCAGGACGGCCTCGGCGATGCTGCCCGGCACGTCGCGGTACTCGAACAGCTCCATCGCATAGGAGCCGCGGCCCTGGGTCGCGCCGCGCAGCGAGGAGGAGTAGGCGAACATTTCGGCGATCGGGACCAGCGCACGGATGATGCGCTGATTGCCCAGCGAGTCGACCGCGCTGATTTCGCCGCGGCGGCTGTTGAGGTCGCCGACCACGCCGCCGACGAACTCCTCCGGCACGCGCACTTCGACCTTCATGATCGGCTCGAGCAGCGTGATGTTGTTTTCGGCCGCCTGACGGAAGGCGAGGACGCCCGCCGCATGGAAGGCCTGCTCGCTCGAGTCGACTTCGTGGTACTTGCCGTCGTAGAGCGTCGCCCGGACGTTGACGAAGGGGAAGCCGGTGGCGCCGCCGCCGGCGAAGCCCGCACGCAGACCATCCTCGATCTTGGGGATGTACTCGCGGGGGACCGAGCCGCCCTTGATCTCGTCGACGAACTCGAGGTCGCCGTCCTTGGTGGCGACGGGCTCGAACTTGACGCTGATCACGGCGTACTGACCGCGACCACCCGATTGACGGATGAAGCGGGCCTCGGTGTCCATCGGCTTGCGCAAGCGCTGCTTGTAGGCAACCTTCGGCTTGCCGGTGACGACCTCGCACTTGTAGTCGTTCTGGATGCGGTTGGTGATGACTTCCAGGTGCAGCTCGCCCATGCCGCTGATGATCAGCTGGCCGGTCTGCTCGTTCGTCTGGGCGCGGAAGGTCGGGTCCTCGCGCATCATCTTGCCGATCACTTCGCCCAGCTTGTCGCGGTCAGCGGACTTCTTGGGCTCCAGCGACATCGAGATCACGGTGTCGGGGAACTGAATCTTGTTGAGCGCGATCGGGTTGTTCTCGTCGCACAGCGTGTCACCGGTGTAGGTGTTCTTGAGGCCGATCACGGCGCCGATGTCGCCGGCGCGGATCTCGTCGAGCGGCTCGCGCTTGTTGGCGAACATGCGCACGAGGCGGCCGATGCGCTCCATCTTGCCGGTGCGCGCGTTGAGCACGCCCGTGCCCTTCTGCAGAACGCCCGAGTAGACGCGCACGAAGGTCAAGTCGCCCGTCGGCTCGGCGATGGTCTTGAAGGCCATCAGGCACATCGGGTCGGAGTCCGCCCGGTTGCGCATGAGCTTGTTGTCCGTGCGAGGTTCGATGCCCTCGACCGGCGGCAGATCGACCGGACTGGGGAGGAAGTCCACCACCGCGTCGAGCATGAAGCGCACGCCCTTGTGCTTGAGCGCGGCGCCGCAGACCACCGGCGTGCACTGCATCTTGATCGTGCCGCTGCGCAGCGCCTTGAGCAGCAGCGCTTCGGGGACGTCCTTGCCCTCGAGCGCGAGGCCCATCAGATCGTCGTCGAAGTCGGCGGCGACCTCGACCAGAGCAGCGCGCCACTTGTCGGCGTCAGCCTGCATCTCGGCCGGGATGTCGCTCTCGATGTAGGACTTGCCTTCGGCTTCCTCGGGGAACTCGTACATCTTCATGCGCACGAGATCGATCACGCCCTTGAAGTCCTTCTCGGCGCCGACAGGGATCTGCACCACCGCCGGACGAGCCTCGAGACGGCTCTGGATCTGCTCCACGCAGGCGTAGAAGTCCGCGCCGACGCGGTCCATCTTGTTGACGAAGCAGATGCGCGGGACGCCGTAACGGTTGGCCTGGCGCCAGACCGTCTCGGACTGCGCTTCCACGCCCGCGACGGCGTCGAACACCGCAACGGCGCCGTCGAGCACGCGCAGCGAGCGCTCCACCTCGGCCGTGAAGTCCACGTGACCGGGCGTGTCGATGATGTTGATCGAATGGTTGTTCCACTCGGCGGCGGTCGCGGCCGACTGGATCGTGATGCCGCGCTTGCGCTCTTCCTCGAGGAAGTCCATCGTCGCCTCACCGTCGTGCACCTCGCCGGTGGTGTGGATCTTGCCCGTCAAGAACAGGATGCGCTCGGTGACGGTGGTCTTGCCGGCGTCGATGTGCGCCGCAATGCCGATGTTGCGGTGCATCTCCAGAGTGCGCTTCAGGCCCTTGAAGGAACGGGGGGATTCGGTACGAGTGGTGGCTGAGGTGGTCATGAGGCGTTCCTTGCTGCTTTGTTGCAAGAAATTGAGGCCAAGCAAGTTACACCGAAACGGCCAAAGATCAAGCGCCCGCCCCCCGGAAAGCCTCAGAGAGGGGGGCGGTTGCGGCCCAGACGCTCGTGGGCGGCCACGAATTCGCCGGCCGTGAAGGCCGCCATGAGGGACAGCTCGCCCGCCAGCACGGTCGCCGCCGCCAGTTCCGCCAGCGCCCTCGCGCTGCCCGGCCCCTGGCAGCCGAGCAACTCGAGACACTCGCGCGCCGTGCCCTGCCCGCTGCCGCCCCCCACCGTCCCGACCAGCATCGTCGGCAGATGCACCGAGGCGTACAGGTCCCCGCGGGCATCCAACGCGAAATCGAGCTGCCCCGTGGCGCACTCGACCACATAGGCGAGATCCTGCCCGCAAGCCAGGAACAGGCCAGCGAGGCCGTTGGCGGCCTGGACGAGCCAGTTGTGCGTGCCCAGCTCGCTGTAGCCGACCCGATAGGTATCGAGGATCGCCACCATCCGCTCAGGAGTCGTGCGCGCGAGTACCTGCAAGGCCCGCCGAGGCAGCGTGGTCTCAGCCACCACGCTGCGCCCGCGGCCTTCGATCAGCGCGCGCGCATTGGCGCGCTTTTCGACGTCCTGACCGTGCACATGGCGCTCGAGCGCGCCGGTGCGCTCCGCGAGATCGGTGCTGATCGCATCGGCCGCGCGGGCAGCCATGTTGATCCCGATCGCATCCCCCGTGGTGAACACGAGCTGCAGCACCAGACGCCGACCAATCGTGCGCGGCTCGAGGCGCACGAGTGCTCCGTGCCGGGTCTGGCGAGCGACGAGCTTCTGCCAGCGCGCGAGGCTTCTCGCGGCCTTGGCGAGCGCCGCCTCGGCCGTGCGGTTGTCGGCGTAGACCAGCACCGGATTCTGGGTCAGCCCTTCGCGCAGCACCCGCGCGCGCGCTCCCCCGCCCGCGGCCAGCAGCTTCATGCCGCGCGAGTAGGAAGCCACCATCGCGCCTTCGGTGGTCGCCAGCGGCACGTACACCTGCCGCAGACCCTTCGAAGTGTCGCAGACCAGCGGACCGGCAAGCCCCAGGGGCACCTGCGCGAAGCCCACCAGATTCTCGATCTTGCCCCGGGCCTGTGCGTGCGGAACAGGGGCGCCCGACAGATGCACCGGCAGGGCCGCGCCGGAGCGCTTCCACAGCGCCAACCGGCGGGCCGCGGCCTGCGGCGTGTAGTCATCTTCGGAATCGCGCGGGACCGGAGGCAGAGGCTTGGGTTTCATCGCGCGTCGATCCTAACGTGCAGGCTGGCTCGCGCCGTGGATCGGCAGGCTCGGCTTGCGCCGAGCTTTCGAAGCGGCTGCCAGCACCAATTCCGCCTGCATGAAGTTCCTTGCGTGGTTCCTGCTGTTGATTCTCCCCGGCTGGCGCCTGCCACAGCCGGCTCAGAAAGAAACATCCACGGCTGCGCCCCGCGCTCGGGAAGAACTCGAGTGGGTCACGCAAGCCGTTGCCGCTCCCAGGGTCGTGCATCGCAGCTTCGAGAGCCGCGCGGCACAAACCGCGGTCAGCTACCACATCTACGTCCCGGAAGCGTACGAGCGAGAACCCGCGCGGCGCGACCCGCGCCTTCTTTGATGCGCGTCTGAAGTCGGATCCGCACGCCGCCCGGCGGCTCACGGCGGAAGGCCTGCGACCGTACCTCAGCGGCAGGATCGATGCGGTCGAGGTTCTCGCGAAGTGAGCCGGTTCCAAGGTGGTGCGAATCCCAGGCGCTGGATCGCATGAGATCCCGTCCCGGACTACAATCGGAAGTTGCGTGCGCGCCCGTAGCTCAGCTGGATAGAGCATCGGTCTTCGGAACCGAGGGTCGGGGGTTCGAATCCCTCCGGGCGTACCAAAGCCTACGGTGGATCTTGCCCTGCGGCGGATCTTGCCCTGCGGCGGATCTTGCCCTACGGCGGATCTTGCCCTGCGGCGGATCTTGCCCTGCGGCGGATCTTGCCCTGCGGCGGATCTTGCCCTGCGGCGGATCTTGCCCTGCGGCGGATCTTGCCCTGCGGCGGATCTCGCGCTGAGACGGATCTCGCGCTGCGGCGGATCTCGCGCTGCGGCGGATCGCGCGCTGCGGCGGATCGCGCGCTGCGTAGCGGACCCTGCCCCGCGCGTTCACCCTGACAGGGCAGCGCCGCCCCGGCCGCTGGAAGGCGACCGGAGCGGCGCTGCGCGTGAGACGCGAGGAAACTCGCGGGAGCGGCTCAGTTGCGCGGCATCGACTTGAGGTCGAAGCGATCGGCGTTCATCACCTTGGTCCAGGCGGCGACGAAATCCTGCACGAACTTCTGACGGGCGTCATCGCTGGCGTAGACCTCCGCGATCGCACGCAGCTGCGAGTTCGAGCCGAAGATAAGGTCGACCGAGGTGGCCGTCCACTTCAACTGACCGCTCTTGCGGTCGCGGCCCTCATAGGCGTCCGCGCCCTTGGCCTTGCTCCAGATGGTGCCCACATCGAGCAGGTTGACGAAGAAGTCCGTCGTGAGCGTCTCGGGTCGCGTGGTGAAGACGCCCGCCTTGGAATCGCCGGTGTTGGCATTGAGGGTGCGCATTCCGCCGACCAACACGGTCATCTCGGGTGCCGACAGGCCCAGTTGCTGGGCGCGATCGACCAGCAGTTCGGCCGGCTGGCGTGACTGGCCGGCCGCGAGGTAGTTGCGGAAGCCGTCAGCCTTGGGCTCGAGCACGGCAAAGGAGGCCACGTCGGTCAGCTCCTGCGTGGCGTCCGTGCGACCGGGAGCGAAAGGCACGGAGATGCCGTACCCAGCGCGCTTGGCCGCTTCCTCGACGCCGGCACAGCCCGCCAGCACGATCAGATCGGCCATCGAGATCTGCTTGCCACCGCTTTGCGCACCGTTGAAGTCCTTGCGGATGTTTTCCAACACGGCGAGATTCCGCGACAGCTCCGCCGGCTCGTTGACGGCCCAGTCCTTCATCGGAGCCAGACGCAGACGCGCACCGTTGGCACCGCCGCGCATGTCCGTACCGCGGTAGCTCGCGGCCGAGGACCAGGCGGTCGAGACGAGTTGAGCCACGCTCAGGCCGGAGTTGAGCAGCTTGCCCTTCAGCGCCGCGACATCTTGCTCATCGACGAGCGGGTGGTTGACGGAGGGAACGGGATCCTGCCACAACTGCTCAGCCGGAACTTCCTTGCCCAGCGCGCGGGCGCGCGGACCCATGTCGCGGTGCGTCAGCTTGTACCAGGCGCGCGCGAAGGCATCGTTGAACTCCTGCGGGTTCTTGTGGAAGCGCTCCGAGATCTTGCGATAAGCCGGATCGGTGATCAGCGCGAGGTCCGTGGTGAACATCACGGGCTGGTGGAACTTGTTGGGATCAAAGGCATCCGGCACGGTCTTGCCGGCATCGCCCTTGGGCTTCCACTGCTGGGCGCCCGCGGGGCTCTTGGTGAGCTCCCATTCGAAGCGGAACAGGTTCTTGAAGTAGTCCTGCGACCACTGATCGGGAGTCGAGGTCCAAGCTCCTTCCAGACCACTGGTGATCGCATCCGCGCCGCTGCCCTTCCCATGATTGCTCTTCCAGCCGAGACCCTGCTCCTCGATCGGGGCGCCTTCGGGCTCGGGGCCGACGTGCTGTGCCGGGTTCGCGGCGCCGTGCGCCTTGCCGAGCGTGTGGCCGCCTGCGATCAGCGCGACGGTTTCCTCGTCGTTCATCGCCATGCGACCGAAGGTGGTTCGGATGGCCTGCGCAGCCGCCATCGGATCGGGCTTGCCGCCGGGGCCTTCGGGGTTGACGTAGATCAACCCCATCTGCGAGGCGGCGAGCGGATGATCGAGCTCGCTGCCCGTGCCTTGGCGCTCGTCGGCCAGCCACTTGCCTTCAGGGCCCCAGAACACATCAGCCTGCGGCTCCCAGACATCTGCGCGTCCGCCGGCGAAGCCGAAGGTCTTGAAGCCCGCCTGCTCCAGCGCGACGTTGCCCGCGAGGATCATCAGATCCGCCCAGGAGATCCGGGCACCGTACTTCTGCTTGATTGGCCACAGCAGACGACGCGCCTTGTCGAGGTTGGCGTTGTCCGGCCAGCTGTTGAGCGGAGCAAAACGGATGGTGCCATCAGCGGAACCGCCCCGACCGTCCGCCACGCGGTAGGTGCCCGCGCTGTGCCAGGCAAGACGGATGAACAAGCCGCCGTAAGTTCCATAGTCGGCCGGCCACCAATCCTGCGAAGTGGTCAGTGTCTTGGCGAGGTCGGCCTTGAGCGCCGAGAGGTCGAGCTTGGCGAACTCGGCCGCATAGTCGAAGTTGGGCCCCATCGGATTCCCCGCGGGCGGATTCTGGTGCAGGATCGACAAATCCAGCTGGTTGGGCCACCAATCGCGGTTGCTCATCGCGCTCGTGGCACTGTCCTTGTAGCTCGCCTCGACCGTGGAGGACTCGCTCATCACCGGGCACTTGCCGTCGGCCGGAGCGCCGGGAGTCTCGCTCTGGCGCGTCGAAGCACAACTGCTGGCGCCAGCGATGAGGGCGAGCGTCCAAAGGAAGGAACGGGACGGGAACGCTCCGCGCGATGCGGAGCACGCAAGGGTTGAGGATTCACTCATGTGTTGGATGGGAAAAGAAGCATCGAGGCGCCGGTCAGCGCTTTCCAGTTGAGTTGCGTCGGGGGCGCGGGTTCGGACGACAAGCCGAGCATGTGCCCCAGTACACGATTTCCACGGCATCGATCCGATAGCCGCAGTTCGTAGCAGCGGAGAGACAAGGTGCGGTGCCGGCGGCACACTCGACATCCGTGATGCGCCCGCACAGACGGCAGACCGCATGGTGATGGCTGTCGTCCGCGCGCGGGTCGAAACGGGCGGGGTGCCCGGGCAGCAGGACGCGTCGCGCAAGGCCGTGCTCACAGAAAAGATGCAGCGTGTCGTAGACCGCCTGGGTCGAGACCGTGCCCAGCTCGCCGCGCACATGCCGCTCGATCGCCTCGACCGAGCCGTGCGGACAGGCATGGATGGCGCGCAGCACAGCCAGACGCTGGGCCGTGACTTGCACCCCCCTTGCTCGCAGGTAGTCGGCGGACGGAAACAGCACCTCTGGACGGTACCAAGATCTGGAATCAATCTGCGACTGGAATCCGTCTACAAGAAATACCCCCGGCCCCGCCGCTAGGATGTCGCGCGCATGCACCCCTGTCCCTGCTGCACAGAAGCCACGCTGACCCGTCCCGGCGCTTTCGAGATCTGCCGACATTGCGGCTGGGAAGACGATGGACAGTCCGACGCCGACGCGGGAGTCGTCCGCGGGGGCCCGAACGGAGCACTGTCCCTCGAGCAGGCTCGCGCCAATTTCGCCCGGGCTGGTTCCGCCGCCGGCCTCTCGTTGTGGCGCCTGACTCTGGTGGGCGTCGCGGATGAAGAGGAGTCGGAGTCTGCGGACACAGCCTGCGGGCTGGCCTTTGTCAAGGCCACCAGCGTAGAAGCGGCTTGGGAAGCCGTGGAGATCGAGTTGCGCGCGGCTGGATGGCGAATCGAGGAGCGCGTTCGCGCGCAGAAACCTGGCCGCGAGGATTTGGACGAGGAGGAGCGGGAGTTTTTTGATGAAGCGGTGAGGGAGGGGTTTGTGGTGGTGCTCGACGCCCCCAGAGGCTGAACTGCTCCAGACCGCTGGACGTTTTTTAGAGAGCAATTCTGCCCCGCAGGGTCAGCACCTCTTTGACCGTCAATCGACGCGGGAGGATGCCGAGCGCGGAAGCGGATGAGTCCTTCAGGCAGTCGCGCGTGATCTCGCGCACGTAGTTGCGGTAGACGACGTAGATCCACAGGTGGTCGACGAGCCGCTCCCGCTTCTTC
>Ga0172373_10003324_pt1 | contig 23611 bp, 27 predicted proteins | sample Lak10m_2_FD_114546 | JGI IMG/M metagenome (GOLD analysis project Ga0172373, IMG submission 114546) | Freshwater microbial communities from Kabuno Bay, South-Kivu, Congo - kab_092012_10m | ecosystem: Environmental > Aquatic > Freshwater > Lake | place: Democratic Republic of the Congo...
ATCTGGTAGCTCTGGTACATCTGGTGTAAATGGTACATCTGGCACATCTAGCACATCCGGTAGCTCTGGTATATCCGGTTCATCTGGTTCAAGTGGTTCATCTGGATGGGGGACATCTGGTAGTTCCGGTACATCTGGCACATCTAGCACATCTGGCGGAACCGGTACATCTGGTACAAGTGGATGGGGAACATCCGGTAGCTCTGGTACATCTGGAATAAGTGGTACATCCGGTTCATCTGGAACCGGTACATCTGGTACATCTGGCACATCCGGTAGCTCTGGTACAAGTGGTATAGATGGATCAACTGGTATTTCAGGCACATCTGGCACAAGTGGATCCGGTACTGGTAATGTGTATTCAGATGATATAACTACTATAGTAAAATTAACACAAGCAGAATATGATGCTATACAAAGTCCTATATCGACCACTCTTTATATAATAATAGGATAAATATGTTAATAAATGATGCACAAAAATTTTATATTGGTGTTGATAGTATACAAAAAATGTATGTTGGTGATGTATTAATTTGGCCAGGTAATATTCCCATGACTATAATCATACCATCATTTAATATTAGTGCCTCATTATCTGTGATTAATGAAACACCACTATCAATCAATAAAAATATTACTATCCCAGAACCAACAATATCTGTTTCTGCGAGTATATAAGGAGAATATATGAAAAACGAAGAAGATTATTTAGAACTTGAAAGATTATCCAGAAAATTAGGTATACCTGTACCTATGACAAGATTGAGAATTGAATCTAAAATAGATAATAATATTATAGGCTTATATGATGAGAGAAGTCATTCACCTGTAAGGAACTTTTATAATGCTATCTTTGGTATAATTACAAACTATACACCAACTGGTAGTACATATGGTGCTGGATACTTAACATCAAAAGATATAAATAATACAAATAGAAATAGAGGTTTTAACACATCATATTCTATTATAGGGGGGCTTAATACATCTACATATGGTATTATAGTTGGTGGAAGTAGTACAGCAGAAAGTTTTGAACAATATAATTTAGGAACTATGATTATAAACGGGACATCAACTAATCAATTATTATATGCAACCCAAAGTAATACAACAGTACAGTATACAAGTGGAACAAAAACATGGGATGCTACCCTTACAAGAATAATGAATAATAATTCGCCAAGTACTATAACAGTAACAGAATCATGTATAAATGATTGGAATAGTAATAATGGTTTACTTATGTCATGTAGAGATGTTATATCACCATCAATAGATGTTTTAGTTGGTGGACAATTAACAGTTACATATACAATATCTCTTGCATACCCAGCATAAATAAATTATTCATATAAATAATATAAATAATATAAATAATATAAATAAATAAAAACTTTAGGAGGAACAAAAATAATGGCAAGTTACATAAGTCCGCTTGTGGATATTCAGGAATATGATGCAACCACAACAATACCAGCCGTTTCGACCTCTGTTGGTGTTATCATCCTTAGAGATACATACAAAGGTCCAGAATTAAAAAAACAATTCATCAGTTCTATAAATGATCTAATTACTGTATTTGGCAAACCAACAAATAAAGTTGAATGTTATAGAGATATTCTTTCAGCTGCTGGATATTTAAAATATGGTAACATGCTTTATTGCACTCGTTCTTTAAATACATCAGCTACATTTGCAGGGTTAGAAATTACAGAAACAAATTCCGTTGTAACATCAGCTTCATATTCACCCAGAACATTAGTGGATATGTCCGATAATATTGTTGATGCCGGTGGTAGTGGGGATGTTGATGATTTTGAATATATAGATCCGTTAGGGTTTATGAGTATAACAGCATTATCAAGGGGTGTGTGGGGAAACAGAATAAGGATCGCTATCGCTGGAAAAGACGCCTATATAGACCAATCCCAATGGGTTATTGATGAGAGAACACTCTTTCCCGATTCAAGCATAACATGGAGCACCTCAGCAGCAATCGGTAGATCTGATAATTCTATTGAAGATGACCATTCATTTTTAGTATTAGTACAAACAATAGACCAATCATTACCGGGTATAGATCAAACAGAATTAACTGAACCTATCAGTGGTGGCACATCAAATTGGGTAACACGAGAAATATTTAATGTATCATTAGACCCAAATGCTTATGATGATACAGGAAGAAAAAGATTTGTAGAAACTATGATTAATGAATCTTCTAACTATATTAGAGTATCATTAAATCAGTCAACATACACACCCATATATGATGTTTCCGATTTTTTTACATCAGAATGGTTGTATTTAACGATGGGAACAGGAGGAGATACTGACTTTGAAACGGCCGATGAAACTAGTATTATTGATGCATTAGATTTATATGAAAACCCAGAAGAAATTGATGTGAATATCTTTATAGAAAGTATTAAATCGGATGAAATTAAAAAGCACATTGTTGATATTTGTGAAGCTAGAATGGATTCAATGGCGATTCTTGACCCTCCAATGTCCACCGTTGTAGGTCATAGAACAGAAGAAGTTGGACTTCTTGTATCATATGTAAATACATTATCAATTAATTCATCATATGCTTGTATTTATGGTAATTGGATTGAAGTATATGATAAATGGAATGGTAAATATAGGTGGTGCCCACCATCAGGATTAGTAGCAGGATTATTTGCTAATAATGATAATATCTCAGAATCATGGTTTGCACCAGCCGGTCCTAATAGAGCTATTATTACAAATGCACGAAGGTTAGGATGGAATGCAAATTTTGGTGATAGAAATATTATCTATAAAAATAGAATTAATCCTATTATTAGTTTATCAGGAATGGGTAAACTTATATATGGACAGAAAACACTATTAGATAAAGATTCAGATTTTAATAGAATCAATATTCGTAGGTTGTTCATGGTTCTTGAAAAGGCTATTGCTACAGCATCAAGATATTTCTTATTTGAACCTAATGATGATATTTCAAGATTACTCTTAGTTAATATGATCGATCCATTCTTGAGGGATGTAAAGGCTCGTAGAGGTATATATGATTATCTAGTCATATGTAATGAAACAAACAATACCCCTGAAAGGATTGACCGTGGGGAACTTTGGTGTGATATTTACATCAAACCAGTTAGAGCTGCTGAATTCATTGTACTGAATTTTATCGCTACAAAAACTGGAACGAGCTTCTCAGAAGTTGGTGGATTTACCACAGGATAAAAATATAATATAAATAAATAAACAAAAAAGCCAATGAGTTATTATTCATTGGCTTTTTTATATTTTTTATAAATAAATGTACTATATGAGAAGAGTTAAATTTACATATAAAGAAGTAAAAGAGTTCATTGAAAAGGATAATTATCATTTGCTTTCCACAGAATATATGAATAATCATACAAAATTAGATATAAAGTGTAGTAAAGATCATATATTTCAAATGACATTGGCTGATTTTCAACAAAATCATAGATGCCCAATATGTAAAAAATGTAAAAAATATACGATTGATGATGTAAAATTATATATTGAAGAAAGGGGATATACATTATTTTCAACGGAATATATAAATACAAATTCTAAATTAAAGTTATTATGCCCAAATAATCATATATTTTATAGTTCGTTGTCTAATTTTCGTAATGGATATAAATGTCCTATATGTGCTGGTAATAAAAAATTATCATATGATTATGTAAAAACATTCATTAAAAATAAAGGATATAATTTATTATCAAGAAAATATATAAATACATATAGAAAATTAAGAATTAAATGTAATAAAAACCATGAATTTGAAATGAGATTTAATAACTTTCAACAAGGACAAAGATGCCCTCTATGCAAATATAAAAATGGTAGATCAGAACCAGAAAAAGAAATTTTAAATTTTATTAGTTCTATATATAATGGTTCTATCATAAATAATGATAGGAAAACAATAAAAAATAAAAAAACTAATTGTTATTTAGAGTTAGATATTTTGTTACCTGATATAAATAAAGCAATAGAATTTAATGGTACTTATTGGCATTCAATGAAAAATAAAATTATATTAGATGAAATAAAAATAAATGAATGTAAAAGAAAAAATATAGGGTTATTGACTATATATGAAAAAGAATGGAAAAATAATAAACAATTATGTTTAAATAAAGTTAAAGCCTTTATTACCAAGGAGGATACAAAATGAGATTTGATATTGACAGCTATAGAGCTAATTTCCAAGGAGGGGCAAGAGCATATCTATTTTACTACAAACCAATATTTCCAGGTAGTGTGGGTGTAGAATCAGATAAAGCAACTTATCTTGTACGATCAACATCATTACCAGAAACATCTATTGAAGATATACCATTGTCCTGGCAGGGGTTTGATTACAAAGTCGCTGGTAAATATACATATACTGATTGGACGGTTGCTTTTAATGTAGATGCAGATGCAAACATTCTTGCATATTATCAAAACTGGATGTCTTTAATCCATGATCCAACAACTAATACCTATACTAATCCTGCCAATTATATGATTGACCAACAAGTTGATCTTTTAGGATTAGATGGCAAACCAATAACAAAATATAAATTATATGGTTGTTGGCCAAGAACAATCAATGCTTCCACATTAGACTATAGTCAGAATGATGTGGTGCAATTTGATGTCACATTCTCTTACATCTATCATGTAACCGATAAAGCTACTTATGGTGTAGCTCCTATATTTGGTTAAAATAAATAAAGGTGGGATACTTATTCCACCTTTATAAAAGGATGTACTGAATGAAAATAAATTTTGATATTGATACATATAAAACAAGATTTCTTGGTGGTGCAAGGTCTTATCTTTTCTATGCTCTTATTCAATTTCCATCTGGTATTAATAATATTGAAAAACAAAATTATCGATCTTTATTAACCCCATTTGGATATGGATCCGCTAATGATTTTGTACCATATTTAGTAAAATCTACAAGTATACCAGAAAGTAGTTTTGAGGATATTTCAATTCCTTATCCTGGTCATACATTTAAAATGGCTGGTAATAGAAGTTATGGCAATTGGTCCGTATCCTTTAATGTTGATGAAAAAACAGAGATTCTAAGGATGTTTAATGATTGGCATAATTTAATATATGATGCGTCAGAACAAAAATCATCTGAACCAGAAGTATATATGAAAGATCAATTTTTATATTTGATAAATGGTGTTGGGGAAGCAATTCGTTCATATCAACTTGTGAATGCTTGGCCATTATCTATTAGTCAAACAGATCTTAATTATAGTAATATTGATATAACATCTGTTGATATAACATTTTCATATCAATATTATATAACATTAAAAGAAAAAGAAAATGCGGAAACAAATTCATTATTAAAAGCTCTGTTCAATAAAATTACAGGGTCTGCTCTTAAAATACCGAGGTTTTAAATATGCCAATAGAATTACCCAAATATATAAAAGGAAGAGTAGAATCAACTATTGAAGATGCTAAAACATTTATATTTGGTGATAATAGTAAAAAAAATCTTGATATAACAACGTATAGAACAAAATTCTTAGGATCAAATGCTAGGGCGTATTTATTTATATGTAGAATTCAATTTCCTGGCATGCAAAATGCTTTAAAATCAGGTATACAAACAGGTCTCCAAGGAGGTATATCTGATATATCAAAAATAGCTAAGAATGCACTCGGAACTGCTGTAGAAACAGGTATAAATGTATATGGATCGGGATTCGGTACAGAAGATTTCAAATATTTTATAAAATCAACATTTTTACCAGAAACAAGCATCGAAGAAACATCAACACATTGGTGTGGACAAGAATATAAAATGTCGAGTGTTAGAAGATCACAAGACTGGAATGTGACATTTTTAGTAAATCAAGATGCCTCCATACTAAGAAAATTTTGGGATTGGCATCTTTTAATGCACAATCCAGAAACTAATACATATGGAAAACCAAATGAATATATGACAGATCAGGTTATACAATTATTAGGTATTGATGGTTATCCTATTTGTACATACACGTTATATTCAGCTTGGCCAAAAACAATAGGTCAAGTTGATTTAGATTATTCTAATAATGAATTTGCCACAGTAGATATAACATTTTCGTATCAATATCACACTGTAACGGATCAAGAAGAATCTGGTATATCAAAAACTGGTAGAAAAGCTGTAAGAGCATTAGGTTTAGAAGGATTAATGAAATAAAAATGTTAAAGGAGGTATATTTGTAATTATCAAAATTTCTACTTCTATTTTTTATATAAATAATATTAAGAAAATAATTAAAAGATTGTGGAGGATAAAATATGTCATCATTTAAAGATTATTTAAATACATATGTATTTGAAACAGAACTACCTGGTAGCGGTGATACCATATCATTTAAACCAGTAACAACAGGTCAGATTAAAAAACTATTACTTTATGAAACATCTAATGATCCCATGAGCATCGAAGATTCTTTAGATGATTTAATAAATGAATGTGTTATAAAACCCAATGATTTTGATGTAAGAAAATTATATCTACAAGATAGATTTTATCTTCTTGTTGAAATAAGGAAAGCTACAAGAGGAAATCTTTATGGATTTCAAACAGAATGTACAAGCTGTGGGTCACAAACACAACAAATGCTTAAATTATCTGAATTAACTGTTACTACACTTACAAAAAAAGTTGAAAAAAAATCAGAAGAAGTTATAAATAAACAAACAAAAAAGAGGTCTCTTGTTGAGAAAAAGAAAGAGTATATTAAAGTCCCAACAATTTCTATTGATGGATGGGATATTGTAAAATTAAATGACAATATCTCTGTACGATTATCATTAGTAACAAGAAATATGCAGAAACAAGCTATTGATATGATTAATGATAAACATAAAGGTGAAGATATTAGTGAAATTCAAAAAACACTAGAATTAACAACAGTTCTTTATGGATTATCAATAAAATCTATAATTACACCAGAAGGAGAAGAAGATGATCTTCCTTTAGAGGATAAAATCTTTTTGTTAGATAATATACAACAATCAGAACAAGAGAAAATATCTGAGTGGTATGATAAGAATGAATTTGGAATTGACTTTTCTTTTGATGTTGAATGTGCTCAATGTCATTATAAAGAAAAGAAGGCGGTTCCAGTAGAAAATTTTTTCTATTAATATATGTGTTGTGTAACGGTATAACTTTACAAAGTATTACTGAGGATCAATATTATTTATCAAGCAAAGCTGGGATTTCTGTATCAGAAAGTAATGCTATGCCTGATTTCGAAAGAGAAGCTTTCGTAAATATGGTTATAAAAGACTTGAAAAGTCAAGTTCAGAATGAAAAAATTAAAATGTAAAACCCCCGCTGTAACTTTAAAGTTACATGGATCTAAAGGTCTAAAGGGCTATTTATTATAAATACCTTTTAGACCTTTATTTTTAATGGAGAATATATAAAATGGCAAATACATCACCATCTTTAGACACAAAATTAGACAAACTTATAATTTCCGTAGATAGTTTAGCTAAAGTTCTTGGAGGTGGAAAAAAGAACACGATAGGAAAAATGTCATCAGGTGATAATGGTATCTTTGACACAAAGAAAACAAATGATTTTTTCAAAGCATCACTAAAACAACAATCGTTTGCTGCTAGAATGTTTACTAAAACGGTGTCATCTGAAATGGGTAAAATGTTATCAAAAACATATACAACAATTAGTTACCAAACAAAAACATTATTTTCTAATCTTGGAAATATTACTAGTGGATTATTTAGTAAAATATTTGGTAAAATGTTAGATGATTTACAACCTGTTATTCAACTGGTATCAGCAATAACGAGTTTTATTTGGAAAGGTGTTATTAAACCCCTCGGTAGTCTCATGGGTTTTTTTGGTAAAAAAATATTTGGAAAAATATTTGGAAAAATATTTGGAAAAAAAGATGAAAATGATCCAACTAAAATTACTGCAAAAAATACAGAAAAAATCTTTAAAGAAGAAAAGAAAAATAATAAATTTGAAAAAGATAAAATGCACAAAGAATCAAAGAAGCATACAGACTTGCTTACTAGAATATTAAAAAAAAATAATACATCTGACAAAACAAAACCGGGATTCCTAAAAAATATTATAGATAATATTATTATTGGACCTTTCAAAAGCCTTTTAGGATTTTTTAATTTTCGTAAAGGAATCGGAACCAGTTTATCATCTATATTATTAAAGATATTACCTATCTTCATTGGAATAGGAACATTTATAAAAAATAGTATAGGAAATATATTTACATCCTTAATAAGTGGTGGGGGTTTAAAAACAGCAATTGTAAGTCTTTTTAAGTCAATAAGTGGTTGGGTTTGGGATATTTTTGGAGGTCTTGCCTCTAAAATAGGAATCAAACTACCTGGGATTTTCACAAGAACAACAACACCATCAACTACTAAAAATGTTCCAAAAGGTGGTGAAATAGGATCAAAAACACCATCAACTACTAAAAATGTTCCAAAAGGTGGTGAAATAGGATCAAAAACAGGAATAAGTAATACATTAAAAACAACCGGAAAAATATTTGGAAAAACTGTCGCTATTGGAGGTGCTATATATTCTGTAGGTAGTGGTATAAATGATTTACTAAATGAAAAACAACAGACAGAAATGCCTAAAGGATTTGATATGTTAGATCCTATGAAATGGGGTATGTATGCAGGTTATAATCTTAGTAAAGCATTAGGAATAGAAAAGGGACACTTTGGTGAAAAAGTATTTGATGCTTTACACAGTGCGGGTACTGTAGCACAAACACTCGAAAAAACAGCTAATTCTGTTGTTGGTACTGTAGGTGATTATGTAAAAAGTAAAGTAAATGATGTAAGAGGATTTATATCAGAAAAATTTGAAACAGGTGGTAGAGGAGTTGGTACTATTTCTTCTGGTAAAGGTGATCATGGAGGATCATCATATGGAAAATATCAATTAGCATCAAATGGTGGTGAAAAAAGTACCTTAAATAGATATCTAAAATCTAGTGGATACATTAAAGAATTTAAAGGAATGACACCTGGAACACCACAATTCAATAATAAATGGAAGGAATTAGCAGCCAAAGATCCTTTATTTGGTCAATCACAACAAGCATTTATTAAAGAAACCCACTATAATCCACAACTAGAAAAACTTACCAAGAAATATGATCTGTCAAAAAGAGGTAAAGCTGTACAGGAAATGATATGGTCAACAGCTGTTCAATATGGCGGAAACACTGATGTTATCATAGATGCTTTAAAAAAGAGTGGTAAAGATGTATCAAAAATGTCTGATGCTGAAATAATAACAACAGTTCAGAAATACAAAGCAAGCAATGTTGGTAAAAACTTTAAAAAATCCTCTGCTAAAGTAAGAGAAAGTGTTGCAAAAAGAGCTGGAACAGATGAACTTAGGATGTTATTAGCCTATAACAATGAAGTATCAGGTAGAAATTTGTCCCCACAAAACATGTCATCTGGAATATCCATAGATCAAATGGGGACAGCAAATACTGTTGCCTCGTTAGATAAAGAAAAGGCTCTAGCTATGTCACCATCTTCTACTATAAATAAAGAAAAGGAGTCAAAAGATAATGTAAACATATCCACTGTTGCACCAACAACTCTTGCTAGTGTAGGTTCTGGTTCTCAAAATAGAACACCAATATTTGCTAATGCTATCGGATTAGTTCCATTCAATGTAGCATTAAACTTATATACAGGATAGGAGATTATCAATGAATATAGAAAAATTTATAAATTCAACAATTATTAAAGAACCAGCTGTTAAAATATCAGAAAGTTCCGCATATGATCCTATTCATGGTGATGATTCTGACATAGAATTTAAGATTAAGAGAGAATTTATAAATCCCCCTAGTTTTGCTATGAAAGAAAATGATAATCTTATATGGGTTAGTATGAAAGCAATACCAATATATAAACTAACTAATAATATAAGAGCTAAATCAGCATTTACAACAGGGATAGATCCATTAAAATCTAGAGAAGGTATTGCGAGAAAATTAGATGCTGAATCATATAGATTTAAATTCTTATCATCGATGGAAATAATGGAACAATTATCACACTCTTGGGATGCTTATGATTCATGGGCAGCAATTCTTTCACAATCATTTTCAGAATATGCCATTAAATTACCAGAACAAGCAAAGGGTATGATAAGTGGATATGGATTAAACAATTTACCAGAGTTTTTTAAAGGAATGGTTAATGGTGCATCAGATATGTGGTCAAAAATGGATTTATCTAATATTGGAACGACTGTAAAAGAATTAGCAGGAAAGGGATTAAATTTACTATCACTAGGAGCAACTGGTGGATATGTTGCAAATACTAGAGTTGATACACCTTTACAATATAAGGGTTCTGAAAGAAGAAGTTGGGAACTTATGTTTCAATTAATCAATACAGAAAAATACAAAAACCATGAAAATGTTGTTTTACCTATAAAAATGTTAGAAATGTTTTCATCACCATCATTTGGTGTTATCCCAGATGCTAAGGCTAATGCAGACATCATCTTACCATATCTTTTTGAGATAAGAACTGAACCTGGAGATTTATTTTATTGTGATCTAGCTGTTTTAAAATCAGTACAACCAACATGGAGGGGTCCTTGGATCGGGGGGTATCCATCAAGATGTGAAGTAAGATTATCATTTATGGAATATAGACCACTTGAACAAAGATTATTTTATAATAATCCATATACTAAGCATGACAAAATAACTGTAATACAGCAAGAAAGGGCCATCGCTTATGAAAGGGCTGAAAATGCTGAAAGTAATAATTCAAAAATTAATATTCTTCCTAAAAATAAATGAGGTAATTAATGGAAATAACAAAAACAAATAAAACATATTATGAAATAAAAGGAAATATATTGAATAATTCATCAATATTAAGAATGTTAGATATTTTAAAAGATGAGAATGATAATATATTTGTAAATATATTTAAATCATTTTCTATTGATGATACAATAATGGAAAATGTATCTAATCTCGACACCCTTGGGGTTGTTAATCCTTGGTGGGAAAATTTATCATTTTCTTATTATGGGGATATACAGCCTTGGTGGATAATGTGTTTATCTAATAATATTATGAATCCATTTGAAGAATTATCAGAAGGTGATTCATTAGTAGCATTAAAACAAGAATTTATTCCTTTAATTCAAAGGGATATGGAGAGGATATTTAATTTATAATGCAATCAGGTAAATTTACAGTAAAAATAATTCTGAAAGGTGTAGAATCAGCGTTCGATAATGCTGATATCATAGAATTAAACATTGTAGAAGATATATTCTCATGGTGTATGTGTGGTAGTATTATTTTCTATGATAAAATGGGATTTACAGAATTATTAGAAATAACAGGAAAAGATCCTATTATTGTTATGTGGGAAGAAGAAGGTATAAAAAGAGAAAAAATATTTCTTATATATAACTATGATAAAATTATTGAAGAAATATCTATTGATTCATCTGTAACTAAAGTTATGTGGTATTTTATAGAACCTGTATATATGTCATTAACTAATAGAAAATATAGCAAAGCATGGAATAAAAATATTTCAAACTCAACCATTATAAAAGATATAAGCAAAAATTATTTAAATATCGACACAAATAATTTTAAAAAATTTGAAGAAGTAGTAGAATATACTGATAATTTTTATATCCCATATTGGACACCAGCAGAGTCTTTAAGATGGATAATGCATAGATCATCTGGATCAGAATCTCTTCTACCTGGTTATTTATTTTATTCAAACACTCTCGGTAATAATTTTGTAACACTTGAAACATTAGTTAGAAATACAGATAGAGAAAGGGATTTATTTGGTAAAAAAATACGATATATATTTTCAGGAGCAGGAGAAGATTATAATAAAATTTTAAGTTGGTATGTTGACCCACCTGATATGATATCATTTAAATATTTAAGTGGGTCTATAAAACATGGGTATATCTCTAATGGAAAATATCTCCTATCAAATAGGTATACATATGATGATGCCATCAATAAATATAGTTTACTTGGGAAAACATCATTATTTCCTGATATAAGTGAACCGTCAACGAATGTAACACTTGAAGCCGAAACCGATGAAAAAATTATAGATAATTTATTCTATGATGAATTTATTCGTAGATATTCAAAACAATTTGCTGTAGGATTGGTTGTCAAAGGGCATACAAGAAGATATGCTGGGATGATTATAGATGTTTTATGGAAAAGTGCTGACGCAAAACGAAAGACACATAAAATGTATGAAGGTCTTTATCTCGTAAGATCAATTACACATCAATTTACATCAGGATTAAATGTCACACCACCATATAGACAGTTAATGATATGTGTGAAAACAGGTTATAATACAATTGAAGATACTATGTTAAAAAGAACAAAGAAAGGAAAAAATATAACAGATATATATGTATCAAAAGGATAAATATCAAAAAAATTAATGGATGGCGACCTAATAGCTAAGGAGATACCAAAATGGGAGACCAAAAACATTCTTTCTCAGATTCTGTGATACCACAAGATAAATTCTTTGGCATTTTCAGGGGGGTAGTTTGAAGATAATGACGATCCTCTAAAATCTGGTAGATGTAAAATAAGAATATTTGGGATCCATTCGAATGATATCGTTGAATCTCCTACTTCTGGTGTTCCTACTGAAAACTTATTATGGTCTGAACCAGCATTACCTATATTTGGGGGTATATCAAAAACAGGTATGTTTGGTGTGCCATATCAAGGAGCGCATGTATTTTTATTCTTTGAGAATGGAAATATAATGCAACCACGATATTTTGCTACAGCTCCTGGTATACCAAAAGAACCAGCAAATCCGAACATGGGGTTTTATGATCCTGATGGTGTATTTCCGCTAAAAGAATTTTTAGGTTCACCTGATTGGGATAGTAATGATGAATATAAGGATAGTTTATATCCAAATGCTTTTGTTTTATCAGATAAAGCTGGAAATAAAATAATTCTTGATTCAACACCGGGATATGAAAAAATTATAATAGAGCAGGGAACTTCAAAAGCCAGAATAATTCTTGATGCTGAAGGAAAAATATCTAAAGATTCAGGAAAGGGAACTGATGAAACATATACAGGAAGTCAAAAAATAAATGTAAATGGTGATATTAATGAAATAATTACAGGTGATAAAAATATATCATCTACAAATTTTGGTGAAACAGTTTTATCTAATAAAAAATCAATGATTTCTGGAAGTTTAGATGAAACTGTATTGGGAATGATAAATAAAAAAGCTGGTGAAATTTCTTATGATGTAGAAAACAATGTTGAGTTAAAAGTTGCTGGAAACACAATAATAAACACAAGTAATACCGTAAAAATAAAATCTCAGTTAGATATAATAAAATTAGAAGCTATTATTAAAAATATTGAATTATTGGCTAATTTAGGAGATATATCTAATGCATCCATTAATTTTAGAGCAATAGCATCATCAGCAGCTGAATTAAAAGGATCCCTTTCAACAACTGTAGGTGGTGGTATATCAACTGATGTAAAAGGAACTGTTACATCAATAAATGGAAGCGCCCTAGTACAAATTTCTGGTGGTGTCATAATGATAGGATAATACTATGTTTCAAAATATAGACATGATAACAAGTTTAATAACAGATGTGGAGACAGCCCTCACTAGCGCTAGTTCTATATCAACATCTATAACAACAACATTGGATGATATTAAAGGAATATCACTAGACTTTCCATCTAATTATTTAAAAATGGGATCATATCAAATAAATCCTGTTACACCAACTTTACCAACACTACCCAAATTTCAAGATATATTAGATAAATTATACATTGATTTTATTCCAACAAGTTTTTCATCTGATCCTTATCATATATTATCAAATAGTGGGACAGGCATATTGAAAAACATGATGATATCAGCATCAACTATAATATCTAATATTAAAACATCAATAGGAAATACTCTCGGTAAAGCAATGTCAGTTTTTTCTGATACTATAAATTCTCGAAAATATATATTAGATTGGAATAAAGATATACATCAATGTATAAATGAGGAAATGTCAAATAAATATAATGAATTTATTAATGCCAGAGAAGATGCTATAAGAGATGGTAATAAAGAAATAGAGCTTCTATGGAATAGAGCTATAAAATTTCATAAAGAAAAACAGGAAGAAATCACAACTAAATTAAATAATTTAAATGAACTATCAATGTCATATATTGATTTAATGGAAAAAACTAGACCAACAATTACAGAAACTATAAACACACTCAATAAATCTATTCCTACTTGGTGTAGTGATTGTAATTATCTAACAAAAACAGCTACAGGAGCATTACAATGATATCGGCTAGTAGAATGATGGATTCTACATTTGGAATATGTACCGCCCATAAAGACCCTATTGCTGTAGGTGGATTTATAATTACATCTCAAGCAAATGTATTAATAAATGGTATGCCAGCAGCAAGAATGATGGATATAGCCCTTGCTTCATGTGGGCATACCGGTACTCTTATAGGTGGTTCAGGAAAAATTCTAATAGGTGGAATTCCATCTATTAGAATGGGGGATTCATTTACCGGATCTTATTCTGGAACCGTAACAGGTGGATCTGGAAATGTGTTTTGTGCATAGGAGATAAAAATGAATAAAATAACAGAATTAATTGGAAAAGAATATTCAATAATGACATACGCTCTGAGTACATCAACATCAGCAGCGACAAATCAATTAGATAGTCTTATTGAAGAGAGGGATGCTATTTTAGATATAATGTCTGTAAATATATTATCCCCTATGAATTCATATCTTACAAATAAGGCCACATCATTAGGTGGAACATTAGTTACATTTGGATCTTATGGTGTTGGTAATATAGGAGAATGGGTAATATATATTAGAAATAAAATATTTATAAATTCCCTATCATATAATAATTCTAATTCTTTCATGTGTATAGGACAAGACATGACATATACATTTACTACTAATAAACAATTATTATGTAATCTTGGTGGAACATATGTAAGATGTAATGTTGTATCATCTACATACACTACCGATACAATTGTTACTGTATCTGGGGGAGAACTTACATCAGATTTATCAGAAATATATGATGTTTCAGCAACATACACACCAGGATATACATTTTTAGATAATAATTCAGTGGTGAAAGATAATGTAACATTTGTTGACGAAGAAACATTTACAACATCATCTTTACATAATCTACCCGTGGGGTTAGAAATTGAAACTAATTTAGGAATAACTACTATAATGACATATGAAGGAGATGGAAAATATACTGTATTTCCAAATATATTAACATCATCATTGAATACAGTAGGTGTACCCGAAGGAATATCTTGGAATAATGATGCTACTATAATAAAATATATATCAAATTATGACTTTGCATATGATCATTTATATCACCCATTAGGTTCTACTGGAACATATGGTATTTTAGGGAAAATATCTGCATTATCGTCTGGTATGGATATAATGAATTTTAATAAAAATAAACAAGACCAAATTAATTCTATATACAGAGAATATACAACTTGGTCTCCATTACCAGAAACACCTATATATGAAAATGAAATGACATTTTATTATCCCAGTGATATGACTTCTGTATTTACATCAGGAGCACCACTACTTATTGATTGTGGTGTAGATGGTAATAAAGGAGTTGATGTAATATCATCTGAATATATAGGAGATCCATATACAAAGGTTATTATCATCCCTGATATATTAGAAACATATTCAAAATCTACATCAGGATCAACAATGAATATTACATTTACTGATAACTTATTATCTGTTCAAATTTCAGGCGGTAGTTTTCTTACCGATGTAGAATATGAAGATGGTGTAACATTTAATTATCCCGGTAATGAATTACCAGAAGAAACAAAATTAATATGTACATTTGATGATAGTCTTATCCCTATTAGATACTTCATTGTAAGTGGTTCTGAAACTATAAACACACATACAAATAGTACAATGGTAAAATTAGGTAATGGTTTACCTATAACAGAAAATATGACAACTATAAATATAGAATCTTAGGGGGAACATAATGACCACTAATATATATTCAGATATAAATTCAGAGTTCAAAAAAGATATTAAAACAAATGATCTGGTAAAAGACTATGATAAAGATGCTATAAGAAATTCTGTGAGAAATATTCTTATGACAAAAAAAATGGAACGACGGATGATGCCCCAATTTGGAGCATCATTAGAACAATTATTATTTGAACCTATTGATAATTTTACAGCTAAAAAAATAGGAAGTATTATAATAGAAGAAATTACATATTGGGAACCTCGTATAAGTATATCAAATGTTACTGTTCAATCAAATATCGATGATATGATGTATCAGATAAAACTTGAATACAATATAAAAACTGTTTCTGGTATAAATACTGACGAGATAGAATTCGTATTATCACAAACATAATGGAGTTATGAAATGACGACAACAAATACCTTAGTCCCAAATTACATAGATATAGATTTTGATACTGCTAAGACTAATTTGAAAAATTTATTGGCCGTAAATCCCGTATTCAAAGATTATAATTTAGAGGGTGCTAATATAACTGTAATGATTGAGTTGATATCATATCTCATATCTCTTAATACATACTATATGAATACTATCGCAAAAAATGTATATCCTTCTACATCTAATATGTATGAAACAACACATATGCTAGCAGAAATAGGAGGATATAGCCCCAGTGGATATATATCATCACAAGCAAATGTCACTTTAAATCTATCCGCTATTTCTGGTTCATCTTATGATGTTCCCAATGGAGAAATTATTATTGATGAATGGTCTTTATTAACAAGTTCTACAGGGGTGACAAATTCTGATGGAACAAATCTTACATTTGTTGTTACAAATGAAACTACATCAATATCAATATCTTCAGCATTAGAAAATCCCGAAATTAATATTACTGTAAGAGAAGGAAGTGTTGTAAGATATAATTATAAAGGCAGTGACATCGTTGATAATAGAATATACCTACCCGTAAACAAATATGATTATGGTGATTCCACATATTTTAATACCATAAGAATGTATATAAATGGTACAACACAATGGTCAAGAATATCTAATTGGTACGAAGAAATTGATGAATCTACTGGTCTTGATAATAATAATACATTCATGTTCAAATATGACAAATATGAAAAATATTATATAGAATTTTCTAATACTAGAAATATTCCTACATCTACAGATAATATTACCATATTAGCAATAGTTTCTTCTGGTGTTGATGGAAATGTTGGTGAGGGTGTTATAAATAAACCAGATAATGTTGGGTGGCTAACTTGTAGCATAAATGGATCATCATCATATATATCATCGGATTATTATACATTATATAATAATAATTCTTCTGTCGGTGGATCTAATCCAGATACAATAGATGAAATAAAAAATAATGTAATTGGAAGTTTACATTCACAATATAGAAATGTAACAAAAAATGATTATATATCACATTTAGAATCAAGGTCTGACGTTATAAAAGCCATGGTATGGGGTGAACAAGAACAATCACAATTTGGATCATTATTAGATTATAATAATGTCTATATAACTATAATTCCTAATGAATGGGTAGATGGTACATGTTTAACAGAAAGACCATCTGCTCATAATAACAACGATGATGTTCTCACATATCCATGTTTAGCAACTGTATATGATAGTGATTATACAGATAATATTTCATTATATTTGAAAAATAGAAAAATTCTTACAGTAAAAGAAAATTTTGTTGTACCAGAATTATTATATATTTCTTTAAAAATAGGATTAAAAATTAAATCAAACTATACATTTGCAAATGTCATGGCTGATGTACGGGACAAAATATTGTATTATTTTAAACCAGCTAATAGAAATTTTAATGAAATAATATCCTTTACTGATATTACAGAATATATATTAGATACTACAAAAACATCAGATACAAATGCATTCTCTAATATAAGGGGATTAAGATCATTAGTAGTAAGAGATATTGGAATAAATATTTATGATCCTGACGATCCCAATTATTATGTTTCAAAAACAATATATGAATCTGACGAAATGTATCCTTATTATATAGAACCAGACACAGAATATGATAATCTTAATAATCTTAATATTCTTAGACGAATACAGTTAGGATATAATCAATTTCCACTATTACACTTAGATACTCTCTTATTTAATTTAGAGAATTAGGAGAAGTATGGCAAAATATATTCGGCCGGATGTTTATATATATGAAGGTAATAGTATTATAAAATATCATAAAATATATGATGGCGGTGGTGTTGGAAGTGGTGGGACTAAAATTGGTACATCATCGGATGTATTTTTCCTTAAAGTAAACTTGACACCAAATACTCAGAAATGGACTGTTGAGGATCCCGGAGTGACAGAGGTAGTAGAATGGATAGATAGTGGTGGTGAATTACCTGTACCTCCTGGTAGTTATACAATATATTTTAATGATGCAGAAACATGGGAATGGATAAAACCAGACTCATTACCAATAACAATTACAGAAAATACCACATTGGATATAAGTTATGGTGTACCTGGTATTTCATCTGATAGGTATCAAGATAATCTTAATACAACAATATTCATTGATAATGGATTATATTATATAACAGGACCTACATTTTCAATACCTGACAATTATTATAATGATATTTTATTTCCATTGACAATATATATAAATACAAATATATCCGAACCTTATGATATATATTATACAACAGACGGATCAACACCTACATCATCGTCAACATTATATAATAGTTCTATTATATATGCTAATCCATTTTTGGAATCAGACCCAATGGGAACGGCTAAAATAATAAAAACTGTACTTATAAAAAATGGCTTTACAAGTGTAGAGTCATGGTTATATATAAGAAAGAATGGATCATATAAATCAGAAGATAGAGAATATATTGCTGAAAGTATGATTCAACAAAGTAGTGTAATTATAGATAGTGGAGAATATATCACTACAGTTACAACAACAGAACCTGTATCTGGTGATACATTAAATATGAATGAAATAATTATAGATAGTGGAGAATATTGGGAAAGTATTATTGAATAATAGGAGGATGAAATAATGAATACCGGAGCAAAAATTAGCTTATCAGGTAAAATTGATATTTTAGAAGTTGTAAATAAAGATGGAAGTATTCATAATAAAATAGAACCAAAAAGTACTAATATGATATTAGATTGTGGATTAGATTATATAGCAACCTATAATCTAATAGGGGCAGACGGTAAATTTGGAAATCTATTATATTATTTTGCCATAGGTACTGGAACAGATTTCCCCTCTGCTACAGACACATTATTAGGAAATGAAACAACATATGTAGGTGTAAGTAGATTATCATCATCTGGATATACCGGGTACAATTTACTCACTATACCGCCTGTGGGATCTAATCCTTTTGTATGCACTGTATCACAAGGTATTCAAACAAATGTTGGTGCCATATCAGGAACATTTACTGAACTCGGATTCAGTCCTAATTATACCAGAAATACTCCTTTATTTTCAAAATTTAGAATAGTTGATTCTGAGGGAAATCCTACATCAGTCACTGTATCATCAGAACAACAATTAAGACTTAAATATACTATTAGTATACAATTTTTACCTAATAGTTATGAAACATATACAACAAATATATCTGGTATAGGTGATTCATTAGAATATTCTGCTGGATGGCAAAAAATTAACGACACAACTACTTTATATGCAGCATCTAAAATTTCAAATAGTATGGACTACTTTTCAATAGGAAATTATAGTACATTAGCTGAAATAGGGAGTGCTGGGGTGATGTCAAATTCATTTATTACCCCGACTCATGGAACAATAACATATGAAACATATACATCAGGAACTTATTATAGATATATAAATATTGAATTTAATGCTAATTCGGCTGCACAGTCAAATGATGGAATTGGTATAGGTTCTCCCTATATGGTATGGTCAGCGAAATTTACATCACCTATTGTCAAAGATAATATTCATAAATTAAAATTTAGAATTAAAGTATCATGGGGAAGAATATAAAAATATTGAAAAATAACACATATATAAAAGGATAATATGACTACTATAGTTGAAAATCAGATTGTTAATGATTGGAATAATAAAATCGAAACACCTGTAACATCATATTTAAAATCATTGGGTATGAAAGGTAATGCAGAACGTATTGGAAACAAACAATATTCTCCTACATCTATGTGGCATACATATAATTCTCAAAAATCCCTAGCAAAAACAGATATAAAAATAGGTGATTTCAAAATTTCTCTAAAAGCTATGAATGACCATATAATGATGTCTGCTAAAAAGAACGAAGCAATAGCAACATTTATGTGTGTTGCTGATAAATTATATGGTAATAATATTCCTTCTATTATAAATAGCACCATAGATGATATGAGTGAAATGATCACAACAGCTGTGTCTCCTGTTTCAATACGTAAGGCTAAAAAAGATGGAATACAAGACATACTAAAAGCTGATAAGAAACATAACCAAATTCTTGAAAGAATAGAATTAACATTTAAAGATCCTGTATTCATTACATATTTTATACAAGAAGCATTATCAGGAAAATTAAAATTTGGTGAAAATTGTGATGGTTCAGCTACACACATATTATACATTACACATAAACCTATATTACATGATTTAAATGACATGTCTTATATATCTAATGTCGCAAGAACTGTTGATATACGAATAGATTTTAAATCTTCTCAAAAAATACAAGGGGAAGAAAGAGGAAAATATAGATATTGGTCTGTATTACAGATGATTTCAAAAGAACTTATAAAAGATTCTGTTATATATGAAAATAGTAATATTATGACAAAATCAATTTCATTTGTCTTATCAATTTTATCCGACATAAAGCAATCAATTTCAACATGGAGAGATGTATTTGACTTCCTAAGTGTAGAACCAGAAATAACAATCTCTATAAAATAATTCTTTACAAAAAGAAAATTGTATGATAAAATTAATTTATAATAAAAATATGGAGGGAATAAATGTTAATAGACGCCATATGTGATAAATGTGGTATTTTATATGAAAATAAAATCATATTCAATGATGAAAATGTTATATGTACTGATTGTGGTACTACATGCAGAGTTTTACCTAATTTTAACAGTTCATTTCGTTTAAAATATGATAATAAAACAGATATTTGTAGTTGGGGAGCTGAAAATTATGCCTCATCACAATATTACTCAAAACAAAAAGAAATGTGTGCAGGAAATATATTTCCTGTAACCGGTAGAAAATAATAATTTATGATATAATTAGGAGGAGTAACATATAAAATGTCAAAGTATAAGATCCATGAAATTGATACCATTGAAAATCTTAATGATGTTGAATTTATCGAAAATATATATTTTAAACAATTAAAATCTTTTAAAAAAAATCAGAAAGAAATTTCTAAAAATAAAAGGATGTCAATAAGAAACAATCGCAAAGAAAAAGAAATGATGAAAATAAAAGTATTGTCATTACAAGAAGAATAATATTTTTAACGAATAAATTAAAGAAAGGAATGTTATAAAATGTGTTCTGTTGAAAATATTAAATATATTAAATATAAAAAATATGAAGTGTTTTTTGATAAAAATACAGGAATGGAAGTAACACGGGGAATAAACGGTAATCTGGATCCATTTGTTATGGAACATCCTCTTTTAGCTGATATTGGAATAAAAGGTTACTGTAATAACAATGACTGTGTGTTTTGTTATCAAGGAAAAGAACAACGTTCTGATATGAAATTAGAAGACTATAAACGAATAGTTGATGAGCTTGTACCATATACAAATCAAATTGCTCTTGGTGGTAAGGGTAATCCAAATTCACATTCCCAATTTAATGAAATAATTAATTATACAATAGAAAATAATATAGTTCCTAATTATACAACAAGTGGATATGATCTAACAGAAGATCAAGTTCAAATTTCTCGTAAATGTGGTGCTGTTGCTGTATCTATATCAAATGAAAAAGACTATACATTTAAAGCAATAAAAATGCTTCAAGATGCTGGCATAAGAACTAACCTTCATTGGGTTCTTTCAAAAAAATCAATTGATGATATTATAAAAGTTCTTCAAGGATATGATATCTGGAACGGTAAGATAAATATTAAAAAATTAAATGGAATTATTTTATTGTCATTCAAACCACAAGGAAGAGGAAAAGATTTATATGAATGGATATTAGATAATAATGATATTATAAGATTATTATCATATTTAAGAAGAACAAAGATGAGTTTCAAAATAGGGGCAGATTCTTGTCTATTCTGTAAAATTGGTAAAATATCAAATTTTACTGATATTGAAAAATTATGTACTGATACATGTGAAGGATCGAGGCAAAGTTTTTATATAGATTGTTCTATGAAAATGAAACCTTGTTCATATAGTAATGAAGGATTTATAGATTTATATACTAATACCATAGATGAAGGATGGAATAGTCAATTATTTATAAATTTTAGAGAAAAATTAAAAAATGATCCATATAAATGTCCTTTGAACTTATAATTTTCAAAAAATAAAAACAGAAAGGGTAGAGTATAATGGGAATAGCATTTAAATGTGTAAGGTGCAAACAATTTTTTGGTAAACCAACATGGGAACGACGGTCTCGTATTATAGTCAATAATGAAAAATCAGGTGAATCAATGACATTTGATGTATGTGATAATTGTTTGGATATTATGATAGACCCATTACTTGGTTTATTGGGAGCATCGGATAAACAACCAAAAATAGAAGAGACAACTACAGAAAATATTAGTGGATGATTATAAAGGAGTATATTAAAATGAAAATAAAATCTGATTTTGTAACTAATAGTTCATCGGCTAGTTTTATGTTATATTTAACAACCCCCGATACTGATATAAACAATTTTAAAACCCGATTAAAGAATGTTATGGATGAAATATCTTATCATATTCCAACTGAAGAAATGAATATAAAAAAAATAGGAAATAATGTATTCATGGTTCATACCTTTACATGTATGTATAACAATGTAGAAGATATACCCGAATGGGTGAGAACCCTTTTTATCACTTGGAAAGTATCAAAACCTTCCATATTAAAACATGGAATATTATCTCTTTATCTTGAAATAGAAGAAGATAGTTAATTATAAATTAAATGTATATATCATTAAAAATACACTATGGATTTATTTCATAGTGTATTTTTATGCAATCTATATTAATAAGCAATAATAAATAGTAATAAGCAATAATAAATAGTAATAAGCAATAAGCAATAATAAGCAATAATAATAAATAGTAATAAGCAATAATAAGCAATAATAAGCAATAA
>Ga0172373_10003327_pt1 | contig 23597 bp, 20 predicted proteins | sample Lak10m_2_FD_114546 | JGI IMG/M metagenome (GOLD analysis project Ga0172373, IMG submission 114546) | Freshwater microbial communities from Kabuno Bay, South-Kivu, Congo - kab_092012_10m | ecosystem: Environmental > Aquatic > Freshwater > Lake | place: Democratic Republic of the Congo...
TATGCTTTTAGACAACCCTCTTCATCTTCTTGAAAACTTTCAAAACCTACTTCCGATAAATCAGAAATAAAGATTTCATTCCATGGTTCACGTGGAATTACGTCAATACTCAATTCGAGATACTTCATTGGCTGCTTGAATTATTTGGTAGAATTTATCACTATCTAGAGATGCTCCACCAATTAGGCCTCCATCTACATTTTGACATGAAAATAACTCCTTTGCATTTTGTTCGTTACAACTTCCGCCGTACAAAATTCTAACGTCATTCCCTAAATTTGGAAAACGATCAACGAGGAATGACCGAATAAAATTATGGACCTCATTGACTTGTTCTACGCTAGCAGTAAGACCAGTTCCTATTGCCCAAACAGGCTCATATGCAATGGAAATTGATTTAATGTCATTTTCTTCGAGCATGCCGATAGACTCGTTTAATTGACCTTCTAAAAAAGACAAATGATTAGCAGAATTTCGAACAGATATACTTTCGCCGATGCAAAGTACGGAATTGAATTCCTTATTAACTGCAGCTTTTAATTTATTTAAAATCAATTCTGGCGATTCAGAAAAATATGTTCTGCGTTCACTATGACCAATGAGAACATACGAACAATTTATAGATTTGAGTTGATCTAAACTTATTTCTCCCGTGTATGCGCCTCGCTCTTCGTAATAAAAATTTTGAGCTCCAATGCCTAACTTCCCGACATACTCATTAATCATTTTTTCCAAGAAAATAGAAGAAGGAAAAATGACAACATCCAGTTGTGGGAATTTGGATAAATCATGACTTCTTAACGTTTTCAGAAAACTAAGTGCGTCGGATTGGAGAAGATTCATCTTCCAATTTGCAGCTACCATTTTTTTTCTCATACCCTAAATTAAGGATAATTGAAAAGAAGAACGATTATGATTTTACCAAGTTTTCAACAGACTACTGCTTTAACTTGTTTTCGATATCCTTTAAATCTTTAATAAGCTTATCCTTTGAAAATGCCGCATCGCCTGAACCTTGATAAAATTTTATTATGTTTCCGTTCCACATCAACACCACACCAGGAACGTCATTGGACAAACCAAATACCTTCATAAATTGTCGAATTTCAAAGACTTGGTGATTAAATTCTCTTCCAATAATTTTAAAGAAATTGGGCACTTCCTCCGGTTCTTCTTGAAAGGCAATATGAACTTTAGGTTTAACATTTGACTTCGCTAAAACTGCAACGATATCCTTTCCTGCTCCTTGGCAATGATCACAAGTTGGTGAAAAGAAACACAATAGTTTTAAACCTTTATCAATATTTGGAATAGCCGCAGAAAATTGAGAAACTACGGGTGTAGGCTCGTATAATTTTTTAACAATTACAGTAGTGTCTTTACCTTGAATTACGGTGTCTTTCTTAATTTGATTAACTAAAATATCTTCAGGCTTATCATCTTCAACAACCACAACTTTCGTGCTATCAAACGAGTCCTTTTTACAACTTTCCATTGGTGTTAGTCCGAACATAAAAAGACTGGAGAAGGCAAAAATACTGGAAAGAATCCAAGGATTATTTTGTCCTTTTTCCTTGTCTTTAACTTGAAAAAACAAATAAATCAATAAACCAATAGATGCAATATTTTTGAAAATTGATTGAAGAGGTGTCATTGGAATTAATTCGCCAAAACATCCACAATTTCCAGAATTTCCACCTGTGTTCATAATCTCAACAGCAAGATGAATTGAAAAAACACCTAACATTAGGGTGGCTGCAGGTATTACGATAGATTTTAAAAAGTGTGGTTGTAATAATCCTATGCCAAGCGCAATTTCTGCAGCGATAACATACCTAGAAAAAAACGGTGCAAAGCATTCGTCGAAACCTAAAGGTAGCAATTGCTTCATTTCAAATGATGTTATGGCCAAAACGGGAGAAGGGTACAATTTAGCAGCTGCAGATAGAAAGAAAAATCCTGAAAGTAATATCCTTACAGCCCAGGGTAAATATTGTTTTACTTTTTCCATGATTATCGATTTAGTTCTTCAAAAATAAATGGTAAAGATGAGTCAAAAAATTATTTAACGTTATTTTAACTCTTCGAGGTGAATCAGGGCAAAAACAGCGTAATTCATCATGTCGTAATAATTTCCTTCCACCCCTTCGCTAGCCAAAGTAACTCCTAAATTATCTTCTATCTGCTTAATTCTCAACACTTTAGTTAAAATCAAATCAGTTAATGAGCTTACCCTCATATCCCTCCACGCTTCACCATAATCATGATTTTTCGCTTTCATGAGTTCAAACGCCTCTCCTGTTACCTTTTCATACCAATCGATAGCCGACTGAGAATCCAATTCGGTTTTTCCAATTTCTGCGGGAAGGCGCAATTGAATGATAGCCATGACACAGTAATTCACAATCGCCATAAACGCATCTTCAAAAGGTTCGTCTACTTTATTTTTCCCGGTTTCTTGAATGGTGCGAATTCGCTGAGCTTTAATAAACAACTGATCTGTAAGCGAGCTTGGCCGAAGAATACGCCAAGATGTGCCATAGTCCCATGTTTTTTTCTCAAAAACTGACTTACATTGATGAATTACATTCGTATATTCGAGCTCTGTTTTATTCATTTGGACAAATTTACATGAATTTATGCAAACTGATCTGATTCATATTAAAGGAAAACTTTACCATTTCGATGAACTTTGGATTATGGCCATTGTAAACTTAAGTGAAGACTCCTTTTTTCAACATTTTTCCGGAAAGTCAGATTTATCACTACTCAATCATGTAGAAAACTTAATTTCCAATGGAGCAAAAATAATAGATATAGGAAGCGTTTCCACTCGTCCAAATGCCCCTAAAATTTCCAGTAACGAAGAAATAAAAAAACTTGGAACTTCGATTTCATTAATAAAAAGAACTTTTCCATCTCTACTTATCTCAGTAGATTCTGTTTCAGAAGACACCATCTCACACGCAATTAATGAAGGTGCTGATATTATAAACGATATTAGCGGTGGAGCTATTACGGATGCTTGTATCTCTATGATTTCCAAAAATAAACTTGGATACATATTAACTTATAATAGAGGTGGAAAAGAAAATAACCTTAAACAGGAATCAACTGAAAATATTCCAAGTGATGCACTTCTCTTTTTCTCTGAGAAACTGGAGTATCTCGCAAGATTTAATTTAGTGGACGTACTCCTTGATCCAGGATTTGGTTTCAATAAATCGATTGAAGATAATTTTCAATTATTACGACAATCTGAATTCCTGAAAATACTCGAAAAACCATTGTTGTATGGATTATCTCGTAAATCCATGATATACAAAACACTGGGCATAAGTCCCGAACAAGCTTTGAACGGAACAAGTATTTTAAATACCTATGCGGTAATAAATGGAGCGAAAATCATAAGAGTTCATGATATTTTAGAGGCACAACAATTAAAAAAGTTAATTGCAAAACTAGATTGATTTCAATTTTGTAACTTTTTTCACTACTTTCGTACAACGATTTTTAAAACCGCTATTTGGTATGAAATTATTTTCTTTTCTAACATTATTGTTATCAGCTTGCGTAGCGTGGTCTCAAAATGGAGCTCCAACTGCTAATTTTGCTGTTTCCACCAATAATATTTGTATGGGTGAGTGTATTGAAATTTTGAACACAACATCATCAAATGCTCAAAGTTGGTCGTGGGATTTCGGTGTAGGCGCAACACCTGCAAGTTATCAAGGTCAAAATCCTGGTCCTGTATGTTTCCCCAATCCAGGCACATACACCGTTGTTTTAACAGCTACAAATACATTCGGTTCAAATTCAACGTCTCAAACCATAAATGTAACGGCTACGCCAACCGTTGATGGAACGGTTTCGGATACAACAGGTGGTGTATTTGTTGAAATTCCCGATACTACAATTTACATGTATCAAGAAGCATATTTGTGGGGACAAGGTACGCCTGCAGGTGGCACTATGGTCTGGTATCCTAGTGGAGTAGAATCAGATCAAATACCTGTTAATAATGGCGATTCACTAACTGTTACACCTTTTTACACAACATTTTATGTAGTAAGTTATAGTGTTAACGGTTGTTTTGCCTATGATACTGTTCTTGTGAATGTTAGGTTTAATGACTCAATTAAAGTTGCCGTTCCAAATTCCTTTTCACCAAATGGAGATGGTATTAATGATTACTTAAGAATTTTAACGAATGTGGATGAGGATAATAATTTCACCAATGGATACAAAGAGGGCGGTGCGATAGCCGAAATTGATTTTAAGGTTTATAACAGTTACGGAATACTTGTATTTCGATCAACTGACCCTCACGAAGGATGGGACGGTACTTACAAAGGAAAAAAAGAAAATCCTGCTACATTTGTTTATGTAGTAGATTATAAATTGATTAATGGGATTTCGCAATCCTTAAAAGGAAACGTTACTCTTTACAGATAAAAAAGATGAAAAAAATAGTATATATTGTTTTAGCAGTTTTAACATTAGGTAACGCTGTAGCACAACAAGACATTCAGTCAAGCAATTGGTATCAATCCAATACCTTGTTAAATCCTGCGGCAGTAGCTACCGAGGACCCAGATTTTGGATTTTACACAAATTGTAGATTTCAGTATTTCACCATTGGAGGTCAGCCAATGAGAACAAACACGTTTGCAGGAGAAGTAAAAATCCCTGACCAACAAGGAAAAAACAATCATTTTGGAGTCGGATTGAATGCCTATAATCACCAAACGGGTGATGGTCGTTTGATGACGACAAATATTTCCATTCCTGTGAATTATACCATGCAAATTGATAAGTACAATAAATTTTCAGTGGGCTTATCTCCCGGTTTTTTTATGCAAGGTTTTTCAACCGCAGACCAGACTTGGGAATCTCAATGGTCAGGTTTAGGATTTAATACTGATCCAGCCACATCAGGTGAAAATTTAAACAATAGTTATTCTGCTTTGGATATTGCGGCAGGGCTCTATTATCAATTAGAGGTTGATGGTTCTTATTTTACAGGAGGATTCTCAGCAAAGCACGTTACGCGTCCTAAAATAGATTTTTCGTTTGGAGGAGATCGCTTATACCCTCTTTATACTCTTCATTTTGGTGGAGATATTGAAACCATTCGCGATAATTTAAGAGTTTCTCCGAATGTAATTTACTACCAAAGTGGACCAAACAAGAGTTTAGTTTTCGGAGCAAGTGTAGACAATTTACTTGATGAAGGTGCACGTTATACTAATCTAAGAAAAAGTAAAAGTTTAAGTTACGGAGTTTATTACCGATGGAACGATGCGATTATTGCGACATTTGGAATGAATATCGCTGGTTATAGATTCGGACTTTCTTTTGACGCGACTGTTTCCGACTTAAGTGATGCAAATAACAGTATTGGAGCTTTGGAAGTTTATTTCAAGTCACAATTTTATTCAAAAACTAAAAAGAGAAGTAAAATTAAAAACTTAAAGTAAGTTAATTCCACCATTCTTGATTAAGTCCTCCCGTATGAACGAAGAGGACTTTTTTGTTAAGTATGGGTTCTTGATTTACAGTACTTGCAAATTTCGTAAAAGCATACAATGCTTTAACCGTATAAATTGGATCTAATTTTATTGAAGTGACGCATTCGATTTTTCGTTGAAAATCTTCCAAAGTTTTTGTCAACTTACCATACCTTCCCAATTCCTCGTAAATTAATGGAACAACTTTCTTAGAAAGAAGATGAGCGTCGTACACTTTTTTCATTTCTTTATCAGATTGAAAATTACGAAGCGCGGGAACTACAAAAAGTGTTGAATCATCTGACATTGAATGGTAAATTCCAAGACTCGTTGTTGTCGTGCCTTGAGCAACCACGTAAGCATCAAAATCATATTTGTTTTCAATAATCTCTGAAGCACCTCTTATTCCTTCCTGATTTGCCCCTCCTTCAGGAATAAACCAACATTTCTCATTTAACCAATAATCTACTCCATTCATTCTCTTTAATTCAAAATACCTATCTCTAGTAAGAAAAATGAGATCTATTCCATTTGAGGAGCAAAAAGAAAGAATTTTATTAGATGTTTCATTTAATTCATCACCACGCACCATCACAGTGAGTGGAATACTAAATTCGACACAAAGAAATGCCGTGGCCAAAATATGATTTGAATAAGCACCTCCAAATGTAACAAGACGTTGACATTCATTTTTATGAGCTGCGAATATATTGTATTTTAATTTCCTTAGTTTGTTACCAGAAATAATTGGATGAATTAAATCATCACGTTTTATAAACAATTCGAAATTTAAATTGTTAAGGGTAAAGTTGAAAGGTTCAACTATTGAATTTTTTAATTTATCCGCGACCCAATTCGAATATGTCTGAAGATCTATCATCATTTTCTAAACGAGGAAACCTCGACAGTGAAGATTACTACATTGGCGAAGAAGGATATATCGTTTTTACAGAAAAATATCATTTAAAAAGAGGTTATTGTTGTAAAAGCGGTTGTAAACATTGTCCTTATGGGTATGACAAAAATACGCATTCCATCAAAGGTCAAAACACTCAGTAAATACCATTTTCAGGAAATTTTCCTTTGTACTGAGAAAGAATGTCTTTAATTGATTGTATATCCTTATCAACGTCACCAGTGGGTACGAATTCTCCGTGAAAACCCCCTATTTTACGTTCGTAGTCCATGTAACATATATATATTGGAACATTTGCCTTCTGCGCTATATAGTAGAAACCCTTTTTCCAATTTGCATTGTATGAACGAGTCCCTTCGGGTGTAAACACCAAGTATAATTCTTGTTCCTCTTCAAAAAAATTCACAGCCGTCTCTGTAATATTTCCTCGTTGTTTACGATCAACTGGAACACCACCCATTGCTTTCAAGACATATCCGAAAGGAAAAAAAAACGCCTCTTTTTTAATTAAGAATTTTCCTTTGATACCGTAATAAATAAATGCCAACTTCCCTATTACAAAATCCCAGTTAGATGTGTGTGGACCCACAACAATTACACATTTACTCACTCCTTTCGGATAATTTTTTGCTATTTTCCAACCTCTCAACCAAAAAAGGAATTGTGCTATTTTTTTCATTTGGCAAAGGTAGAATAGAAGAATCAATTAACTTTACTTTCCATGAAGAAAGTACGCGAAATTGTTGCTGTCTTAATATTACTAAGTATTATAACTCTGTTTTTTGTTGTAAGAAGTTCAATTACTGAAAATCAATCAAATAACACTTTAACGACTCAGTTACCTACTTCTACTATCTATTATATTCGATTTGATGCAATTGAGTTTTTTAAGGAGCTGTCTACTGTTGCTCTTTTTGATGTGAGAGACCAAGAATTTTTTATTCGGTTAAAAGAAAAAATTGATACTCAAAAAGATAAATCCTCTGCATGGATGAACATGGGCGTGGATAATTTAGCTCCAATCGAGCTTTTGGTATGTGACATTGACGATAGACCATTTATATTTTTACGATTCAAGGTTATCAATCCTGATGATTTTCAGAATTTTGGAAAGGACATGAACAAACCAACTTTTGTAAAAGACAATTTCGGTTATATTCCAATTCAATCGATAACTGAAAAAAGTAAAGTTTCGGATATCCTTTCGCAACAGTTTAACTTTGAATTAGAGTTAAAAAATATTGGAGAACTTTTAATCTTTGAATTTGAAAAAGGATCTCATATCAGCACTCACACTGTAAATCATGAAGAAAGTGAAATTTCCATCTTATCAACATTATATAAAACTAAAATTTCTCCTCGATTAATTCCTGATGGAAAAGGAATAGAACTCAGTTGGCAGCCTACTTCCACAGAAAAGAAATGGCTCGCAAATATTGATACATCTCTTCATTCTTTTATTTCCTCCATTGATTATATTAGCGCATCTTATTCTGGCTTTAAATTTATCGATGACGCTTCCATACCCGGAATTCCGCAAGGTAGCTTGTTACTTTCATTTACTAATCCTGTTTCGATTCCAACTGTACTTTCAAGTGTTTCAAGATTTACCAATTCTGAGTCCATTGAAATTAGAGACAATCAATTAATTTTCTCGAACAAGGTGTCGCTATATTGTCATGCTCTTTCGCCAAAAGAAATTGCCTTATCCTTTTCTTCATCACCGCCTGCAATTAAAAAACAGAATGTCTCAACAAAATATTTCGGTGGTTCTTTGAATGCAGTTTTGAACTTTGAGAACACCGGTTATTATCAATATATTATTGACGCAGTTCCCGGTAAAGCAGATCTTCAACGTTTTTTATCATCAACACGAAGAGTAAATTTCGAAAATTCCAATGATTTTGAGGGTGAGACTACAATTTCAATTGAAAAACCAAGTGGTTTCTATTCAGGACTACTAAAGCTATTCAGCTTATTTATATAAGAAAAAGTCGTGCAACTTGTAGCGGCAGTTGCACGACTTCACGTAGTTGTAGGCTACAACTATCTTGTAAATAATAATTCTCTAAATTTTGGTAATGGCCACAATTCATCTTCAACAAGAAGCTCAAGCTTATCGGCGTGATATCTAATCTCATCAAAATATGATTTAACGTGATCGCAATAGGCCATTGCCTTTTCCTCTGCGTGTTCAATTTTATTTGCAACTTTTCGCTGTTCTAACATTTTCTCCGCTGCAACTCTCATCTTATTTAAATGTAAGGAGATTCGTTCAATTATTTCAATTTGCGCTTTTGCTGCTATTCGTCCGTTTTTTTCTCCTAAAATTTGTAACAATCCTTGAACATTTTGAATAAGCTTATTTTGATATTCAACTGCAGCAGGTGTGAAATAGTTTTGCGTAATATCTCCCATTAAACGAGATTCAATTTGAATTTTGAGAACATAATTTTCGAACTCGATTTCACGTCTTGCCTCTAATTCTCTTGGAGATAACACGTTCATTTCCGCGAATAGTTTTTCAACTTTTTTATCGTGCCATACTTTCAATGCTCGAGGTGTGTCTTTTAGGTTTGCTAATCCCCTTTTTTCGGCATCTTTTACCCATTCGTCACCGTAGCCATTACCTTCAAATCGAATCTTTTTAGATTCTTTAATCATTACTTGAAGTTCTTTTAAAATGGCTTCGTCTTTACTTTCTCCTTTATCAATTCTCTTATCAACGGACTTCTTAAATTCTTTAAGCTGTTTGGCCATAATCGTATTTAAAACAATCATAGCTGAACCGCAATTCGCAGAAGAACCAACCGCTCGAAATTCGAATTTATTTCCTGTGAAAGCAAAAGGAGACGTTCTATTTCTATCGGTATTATCCAACATAATTTGTGGAATTTTACCAATATTTAATTTCAATTCTGTTTTATCTTGAGGTGTCATTTTTCCAGCCTTAATATTCTTTTCAAGGTCATCAAGAACTGAAGATAGTTGCGTACCGATAAAGGCTGATATAATCGCTGGAGGCGCCTCATTAGCTCCTAACCTATGGTCATTACCCGCGGAAGCGATACAAGCGCGAAGTAAATCTGCGTTATCATGAATCGCTTTAATGGTATTTACGAAAAATGTCAAAAATTGCAAATTAGTTTTAGGATTTTTACCTGGTGCAAGTAAATTTACTCCGGTATTTGTGCTCAATGACCAATTATTGTGTTTTCCGGACCCATTAACACCTGCGAAAGGTTTCTCGTGAAGTAATACCCTAAAATTGTGTTTTCTGGCTATTTTTTCCATTAAATCCATTAACAATAAATTATGGTCGTTTGCCAAATTACACTCTTCAAAAATTGGAGCACATTCGAATTGGTTTGGTGCAACTTCATTATGGCGCGTAGTAACAGGAATTCCTAGTAACAACGCCTCCGTTTCGAACTCGCGCATGTAGGCCGTAACTCTTTCTGGAATTGAACCAAAATAATGATCCTCTAATTGTTGACCTTTAGCGGGAGCATGTCCAAACAAAGCTCGACCTGTCAACATAAGATCTGGACGCGCATTGAATAAAGCAGAATCTATTAAAAAATATTCTTGTTCCCAACCCAAAGTAGCATTTACCTTATTTACATTTTTATCGAAATATTGACAAACCTCAACTGCCGCTTGATCTACAGCGTGTAAGGCTTTTAACAATGGCATTTTATAGTCAAGAGATTCACCTGTATACGAAATAAATATAGTTGGAATACAAAGTGTTTTACCGATTACGAAAGCTGGAGAAGACGGATCCCAAGCCGTATAACCTCTTGCTTCAAACGTATTTCGAATTCCACCATTTGGAAATGAAGAAGCGTCTGGCTCTTGTTGCACCAACATATCACCATCAAATCGCTCAATTGCTCTTCCTGGACCAACCGGCTTAAAAAATGCATCATGCTTTTCTGCTGTGGCACCGGTTAATGGTTGAAACCAATGGGTGTAATGTGTTGCGCCTTTAGAAATTGCCCAATCTTTCATGGCTGAAGCAACTTGGTCTGCTATTTTTCTTTCTAATCTCGTTCCATTTGTCATGCAATCCATCATGAATTTGTATGTGTCAGACGGCAAATACTCTCGCATTTGTTCCGCATGAAAAACATTTTTGCCAAATAAATCTGAAAGTTTTCCATTAAAATCAATGTGTTTTGGTTCGCGATGTAGAACATCTTGATACGCTTCTAACCTTTTCGTTGCCATTTTTAGTATTTTTTTTTACAAAAGTATATATTTTTTAGGGGGTGATTCTATTTTTTTATATTTTTTATACCATTACCCCCTATTTTTTTTAAACAATTATTTAAAATGCTACTTAAATGAAGATCTTTTTTAAAAATTGTAACTTTGAATAATGTGGAATAGACAAAATCTCATCACTCGACTTCAAAAAGAACTCCCAGGTGAGCGTGCCCACATCAATTTTTATCCTTATCGAATTAAAAACAAATTCATCGAGACTGAAATTGATAAAAAGTTATCGGCTGTTGGGATTCATCTTTACCCTGAAAGGGAGAGCTTTTTTTTTATCTTAATCAAACGGCCAAACTACAATGGGTATCACTCTGGTCAAATTGCATTTCCTGGCGGAAAAAAAGATGCTACTGATATTAATTTACTGCAAACAGCTAAAAGAGAAAGCTTCGAAGAATTGAATATTTCTATGGATATTGGGGAAATTATTTGCGAACTTACACCTGTGTATATTCCTGTATCTAATTTCTTAGTTCAACCTTTTGTATTCTTGCATCATGAAAAGCCCAACATGATAAAAAATCACGAAGTAGCGGAAGTTATAGAAATCTCATTAGATGAATTAGTAAATGAAGAAAATTTAGGTGAAATAAATCTTGAAAATTTAGGATTATCAAGTGTTCCGGCATTTATCTTTGAAAAATGTCAAGTTTGGGGAGCAACAGCTTTAATGCTCAGTGAAATGAAAGAAATGTTGAAATAAACAAAAAGAGGAACAAACCGTAACTTGTTCCTCTTTCTGCTAAACCATGCTAAAACTATAAAACTCAAAAACTACAACTATGAAATGTAATTTTCTCTGCAAAGATAAGTCATAATTATAGAATAGCAAGGAAAATCTTTAAAAAAAGTGTTAATTTTTTACGGCCCTTGTCATTTCACGCTTTCCTGGTGGGCCAGGTAAGGTTTCTACAAAGCAACCGAGTTCTTTTAAATCTCTTTTTAGTTGACCTTTTGCACAGTATGTAACAAAAATGCCGTCTTTTTTCAACATACAAATTACCTTTTCTAAGGTTTCTTTTCTCCACATTTCTTCTTGCGCCCTTGGGCCAAAAGCATCATAATAAATTAAATCAAACTTATCTTCCGTTTCCCACTCCTGTATTTTTGTATGTATTTTTTTTAAAGTAAAATCATTCGTGATTTTTGTTTCTTTATCCCAAGATACCCTGATAAGACTCTCATATATTTCGGAAGAATTTTCCAAATGCATCACGTAATTGAGTGCTTCGTGTAAGGTTTGCTCTATTGGAAAAGCTTCTATTCCTGTGTATCTTATTGACTTGTTCTCAGAGAAAAGACATGATAATAAGCAATTCAAGCCTGTTCCCCACCCGACCTCAAGGATATTTATAGGATAATTTTTATTTAATAACGGAATCAACCCTTGATTTATAAAAACATGACGTGCCTCTTGAATAGCACCATGATGCGAATGGTAATTTTCGTTTAATTCTGGAATAAATAAGGTATGGGAACCGTCATTCGTTTCTCTTAATTCTACTTTCATTTTTTCCTTACTAATGATAAACCATCTCGAATTGGCAACAAGACACTCTCAACGCGCTGATCATTGCGCACAAAATCGTTAAACTCTCTTATAAGAACAGTGTCCTTATCATTTTTATCGTCTTGAATAACTTTTCCTGACCATAAAACGTTGTCTGCAATTATATAGCCGCCTGAGTTAACTTGCGGAAAAACTAAGTGATAATAAGCTAAATAATTATGCTTATCGGCATCAATAAAAACCATATCCCATTTTTCGTCGAGTTCCGGTATAACCTTAAGTGCATCACCTAAAATAAATTGAATTTGACTAGAGAATTCTGATTCATTAAAATATCCTTGAACTTTTGGGGCTAGTTCCTCGTTTATGTCAATTGTCACGAGTTTGCCATTTGAAGCTAATCCCTCAGCTAGGCACAATGCACTATACCCTGTATACGTCCCTATCTCTAAAATTCTTAAGGGCCGAATCATTTTTGAAAGCATACTTAAAAATCTACCTTGAAAATGACCGCTTAACATTCGAGGTTGCAAGACTTCCAGATGTGTTTCTCTGTTAATTTTTCGTAGTAACTCACTTTCTGGTGAAGTATGTGCACAAGCGTAGGCATCAAGTTTTTCGTCGATAAACTGCATTTGAAAAGAAATTATAGTGTAAAGTTAGTTTTTTAGTTTTCAATTAATTTCAATCTTGATACATTTCCAACTATTGCTAATGCCTAATTCTCCTTTTTCTTCCTCAAAATTCCTAAATTTGCTACTTAAATTAAGTTCATGACGGTTACACAAATTCGCCAACAATTTTTCGATTTCTTTGAAAGTAAAGGTCATAAGATTGTTCCATCAGCTCCAATGGTAGTCAAAAATGATCCCACACTAATGTTTACCAATGCTGGAATGAATCAATTTAAAGACTATTTTTTGGGATATCAAGTGCCAAAAGATCGTCGAGTAGCAAATTCACAAAAATGCCTACGAGTTTCTGGTAAACATAATGATTTAGAAGAAGTTGGTGTTGATACCTACCACCATACGATGTTTGAAATGCTTGGAAATTGGTCTTTCGGCGATTATTTCAAGGAAGATGCCATTGCCTGGGCATGGGAATTATTGACGGAAGTATATAAAATTCCGGTTGATCGACTTTACGTTACCGTTTTTGAAGGCGATGTCAAAGACAATGTTCCGAAAGATGAGGAAAGTTACAACATCTGGAAAAAGTTTATCGCTGAGGATCGCATCATTTTAGCCTCCAAAAAAGATAATTTTTGGGAAATGGGTGACACAGGACCTTGTGGGCCATGTACCGAAATTCACGTTGATTTACGCGATGAAAATGACCGTGCAGAAATTAATGGAAGAGAACTAGTTAATCATGATCATCCACAAGTTATTGAAATTTGGAATAATGTGTTTATGCAATTCAATCGCAAGGCGGATGGTTCACTAGAACCCTTGCCTTCAACTCATGTGGATACAGGAATGGGATTAGAGAGACTAGCAATGGCCTTACAAGGAAAACAAAGTAATTACGACTCAGATTTGTTTCAGACGCTGATTCAGCACATGGTAAAAGTTTCAGGTATTTCCTATGGAAAATCTGAGGAGACAGACATTGCGATGCGCGTAATTGCAGACCACGTTCGAACAATTGCTTTTTCCATTGCTGATGGTCAATTACCTTCGAACAACGGAGCCGGTTATGTGATTCGGCGAATCTTGCGCAGAGCAGTTCGTTACGGATATCAAACCTTGGGATTGAAAGAATCCTTTTTAAGTGATTTATCGCTGGTTTTAGTTGATTTGATGGGTAATCCGTATGAAGAACTAATTCGCGAAAAAGATCTAATTGCTAAAGTTATTCGCGAAGAGGAAAACAGTTTTTTCAGAACGCTCGAGCAAGGAATTAAACGGATTGATGACCTCATTCAACATTCTAAAGGAAAGAATCAATCAATTATTTCAGGTGAAGCAGTTTTTGAATTGTACGACACCTATGGTTTTCCAGTAGATTTAACGTCTTTAATTGCACGTGAAAATGGATTGAGCATTGACGAAGAAGGATTTCAACGAGAGCTTCAAATTCAAAAAGAACGATCTCGGGCAGCCACTGCTGTTGAAACGGATGATTGGATGCAAGTAAATCCGGATGTCACGACTCAATTTATCGGATATGATTGTGCTTCAGCTGATGTCCAAATTATTAAATACCGTAAAGTTTCTCAAAAACAAAAAACGTTTTATCAATTGGTTTTAGATCAAACTCCTTTTTATCCGGAAGGCGGTGGACAGGTCGGCGATAAAGGAATTTTGAGAAATGAATCAGATACGATTTCAATTTTTGACACAAAAAAAGAGAACAACTTAATCATTCATTTAACGGATAAAATTCCTGCAAACTTGAATGGTTCTTTTTCCGCTCAAATCGATTCAAAACGTAGGGATAAAACTTCACTCAATCACTCTGCAACGCATTTGTTACACCACGCCTTGAGAACGGTTTTGGGATCGCATGTAGAACAAAAAGGATCGTTAGTAAATTCAGATTATTTGCGTTTTGATTTCTCACATTTTGCGAAAGTAACAGATGAAGAAATGGAGCAAATTGAAGCACTTGTTACCGAGGCAATACATCAAAATATTATGTTAGATGAACGACGTGCAGTTCCAATCGACGAAGCAAAAGCAATGGGAGCCATGGCATTGTTTGGTGAAAAATACGGAGATAACGTGCGTGTAATCAAATTTGGAGAATCAGTTGAATTATGTGGTGGAATACATGTTTCAAATACCGCAAAAATTGGCTTATTTAAAATTACCTCTGAATCTGCCGTTGCTGCTGGAGTTCGAAGAATTGAAGCAATCACTGGTGCCACTGCTGAAACGTTTTTCAAGGAAAAAGCAGCAAAATTGGATGCTATTAGCTCAATGCTCAAAAACCCAAAAGATGTAGAAAAAGCAATCGATGATTTACTTCTTAAAAATCAGCAACTTACCAAAGAAATTGAACAATTCCAACGAGAAAAAGCCAAGAATTTAAAATTGGAATTGAAGTCAAAAATCTCCGAAATAAATGGCATTCACTTTTTGGGTGAAGTTGTTTCATTAGATGCGAATTCAGTGAAAGATATCTTGTTTCAATTGAAAAGTGAAACGGTAAATTTTGTTGGAGTTTTAGGTAATACCGAAGGTGAAAAATGTGGCTTAAGTTTGTTTATTTCTGAGAATTTAGTAGAATCGAACAAATGGAATGCAGCCCAATTCATACGAGAAGTTTCCTCTCACATACAGGGAGGCGGAGGTGGACAACCATTCTTTGCTACGGCAGGAGGTAAGAATTCAGCAGGATTGGCTACAGCAATTGAGGCTATACGAATTAAATTAAATTGAAAAAAGTTCTTATCATAACCTATTACTGGCCGCCGAATGGAGGGACTGGTGTGCAACGTTGGATGCACTTTTCGCGTTATTTGAAAGAATTTGGTTGGGATGTAACTGTATTTACACCAGTAAATGCGGAATCTGCCGTAAACGATCCGGAATTACTTCACCTTGTGGACGGAATTAGGGTATATTCATCAAAAATTTGGGAGCCATTTGATTTATATCGAAAAATTACTGGTAAAAAGAAATCACAACGCATACAAACCGGATTTTTACAAGAAAAAAAGAAATTATCTTCTCTTGAGAAATTTTCACTTTGGGTCAGAGCTAACGTGTTTATCCCTGATGCCAAAATGATGTGGATACGTCCTGCGATCAAAGAAATTATTGAACTTCACAAAAAAGAACAATTTACTCATATAATTTCTACGGGTCCTCCTCATAGTACGCATCTTATTGCCGCCGGTGTGAAAGAAAAAATTGAAATTAAATGGTTGGCGGATTTTCGTGACCCATGGACAAATATCGATTGGTTCCCTAAATTACCGATGACAAAAAAAACGTTAGCCAAGCATAAGAATTTAGAGTTAAACGTATTAAAAAATTCAGATGCTGTAGTTGCTGTGACATATGAAATGGCAAACGAATTCAAAGAAATTGCCAATCGAAAAATTGAGGTAATAACAAACGGATTTGCCTTAGAAGACTTTAAAAACTTCACCTCGAAAAAATCGGATAAACTTCTGGTTTTTCATCATGGCTCGCTGAACGCAGATCGAAATCCCATTAAATTTTGGAAGTTTCTAGGCGAAATTGTCAAGAGCAATCAAGACTGGAAAAATAATTTAAAAATTCAATTAATTGGCGCTGTTGACGTTTGTGTTCTGCAAGAATTAGAAAAAAATGGTTTATCAAAATATCTTCAACTCGAAAATTTCATGCCTCACGGGAAAGTGATAGAAGCCCTTTCTTATGCTTCCATATGCCTTCTCCCTCTGAACAATACACCGAATGCAAAAGGAATTATGCCGAATAAATTATATGAATATTTGGCAACAGGAAAACCTATGATTGTAATTGGCCCAAAGGATGGTGATGCAGCGGGAGCAATAAAGAGTTTTGGTAATTGTTGTGTATTTGATTTTGAAGAGGAAATTGACAGTAAAATTGTAAATGATTGCCTGAATCTTGGAGAATTACAACGTGATTTAACAAGGTTCAATCGCTATTATTTAGCGGCTGAAGTTGATCAATTATTGAATAGTTTGTGAAATGAAAAGGATTCTATTTATTGGAAATTCAAATAGCTTCTTAATCATTCAATTGGCTAAAAAATTAATAGCCTATAATCCTGATTTGCAAATTGACATTTTATCCGATCAAACAATAAAATCTGAGGATTCACCCTTTCATCATTCGTATTGTGTTGACGATTCAAATCCAAAAGCCAGTAAAAAAATAATCAAGGCTTTTTACGTGGCAGTAGAAATGAAGAAATTAATTCAAAAGGTCGAAGGGAAATACGATGTAATTCACATCTTATATGTTTCAGCCTCTTATCGTTATTTCTGGAGTGAGTTAAAAAAAAAGAGCTCAAAAATTGTACTTACCGTTTTTGGTGGTGATTTCTATAAATCGAAATGGTATATGAATTTACTTATCGCTAAAATGGCAAAAGAATCATCGTTAATAAGTGCAACCAATCCATCAACATTAAAAGCCTTTTGCACTAAGTTTAACGTATCATCAAATAATAATCGATTAGTACGCTTTGGTTTAAATATTCTAGATGAAATTGACGCAGTTTCTAATTCAGATATTTTGAATTGGAAGCAAAGAAATGGAATTTTACCCTCGGAAATAATTTTAGCTTGCGGATACAACGGTTCAATGAATCAAAATCTTCTCAAAATTATAGAATCTTTAAAAAATGTTAAGTCCAGTTTGTCGTCTGTGGTTTTAACTCTGCAACTTTATGAAAATACAGCTCATGTAGATCAAGTCATAACTTCTTTAAAAGAGAGTGGTCTTAAATTTCTATTAATAAGAGAGCGTTTATCCGATAGAGAATTAGCAGTGTATCGATCTTCAGTTGATATTATGATTCAAGTTCAAACTACAGATTCTTTTTCAGGAGCCATGCAAGAACACTTGTATGCAGGTTCAACTGTTATTACTGGTGCATGGTTACCGTATGCTGTTTTGGACGAAAAAAATATAACTTACATTAAAGTAAATGAAATATCCGATGTAGGAAAAGAGGTTTGTGCCAACTTAACTAATTCTTTAGACAAATCTCCGAATAAGGAAATTATAGCTAAACTTTCCAAATGGTCGAACACTATTCCTGATTGGTCAGCTCTTTACCTTTAGACTTCATTGATCCAAAAAGTAAAAAACCAAAAGACCCGAATACGAAAGCAAAAAGTAGACCTGACCCAACCATAGAGGTCGTGCTTGAAGAACTAAAGCTCTCTGGTTCAAATTTCCATTCTATTTTATGTTTACCTGCAGGAATTAGAGCCCCTCTTAAAATATAATTTGCCCTAAATATTTTATCCGTTTTCTCTCCATCGATATAACAGTTCCAACCCTCCGGATAGTAAATCTCGCTGAAAATTGCGGGGGCTTCAACTTTTGAATTTGACTGATAAGTAATAGAATTCACATCATAAGAAGTCATCTGAACAGTACAGGACGAGTCTACGGCATAAGTTGTCTGAAGAACAGTACCTAAATCAGCAAAATCTTTTATGTTCAGCACCGCTTCTTTTTTACTATTTAATTTACCGAGAATATTCATTTCATCATTAGCGTTGTCTACTTTTTTTATCTGCCCAACAAACCAAGCATTGCCATTTGCTCCCTTATTTTTGAATGCTACGAAATTCGGATTAAATGATAAATAACGTGTATTGAGCATATTTAAAACAACATATTTTTCAGGTAGCGCAATCGGCAATGTATCAAAAATTGCTTGAAAATTAGAATTGGGTGGTAGCGTTCGTTGTAGCTCCTGAATTGCAATATTCTTTTGTTCAGAAATCATTTTTTGTTCAGACTGAAACATTTCCATTTCAGCTGAAATACGGTGTTCTATTACTTCTTGATATCGTTTCAACTTCGCACCGTGATATCCTCCGATGCTTTTATGAAAATAACTCGTATTCGTTTCATTGAAAGGATTTCCAAAAGAAAGCACACGATAATTAGAATTCAAATTCAACGTAGCGAATGTGGCAATCATCTCACGCGTTTTTTCAGATTTAATTTGTTTGTAGATGTGTGAGTTATCCATTTTTGATAAAAAATCAGATTTCAATGCTTCGAAATTTTTTATCTGACTTTTTTCCCTGTTCAAAATACTTGAATCAGAAGAAGTAGGCAAAGCTTTCGGAATTGTAGTTAATTCCTCATATTCGTATTTGGCCAACATTTTATCAGCTTTTATACCATCCAAATAGCCTTTTGCCATGTACTCATCTATCATCTTCGTATCTTGTTCTGTGTTGACCGTTTCATCGATGGGTTCATTATTAAAATAGCGTTTTGCTACTGATAAATTATCATAGGTAACTAAAGCGAAAAATATTCCAATAAAAACAAGGTGCGTTACTTTTCTCCACGCCATTAATAAAAAGAGTATGCCAGATAAAATAATCAATACCAAACCTCTCGAAATGTCAGCGCGAAATAAATCAACTCTAATGTCTACTAGACTATTTTTTAACCCGTTAATCAAATCAACTTGTTCTGCAGGTGTACTTGAATTAGTTGCAAACATTTGTGCTTCTTGAGGGCTTAAAAACGCTCCCGAGATTGAAGGAAAAAGATATAGAACTACAATTCCAAATACCATGGACATTAAACCCACAAACCACCATTTTCGATCACCGTGGAGTTCTTCTGATTTTTGTGTAGCTTCATTTTTATCTTTTGGAATCATTAACCATAGTGATAAGTAAATTATAACACCCCAACCCAGTAATATAGTTGAAGCTAACATTAAAGCACGAACTAAATTTTTATCCTTTCCGTAATAGGCTGCTAGTCCGGTACATACTCCAAAAATCATTTTTCCGTCTGACTGAAGCAACAATGACTTAGCTCCTGATTTTTCCGATTCTACTACTTTCTGTGAAATCAATCCATTCAAGAAAAGTAGCGCCATTGCCGGTAAAATAAGTTGAGCCAAGACTAAAATCATCTTTGAGTCTCGAAACTTATTATACATAGGGAACTGCTCTATAAAAAAGGCATTAATCCCATCCGGGTCATTTGAAGCCAAAAGCGCACTTAGTACTAAAATGAAAAGAAACGGCCAACGTAATGAATCGCGCACAAAAACAAAACCCAATAAGCCGAATACAATTATAATTATTCCAAAATAGAACGCTCCACCACTTGCCGCTTGCCCTCCAAAATAGGTCACGAACATTGGGCCTTTCTGGGGATTATCATTGAGCAAATAATCTGAGTATTCGCTATATTTGGAATCCTTCGTGATTATCTTAACCGCATCTTTATTATTTACAAGATATTGCTGTGCTCCCCCTTTAACATTTGGAAAGGCTGCCGATAGAATTTCACGCTGTCCATAATTGTACTCCAGAATATAACTTTTATTCAGTCCATTTTCATCAATGCTTGACGATTCCTGACCTTTTGGTTTAATTGTCAGCTCTGAAGCTCCTCGGGTGGTGTGTTTACTGTATTCCTGTGTCGTAACCAAATTACTCGCAGAAGGAAGAATGGCAAGAATTCCTGAAGCAGCAAGAATTCCGTAAGCAGTTACTAACGGTTTCCAATCTTTTTTTAGTGCCAAACGAATGGTTTCAGAAATGGCAATAGCCACTAATAGAAAAGCCAAATAGTACGTCATTTGCAGGTGATTTGCCGTCACTTGCAACGAGAAAAACAAAGCAAAAATTGCACCTCCGAGCAGAGCTTTCCCGCGAAACACAAGTATATAACCCCCAACAGCCGGTGCTATGTAACTAATGGCATTTACCTTGGACATGTGTCCAGCACCGATGTATAAAATATTAATTGTTGAAAAACCAAAAGCAACGGCACCAACAATTGACAACCAAGGGTTAATTCTCAAACATAAGGCGAAAATATAAAATCCTAACATGGTCCAAAAAAGAATTGCTACTGGCCTAGGCAAACCTAATTTCATTGCATTGTCTAAATGATATGTCCAATTATCTTGGTGAATTACAGAAACTTGATACGCGGGCATACCACTAAACATGGAATTCGTCCAAAGTGGTTCTTGACCGTCATGTGTTACGCGGTAATCGACAATCTCTTTAGACATTCCGACGTGTTGTTTGACATCACCTTGTTCTACCACATACCCGTTAAAGAGGGGCTGATAAAAAACAACTGCCAACAGTAAAAATCCCACCACTGCCACGATGTGGGGTAAAAACAACTTTAATTTATTCTTATCCATATTCTTAATTTATTTGGGATTTGCATAGCGTGCCACATCCTCTCCTTTGATGGTATTGTCGCATAAAATAACTAGGCGCTCTATGACGTTTCTTAATTCACGAATATTTCCAGTCCAATTTATCTTCTGTAATTCAACTTTCGCTTCGTTAGCAAACTCCTTTTTCTGAATTCCTTGCTCTTGACAAACAAGGGTTAAAAAATGATCTGCAAGCAAAGGAATATCTGTAGTTCTCTCGTTTAAGGAAGGAACGTGGATAGGAATAACAGCAAGTCGATGGAATAAATCCTCTCTAAATCGCCCTTCATTAATTTCTTTACGAAGGTCTTTGTTTGTTGCCGCTACCACACGACAATCCACTTTAATATCCTTTTCTCCACCAACACGTTGTATTACATTTTCTTGCAACGCTCTGAGAACTTTTGCCTGAGCACTTGCAGACATGTCCCCGATTTCATCTAAAAAGATAGTTCCTCCCGATGCGAGTTCAAATTTTCCTTTTTTATCTTTTACCGCAGAAGTGAAGGCACCTTTTTCGTGACCAAACAACTCACTTTCAATTAACTCGGCGGGAATTGCAGCACAATTAACTTCAATGAAGGGCATTTTCGCACGATTCGAAAGGTCATGTAGCGATCGTGCGACTAATTCCTTTCCTGTTCCATTTTGGCCTGTGATCATCACCCTAGCATCCGAAGGGGCCACACGCTCAATCATTTCCTTTATTGCAATAATCTCTGGAGATTCTCCAACAATTTTAGATCCTTTTATTTTTTTTACCGTCGCTTTTAAAACTTGCGTTTCTTCAACTAAGTGATTTCTATCCTTCACATTTCTGAGAATAACTAATATTCTATTTAAATCAAGTGGTTTTTCAATAAAGTCAAAAGCACCCTGCTTAATTGCTTGAACAGCAGTTTCTACATTACCATGTCCGGAAATCATGACGATTGGCACATCAATCTTTTCCATTTGAATTGCTGTTAAGACTTCCATACCATCCATCAAAGGCATTTTGATATCAGAAAAAACCAAATCAAATGAGTTGGACCGTAAAAGTTCTAAACCATCCTTTCCATTTTCAGCCTCATGAACCTGAATTTGTTCGAATTCTAAAATTTCACGCAATGCTCGTCTGATGGCTCTTTCGTCGTCAATTATTAATACATTCATAGTCTATTTAACTGTTCGTTCTAACATCGGAACAAATTTAAAAGTTCCAAATTCCAAAATGCTATATTCTTCGTTGTTTTTCTTTGTAATTTTCAACATTTTCTGCTCATCCCCTTCACCAACGGGAATTACCATGTACCCCCCTATCTTTAATTGATTCATTAATTCACGGGGAACATCAGGTGCGCCACAGGTCACTAAAATTCGATCGTATGGTGCATAAGATTGATTTCCAGCATACCCATCACCAAAAAATAGTTTAGCATTAATATTGAAAAATTCCAACATTTTTTTTGCTTTCAAATGTAAATCACGGTGACGTTCAATAGATACAATTTTAACTCCTAATTTCCCAAGAATACAGGTTTGAAAGCCTGATCCAGTACCAATTTCTAATACCTTCATGCCTTTTTCGACTTCCAATAACTGCGTCTGAAAAGCAACGGTATATGGATGAGAAATCGTTTGTCCTGAACCAATTTGAAATGCCATATTTGAATACGCTTGTTCCTCAAAAGCTAAATCTAAAAAGAAATGTCTTGGAATAGCATCGAAGGCTTCTAAAATTTTCTCATCTGTAATACCTTTCGCTCTCAACTCAGCAATAAGAATTTTTCTTTTTCCCTTGTGCTTAAATGTATCTTTTAAATGGTTCATTCTTCCGATCTCAACAAATTCTTAATATCCGAATTATGACCATAAATCACCATAATTTCTCCTTTTTGTAAAACAGTGTCCGGCGAGCTTACACCTTGAACTTGTTTTATCGTTTTATTTACCCCGATTATTGATTCTTTTCGTTCTTCCCTAATTGTAGTTAGTACTACCAAGTTGTAATTTCGACGAAAACCTATTTCATCCAAGGATTTGCCGACAAAAGATTCAGGTACCTTTACTTCTACTATACTATAATCTGAAGTGAGTTCGAAGGAATCCAACAAGTTGGTCAAACTCAACTTCTTGGCCCATTTTTCCGCTGTTTCGACTTCTGGATTGGCAATTTCAGTTATTCCCATAGCTGCGAGAACGTTTTCATGAGTTGCATCTATTGCCCTACTAATCAGTCGTTTTGCATGTAAATTTTTCATTACAGCCGAGGCCATTATGTTTGCTCCTTTATCTTCACCAATCGCAATTATGACTATATCAGTATCCTTTAGCGGAAGTGTTTTAACCGATTCTGGATTGGTTGCATCCATGCAAATCGTGAAGGTAATTTTATCTTTTAGGGTTTCAACTCGTTGAAAATTCGTATCAATTCCAATGACTTCATTCCCTGCCTCTGTTAATTTTTCTGCAAGAGAGGAACCAAAATTCCCTAAACCTATGACTATAAATTTCATATACTAATTTATTAAAA
>Ga0172373_10003329_pt1 | contig 23585 bp, 12 predicted proteins | sample Lak10m_2_FD_114546 | JGI IMG/M metagenome (GOLD analysis project Ga0172373, IMG submission 114546) | Freshwater microbial communities from Kabuno Bay, South-Kivu, Congo - kab_092012_10m | ecosystem: Environmental > Aquatic > Freshwater > Lake | place: Democratic Republic of the Congo...
ATACCTTTTTGCGAAGTCCTTTGGAACGGTCGCGCAAGGTAGCGAAATCCGGTACCAGACCCGTGTACCAGAACAACAGAGACACCGTCAGATAGGTCGAGATAGCAAAAACGTCCCACAACAGCGGGGAGTTGAAGTTTACCCACAACGGACCGCGCGTGTTCGGATACGGGAAGATAAAGAAGCCCAACCACAGACGCCCCATGTGAATCAACGGGAATTGCCCCGCACACATAACGGCGAAGATAGTCATGGCCTCTGCCGCACGGTTTACACCCGTACGCCAGCGCTGGCGGAACAGCAACAGAATGGCAGAAATCAGCGTACCGGCGTGGCCGATACCTACCCACCAAACGAAGTTGGTGATATCCCATCCCCAGTTAATGGTTCTGTTAAGATGCCAAGAACCAATTCCTTTCCAGATGGTCCAGGTAACACTGAATACATACAGGGAGAGAGCGGCTACCGAAACGATAAACGCAATCATCCATGCTTTGCTGGGCGTACGCTCGGTAGGCCCGCAAATGTCTTCCGTGATGTCGTGGTAAGTTTTGTTACCTGTAATTAGTGGTTGTCGAATTGCAGAAACTGCAGCGCTCATACGTTTGAATTTATAGATCGCGGGTTAGCGATTCGTTCTGTGTCTTAGATTTATGCATCCAGCGTTTCGTCGCGGTTAATCACTTTTGCCTGGTAATTCACGGAAGACTGTACGTTGATTTCTTCCAGTACGATGTAGTTCAGTGGGTTCTCCAAGCGCTGATTCAAGGTGTTTGTCTTGTCGTTTCGGTCACCGAATACGATTGCACCTGTGGGGCAGGCTGTTTGGCAGGCCGTTTTTACATCCGTTTCCTGCAACATACGTCCTTCCCGCTTGGCAGTGAGCTTACCCTCCTGGATACGCTGTACGCAGAAGCTACACTTCTCAATTACCCCTCTGGAACGAACCGTTACATCTGGGTTGAGCACCATGCGAACCAGGTTGTCGGCCATATAGGGCTTATCCAGACCGGCTACCACCTCATTTTCATTGTAGCCAAACAAGTCGGCAGTCGTGTAGTCGAGCCAGTTGAATCGACGAACTTTATACGGGCAGTTGTTGGCGCAGTAGCGTGTTCCGATACAGCGGTTATAGGTCATCTGGTTGAGGCCCTCCGAGCTGTGTGGGGTAGCGGCTACCGGGCACACGTTTTCACACGGTGCGTTATCGCAGTGCTGGCACATCATCGGCTGATAGACCACATTCGGATTCTCGTAATCTCCGTAGAAGTAGCGGTCAATGCGCAACCACGTCATTTCGTGGTGCCGGGCTACCTCATATTTACCTACTACCGGTACGTTGTTTTCCGCTACACAGGCTACCTGGCAAGCACCGCAGCCGATGCATGCATTCAGATCCACATGCATAGCCCACCAATGTCCCTGGCTATAGGTATTAGCTACATATTCATCGAATGGATAGAGCGTATTTTTGTTGAGCTTGTCGGCTTCCGCGCGTTTCTCGTGGATGTGCTCCGTAAGCTCTTTCAGCTCCGACAGATTGCCCTTATAGATAATAGAACGATCGACGATTCCGCCTTGGAATCCTGCGCCCAGTGTCATGGATGTTTTTTCATCCACATTGATTTGCTCTCCGCTCTTAGGGTCTTTACCCGTAACCCCCATAGAATGGTGGTATTGTACACAGGCAAACCACTTTTCGTCCTCTACGGGATCCGATACATTTACGGACGTAGCATAATATTGCGTATTCCCATTGGCATCGATGGTACACATGGGGTACACGTTCGCTCCGATTTGAGAACCGGTTGCTTTTCCTACCGCGCCGGCCATTTCACGGCCATAACCCAAGGCAAGGGCTACGGAATCGGTGGGCTGACCAAACTGGCGCACGGCCGTTACGGTTACTTTTTTGCCCCCTACTTCCACCTCTACGATATCGGCATGGCCGTAAGCCTCCCGCTTATTGAGGTCTTTGAGCGAGCTAAATTTGTTGCCTCCATCCCACATTACCGGGATAGCGAGGTAGTTGCCCCAGGCTGTGCGGGCGATAGGATCCGGCATTTCCTGCAACCATGGGTTGTTGGCATATTGACCAGCGCCCATGTTGACGGTTTCGTAGAAGCTGATTTCCAGCTCGCTGGAAGACGGCTTACGCACCTGTGAAGCAGCCAGTGAAATATCTCCACCGAAGGAAAACTCAGGGAATGCAGGCTGGGGATTCTCGAATACACCATCGTGCAGCGCGCTGTCCCAGAATGCCTGGAACGTAGCGAAACGCGTTTGTTTTGGGAATACATTCGCTTCCCAGTTGGCTTTGAGGTATTCGAACATAGGCTGGTCGGCATCTGCCATCAGCTTGGCGCTTCCTGCCCAGGTAAGCAGGGAAATCTCCGTTTGTCTGGTATTGAACAGCGGGGCAATCGTTGGTTGAATCAGGCTTAAATGACCGCGCTTTGGCTCGGCGTCGCCCCAGCTTTCCAGCCAGTGATGGGTAGGTGCAACATAATCGCAGCGCACGGCAGTTTCGCTGGGCGTTCCGGAGAACGACACTTTCAGCTTGACCTGGGCAAGTGCTGTCTGGAAGTCAGCCGAGTTGGGCAAATCCCAGGCGGGGTTTGCCCCATCCAGGAAGAACACGGCATCCACCGCACCGGCCTTCATATCTTTGATAAGCCCTTGAATTTGCTTGTCGATACCTTGGCGCTGCAAGGAAGGATTAGCGAAATCCATGGTGTTGCCGTAGCTGTCGAGCATATTGTTGATGGCATTGACCAGCACCTGCTCTCCGAGGTTGTTGGAGCCGGAAACGACCAAAGCCGTGCCGCGGTTTTGCCACAACTTCTGCGCAACTTTACGGATTTTAGCTGCTTTTTCAGCTGCCAGCGCCGGGGCGTTCACCGCCGGGCCGTTGCTTTTCTTAGCAATCTCGTTGTAGAGTACAACAATAGCAGCCCCCATCTCTGAAGGCTTGATAAGAATACGGTTATCAGCGTTGGATCCCGTCAGGCTCATGTGGCTTTCCACTTGCACATGATGGGACATTTTAGCTTTTTTAGTATCGGTAATTTTCCGGTTGACGACATATTGTGCCGCAAATTCAACGGGAGAAACCCAGGTGCCGAGGAAGTCGGCATCAAAGCTCACGATGACGGATGCCTTATCGAAGGCATAAGCAGGAACCACCGCCTGCCCAAAGCAAAGGGCATTGGCTTCGAGTAAGGCGGAGCTGGAAACCGGGTCGTAGGTCACCACCTCTGTATTCGGATAGCTCGCTTTGAAATCAGCGATAGCTTGTTTGGTCGTCGGACTGAGGAGGGTGTTGCCCACGATGCGAATACGGCTCTCTGCCGACAACGCGCCTTTTACCGCTTTATCCAGGGCATTCCATCCGCCAGACAAGGTTTTTAGCTTGCCATCTGCTCCTTGTGCCGGGCCGCTCAGGCGGCTCGTATCATATAGGCTCAGAACGGAAGCCTGGGCGCGGGCACTGGTACCCCCCTTCGTTACGGAAGAAAGAATATTTCCCTCGATCTTGATAGGTCTTCCCTCGCGGGTTTTTACCAGCACCGAGCAGTAATCACCGCCCTGTACAAACGAAGAAGCGTAATACGTAGCCACCCCCGGAACAATTTCATCCGGCTTAACCACAAAAGGAATAGCTTTCCGCACGGGGATTTCGCAGCTCGCTGCCACGGTAGCAGCTCCCAGGCTGAAGCCCAGATACTTGAGGAAGTCCCGGCGGTTGGACTGCAGAGCAGGGGCATCTTCACGGGTAATCTCTTCCGTCAGGTTACCGGCGAACTCCTGGCGGGCTAAGTCTTGCAAAACCGGGTCATTGGTAATAGATTCTACGCCTACCCAGATTTCTTTATTTTGATCTTTCATTGGATGAATTTCAAATAATGGACAAACAACATTTAAGCGAACAGGAAATTAATAGTGGCATTTTTGGCATTCCAACCCGCCAATTTCTTCCACTGTTACCTTGTCGCGTTCACCGCGTGCGAGTTCCTTCTGAAACTTTGAATAAGACTTATAGTATTCGTTTTCCGTGAATTTTACCGGTGTTTGGCGGTGGCAGTTGATACACCATCCCATGGAGAGCGGAGAGTACTGCTGCACCAATTCCATCTTTTCAACTGGTCCGTGGCAGGTCTGGCAGGCGAGTTTGCCGACCGATACGTGCTGGGCGTGGTTGAAATAGGCGTGGTCGGGCAGGTTATGGATACGTACCCACTCGATAGGGCCCTGAATTTTCTTGTCGCCCGTTTTCTTATCCGTGAGCGCAGCTACTATCGCGTCCCATTGGTCGTTGACCACTTTTTCACCTACGGCATCCAGGCCACCTTTTTCGACGACATAGTTATCGGTAATCCATTTCTTATAGACTTCCTCAATCTGGTCGTCGCTCATCTGGTTGTAGTTTTCGATATACTTGCCCGTGCTGGGGTCATAGCCCACTGAAGCGAAAATCTTTGTCAATTCCGCCGTTCCATAGGTTGAACCCACTTTGATGGCGTTGTGGCAATTCATACACGTGTTGGCTCCAGGGATGGACGAGTGCTTCGAACGGCGCGCACTGTCGTGGCAGTAGTTGCAGTCGATTTTGTGCAATCCGGCGTGGGTAGCGTGCGAAAACTTGATAGGCTGCTGCGGAGCATAGCCTTGCTGACGACCCAGGCTAATCGCATTGTTGACGGTGGTATAACCGCCTAATACCACAATAGCGAAAATAACGAAGGCGATTACCCCTTTGCTGGTGAGGGTCTCCGTGAGGGTCTTGCGGCGTACCGAGGTATCGCCATCCTTGATAAGGAGGAGGTAGTTCAAATTGGAGAGCACCCGGGCGAGAATCAGCGCGAGCACTGCCAACACTACCGCCAGTACAGAATAAAGAAGCGTGTTGTCTTTCTCCTCTACTGCATTCGCTCCGGCTGCAACGGCAGGTTGAGCAGGAGCAGGGGCACAGCTCCCATCGTAGGTGCACTGGATGTAGGCGAGGATATTCTCGATTTCCTCGTCTGTCAGGTTGAAGTTGGTCATCACGGTTGGTTTCCACTGATTCCAAACTTCATTGGCACGCGGGTGGCCACTGGCGATAAGCGCCTGGGAATTGCGAATCCAGGAATACAAATCTTCCTTAGGAAAAGCAGCCCAACGCTCCTGCGTCCCACCAAGCGCAGGGCCGGTGAGATTATCCTTCATGTTTTTGTTGTGGCAGGTGGCGCAGTTGTTCTTAAACAGCGTTTTTCCTGCCTCGATATCTGCTGTTGCCCCGTCTTGGGCGCTGAGCAGTGTGGACGTCCACAATAGGGCGATTAAAAGCAAAAACCTGCTAGTCAGAGACTTGTACCTCATTTTATCTTTCATTTATTGGATGCTGATTCAAAGTGGGTATTCCTGTCATTTTTATGTCAGCGCAAATATATAACTGCAGCGATATTTTTAACAAAGTTTTCACAAACGAACACATTATTTAGATAAAATCTAAATTTTTTGAAATCACAGAAAAAAAGCCTACAAAACCGGTATAGAATTGGGTTGTCGTCTTTTTGAAAAGCAGATGGCATACTTTTTTCATTTTTCCAAACCAGTTAAACGGAAACGGCCGCCGGGATATGGGGCCATGGGTCATACCCTTCCAGTCGGATATCTTCAAAATCGAAGGAAAACAGGGTGTTTACCTCCGGATTCAGGTGTAGGGAAGGGAGCGGACGGGGCGCCCTTTCGAGTTGCACGGCGGCCTGCTCCAGATGGTTGCGGTAGAGATGCAAATCCCCGAACGTATGAATAAACTCCCCTGCTTGTAGGTTGCATACCTGTGCCATCAGGTGGGTGAGCAGGGCATAGGAAGCAATATTGAAAGGAACCCCCAGAAAGGCGTCTGCCGATCGTTGGTATAGGTGGCAGGATAGTTTTCCTTCGGCTACATAAAACTGGAACAGCGCATGGCAGGGCGGCAAACCGGATTTCAGCATGGTGGGAATATCTTTCGGGTTCCAGGCTACCACCAGGAGCCGCCGCGAATCCGGGGTATTCCGGATGCCATCCAGTACCTCTTTTATCTGGTCCACTCCCTCAAAATTCCGCCATTGGTGTCCGTACACGGGGCCTAGGTCTCCCCAGGTTGCTGCAAAAGCAGGATCTGCCTTCACTTGCTCCACGAATGCGCCCATTTTCGCTTTCCAGGCCGGGCTGTATTTGGGATAGGCGCCGTCCTGGCCGGTAGCCTGCAACCAATGCTGAAAGGGCCACTCATTCCAAATATTCACCCCATTCTGCACCAGATAGCGAATATTGGTATCGCCGTTCAAAAACCACAACAACTCATACACGATGGATTTGAAATGCAGCTTTTTGGTAGTGAGCAGGGGAAAACCCTCGCTCAGGTCAAAACGCATTTGGTATCCAAACACACTGCGCGTGCCGGTACCTGTTCGGTCTTCCTTATCTACCCCCTCGCGCAGTATATGCTGGAGGAGCGCGTGGTATTGGCGCATACTAGCTCTTTTTACGAAACCCGCTTTTTCATTGGTAATTTCCGAGGGATACCCCGAAGGAAGCCATCTGTACGTTCGTTCGGTTTTCGGCAGACCGCTCCCGGATAACTGGTACAAAGCTATGGCATAACATTGGAAAAATCGGCCATTGGATAAATTTTAAAAGGGCAATCGACCTAAAGAAGGTGTTTTTATAAAACCGACCATCCGCCTTGCTGTTATTATATCCGAAATACCGGGAAAATTAATCCCATAGTTAAAAAATTGTCGAAATTTAGCGATTCATACAAAAGCACATATTAACCATACCGACATGGCATATTCCAGTTTGAGAGACTGCGTGCTCGATTTGGAGCGCACCGGTCAGCTCATCCGGGTGCGGGAAGAAGTAGATCCCAACCTGGAAATGGCCGAGATTCACCGCCGGGTGTTCGATGCGCAAGGGCCGGCTCTCCTATTTGAACGAGTCAAAGGAAGTCCTTTTCAGGCCGTTTCAAATATTTACGGGACCTTTGCACGCACCGAGTTTATTTTCCGGGATACGTTGGAGCTCATGAAGCGGGTCATGGAATTAAAGGTCGATCCGGCTCGCTTTTTACGCCGTCCCGGGCGTTATCTGCGCGCGCCCCTGGCTGCATGGAATGCCCTGCCGGTGCGCAGCCTCGCGCCGCCTGTCAAATACGGAAAAACGAGTATAGACCAATTGCCTCTCATAAAATCCTGGCCTATGGACGGGGGTGCATTTGTTACCCTGCCACAGGTTTTTACGCTGCCACCGGGAGAGACGAATGTACTGAAATCGAACGTCGGGATGTATCGCATACAGCTCAACGGCAATGCGTACCAAACTAATCGCGAAATCGGGCTGCATTATCAGATTCACCGAGGGATAGGGGTTCATCATACGCAGTACAATGCATCAGATACAGCCTTCCGCGCGTCTGTTTTTGTGGGCGGTCCGCCCTCGCATGCCTTTGCAGCCATCATGCCCTTGCCGGAAGGGATGTCGGAGCTCTTGTTTGCCGGTATGCTCGGAGGACGGCGATTCCGATACGCGCGACACCAGGGGCATATCCTCTCCGCCGACGCAGATTTTGTAATCACCGGAACCATCCGGAAGGGCGAGAAAAAACCGGAAGGACCTTTTGGCGACCACCTCGGGTATTATTCGCTGACACACGATTTTCCGGTGCTGGATGTAGCCGATGTATTTTACCGAAAAGATGCGCTCTGGCATTTCACCGTGGTGGGCAGACCGCCCCAGGAAGATTCCAGCTTTGGGTATCTCATCCATGAAATCGTACGCGAACTCACGCCCCAGGAATTTCCGGGTATCCTCGAAATCAACGCCGTAGATGCCGCTGGCGTACACCCGCTCCTACTGGCCATTGGCAGTGAGCGGTATATGCCGTTCCGCGAACGGCAACCGGAAGAAATCCTAACGCAGGCCAACCATATCCTGGGTTCTGGGCAGACTTCGCTGGCCAAGTTTTTGTTTATAGCAGCAGCGGGCGACCGTCCAAACCTGCATACCCACGATATAGCGGGGTATTTCCGGCATGTCCTCGAGCGGGTGGACTGGCGCAGGGACCTCCACTTCCACACCCGCACCACGATAGATACGCTGGATTATTCCGGCTCTGGCTGGAATGCAGGCTCAAAAGTAGTCGTCGCCTGCTGTGGGGCTCCCCGCCGGACACTCCGTGCCGAGCTACCAACAGGATTTTCGTTGCCGGATGGATTTTCAAAGCCCGTTTTTGCCGGGCCGGGGATGTTGCTCGTTTCAGGACCCGCCTTTTCCGGCCAACAGGCCTATGCCGACGCCGCTACCCTCTCGAAACACCTCGAGCAGGTGCCTATGGATGAAATTCCGCTGGTAGTCCTTTGCGACGACAGCTCCTTTGCAGCGGCTACGCTATCCAATTTCCTGTGGGTTACCTTCACCCGAGCTAATCCATCCCACGATATCCACGGAGTGCGCAGCTTTACCGAATTCAAACATTGGGGCTGCGAGGGGGCGCTGATTATCGATGCCCGCAAAAAACCACACCACGCGCCGGAGCTAGTAGGCGACCCGCAAATACAGGAACGAGCCGATCGCGTTTTTCAGGCAGGAGCCTCTCTATCCTCTTTGAAACTGTAACCCTGAGACCATGTTTGCATCACAGCGCAACCCGACCGAATTATTACCCGAGCACCTCGATGCGTACCTGGCTCATGGCTGGTACCGGATGGGACAGGGTATTTTTACGACCCACTTCCTCACCTTCCAAGGTGATTTTTTTTCGGCACTGTGGCTGCGCCTGCCGCTGGAAGGCTATACCTTCAAAAAACGCACCGCCCGCTTGATCCGTCAAAACCTGGCGCGGTTCCGATGCGAGTTTCATCCGGCTTCGATAGATGATGAAAAAGAAGCACTATATCAGCTTTACCGGGAGGATTTTCCCGCTCCCCTTTCAAATAGTTTGTCACAATCTCTGCTCAACGGGCAGAATAAAAATATTTTTCAGACTCTGGAATTTAGGGTTTATGACGGCCAAAAATTAGTCGCGCTGAGTTATTTCGACCTCGGGGTGAACAGCTCGGCCAGTATTTTGGGGATTTACCACCCCGGATACAAAAAGGATAGCCTGGGCTTTTTTACCATGCTCATGGAAATTGTTTATTCGATGGAACGCGGTTTGCATTATTTCTACCCGGGCTATGTAGCACCCGGCTATCCGCGCTTCGATTACAAGCTCCGCATCGGCGAAGTAGAGTACCTCAGCATGGACAAGGGAACCTGGAAGCCCTACCACACGCTAGACCCTTCGGAAGTTCCGCTTCAGAAGATGAAAGATAAGCTCCGGGATCTTATTAATACCCTGAATGAAGCGGGTATTCCCACGTGTTTGTATTATTACACCCTTTTTGAATCAAACCTGCTCGGATTCTGGCCCAGTGCGTTTCTTGATTATCCGGTGATTGCCATGGTTGAGAATTCCACCCCGAGTATGCAGCACTATGTACTGGTATTCGATCCAAGGGCCAACCAGTTTAATTTATTGGAATGTACCGATCTCTCCTCGGATACCGGGATAGTACTACGAAAAAAACCGAATTCCCCTCATACCGATATGGCCTATTTCAACGAATTGCTGGAAGTGAAGGAGTTGATTGGAAGTACCTCTGATTTCGGGACACTTGTTTCGAAAATCAGGGGAATACAGGAGTTCTCCGGCTCGAATTAGTCGTGTTTTTTGTGGGGGGAAACGCAATGAAAAGCTATGCCCATTTGCTGCCATGGCTTGATTCGCAACGGCAGAGGTTTTGAATATCTTTGTTGCTGCCAAAAACGACCAGAATATCCCCTTCTTCAAACCGGGTGTCCGGCCGCACGACCCCTTCGGAAAAGAACGTCACTTTGTTAATACCCAGCACGTTTCGCTTGAGTCGCTTGCGAATAACGGTTACGATATTCAGGTTGAACATTTTTCGCAAATCGACCTCCAAGACGGTTTTGCCAATAAACTGGGCGGGCAGTTCCAGCTCGACTACGGAATGGTTGGAGTCGAGGTCGAATGTTTCGATGACACTTTTGAGATTCAGTTTTTTTGCCAGTCGCTCTGCGGCATCCTGCTCAGGGTGCAGAATATGGTCGATGCCCATTGCTTCCAATACCGTTTCGTGGGTAGGTGAAATCGATCGGCTAATGACCTTTGGAACCCCCAATGTTTTCAGGTTGGCGGTAGTGAGTATGGACGCGCCTTCGTTTTCCCCTATCCCGACAATAGCCACGTCGGTATCGCGCAAGGGGAGGTTACGCAGGGCGACCAGGTTGGTAGAGTCCAGGCAAATAGCATGGGTTACCTGATCTTTGAGCAGCTCCACTTTGTCATTGCTTTTATCGATAGCAATCACTTCATGGCCCATCTCGGTGAGTTGCAATGCCAGCGCAGCTCCAAAATTTCCAATGCCGAAGATGATGATTTTCATGAGGGCATTAATTGTTCAGTTGATGATGACGGATTCTTGTGGATAGCGGTAAGGCAGGCTTTTCACCTGGCGCAACATACCTATCAGAATGTTTAGCGCGCCTACTCTTCCTATAAACATAACCACAATTAATACATATTTGCTAAAATCACTCAGCTTTGGAGTAATTCCCAGGCTGAGGCCAACGGTACTGTATGAGGAAAACACCTCAAAAGCTATATCCAGAAATCCCATTTGGGGCTCTGCAGTAGATACGAGGAGGATTCCGATTCCGATAATAATAAGCGACAAGCTAATAATAGCGAATGCGCGGTCCACTGAATTAGGGGGCACTTCCCTGGAGCCTAGTTCAATCCTGTTTTTCCCGGTGGCCGTACTGAAGATGTTGAGGGTAGCCAATGCAAAGGTGCTCGTTTTGATACCCCCTCCCGTCGAAGCCGGAGACGCACCTATCCACATCAGCAAAATGGTAATCATGACCGTAGGCATAGCCAGCTCGGCCATATTCACCGTATTAAAGCCGGCGGTACGGGGTGTCACAGCACCAAAAAAGGAGGTGACGAATTTACCCCAAACGGTGGTGTGTTCCAGCAGGGTATTATTTCGCTCCAGCACCCAGAAAACCGCTGTGCCAAAGACCATCAGCGCGGCAGAGGTCACTACTACTATTTTAGTATTCAGCGAAAACATGCGCACGGTCTTGTAGTACTTCGGAACGTGCAATATAAAGCGGGCATACCAGCTCTCAATTTTTCTGGGTAGGTAGCCAAACACATTAAAGAAAATACTGAACCCCAATCCTCCAATCACCAGCAACAGCGCAATGGTGAGGTGTATGTTATAGCTAAACCGGAAAGGCGCTTCATAAAAACCGTTGGCCAAGGTCGAAAAGCCGGCATTGCAAAATGCCGAAACCGCATGGAAAATGGAAAAAAAGATTTGCTCCTCGGTGTTCTTGAATACCTCACCGGGCAGGTTGAAGAAAATGAAGGCCGCTCCGCCCAATTCCAGCACCAGCGTAAATCCTACTATTTTTAGCGACAATTCAAGGAGACCACTTAATTGTTCGGAACTCAAAAAGTCTTTGAGGTGTAAATCCTCCTGAAAAGAGGAAGACCCCTTAAAGAAATAAGCAAAAAAGGACGTAAATGTGAGCATACCCAGCCCACCGAGCTGGATGAGCACCAACAGAATGATATGCCCCATGTGGGTAAACGTAGTGCCGGTATCCGTCACGGCCAGCCCGGTAACACTAACCGCACTGGTGGCGGTAAAAAGGGCATCCACAAACCGGATTCCTCCGGTCGTAGTGGCGTTGGGCAACATAAGCAGGAAGGTCCCAACACCTATTACAAAAAGAAAGCTGCCGACAAATAAAACAGCCGGTGAAAAAAAACTGGCATACAGCTTTCGGATGTAAAAGGTGAGCTCAAATACGACCAAGAGGAGTACGTTGAGCAGAAAAAGATTCTCAAACTGCCGGATGGCACTGGGGATAGACACCCCTTCTTTCAACCATGTAATCGTAGTGATGACAAAGGTAGCTACCGGCAAGGTGAGCCGGAGTTGGTTGAGGAAGTTGGTAGCCTCCCCAGGGGCAATGATCCGATAGGCTTCAAAGGCCGTAAAGAGCAGCGTACTAAAGAAGTAACCCCAAAGCAACACCTGCTCCTGCCGGATATTCTGGTCGAAACCCAGATCGTACATCAGGAGGAAAAAGGAGAGCAGGGTGAGAATCCTGTAAATATTTTTTATCATAGCTACGGTGACACAGCAGTATGTAAGGATTCCGGCTTACGGGCCAGATTGGGTGTTGCAAAGGTATTCAATTTTGGCTTTTCAACACCCGTTCCTTAAGGACAGGATTCTCCCCTTCGGGTCACCTAGTCAAGGGCGCAGGGCACAGGGAAGGCCCTCTATGGGCAGCACCTTTCCCCGCAGACGCTGTATGATCACCAAAAACTTTTCGCGATTGAGCTGATATTGCTGGATTAGGCCGGATAACTCAGCGGGTGGCACCGTGTTGTAATCTTTGGCAAAAATTTTCACAAACGCATGCGATAAGCCCATTAAATCGGTCCGATCCTGGCGTATCGATTCAAAGACCAGGGGAGAAACGGTAGCAGAGTCGGTGTTGACCCGGATAAACTGATCCAGACTAGCCATGACCTCATCGAAGCACTCCAGCTGGTCGTAATACTCCGTCACATAGCTTCGGAATTTTTTTTGATTTTGCTCAAAGGTGGCGTTCTCGATGGCGGTGATGCGCTCTCCTACCCGTTTGGCGCAGGTGGTGCACAGTGGATATACGTTGGACGCCCGTTGGTAAAGCCACTCCTTCTTCGCTTCCAGGCTGAGCCGGTCTTCCGGCTGGAAGTCGAGCTCAAATAAAGCGTTCTCAAGAAGCTCCAATTTTTTAATGGCGCGGTCATAGGTGCCCAAGGCTTCAATCTCCCGGGGCAATTTCCCTTGTATTTCCATTTGCTTTACGCGGTCGCGGAAGAAATCGAGCAGCTCAATCTGCCGATACAGTGCCCGCGGGTCATTTTTGTCGGCGATATGCGTACCAGGGTGGTTGATCAGATAAAGTACTACTTCCTTGCCTTTGCTCAATAGCTCGGTGGAAAGCCATCCATCCGAGTCATTTACCACATTGGCATATAGTCGCACGTACTTATCGCGGGTAATGGCATCCTGCAAACCCGATAAGCGGGATACTTCCTGGTTTCTGGTGTAGCGGATATCGTAATACAAGTCGATGACCCGAGAATAGGCCAACCAGTCGATATACTTGGTATTTAGGCTGGTCTGGAAGAGCTCAATTTGCCTTTTTAGTTCGACAGCCCGTTTCAGGGTTTCGAGAAACTGCTGCTCGGTTTCCTTTTTCTCCGGATTTTGTATCTTCCGGAAGTCCTTTGATTTTTTATCGATATAGGACTGGTTGTACACCAGCTCGGAATGGTCGGTATTGTATTCGGACTTGGTATTGACCACCAGGAAATAGGGTGTGGTGGTATTGGTGATAAGGGCGCGCAAATCATCTACTTTTTTGGGGTTGGCGGTGGAAAAAAACCGGGTGCGCGGCACCTTGTCGATATCCCAGTGGATTCGGTAGAGCGTGGCCGAAACGACCCGTTCGGCATACAGATTGCTCAGCTCCTTGGAAAGCAATTTAATATAGAACTCGCTGGTAATCTTTACCGGGTCTTCTACCTTTTCCATGGAGCGCAGGCCTTTGTCAATCTGGGGTATAATTTGTTCGGTCAGCGCGAAGAAAGGGCCTGCGAGCGACGTTTTGAGTAGGCTGGTAGCTGTTTTACCCAGTTCTACGGAAATCTCTGCCGTTTTTTTCCAGAATTCGGTGGTCGTATTTGTTTTGATCGCTTCGAACCGGACTTTCGCGACGATATCCCCGTTTTTGAGAATATCATCGGGTATGTTTTCCAAAAACCGTCCGCCGTACTCGATGAGCCGTGAGTTCATGTTGGGATTGCGCATATCGTGGATCATCAGGGGGATAGAAAGCGAATTCCCTTCCTGAACCGGATCCTTGATACTGATAGCGAGGTACATATACTGAGGATAATCCCCTTTATGCAAGCCGACTTCTTTCCTCTCCTTACTTTGTAGCCCCTCCCCTTCGAATACCCGCTGCAGGTTCTGGCCATTCACCAGGTAGAGGTAGGATGAATTGAGGTTGAAATCGCCCGATGGAAAATCTGGTGTTATCCAGGATTCCACTTCGCTGGCCACCACGGCATATTGCCCGAGGGCTGCGGCGAGGGAAGTCAGGCAGAAAAAAGGGAGCAAAAATATTCGCAAAACAGCGCCGGATGCAATGCGCATAGGTATTAATTATTTGGTGATGAATCGGGTTACCGTATGGGGCTTTTGGGGGCTAACCAGGAGAGCAGGTGTTCACTTTTTCCACAAATTTTGTACGTTGCAATCAAAAGAATGAGCCAGATGAAAACGATTCCGAATGGCACCCGTCCGTTGATAGTAGTATTGGACGGGCACACGCTCAACCCGGGTGATTTATCCTGGGCGCCGTTGGAGGCGCTGGGTGCACTGCGGGTTTTTCCGCGTACCGCCCCGCCCGATGTTATCGAACGTGCCGTTGAGGCAAATATTATTTTAGCCAATAAAGTTCGCCTCAACGCGGCGCTGCTCGAACAGCTTCCCCGATTAGCCTGTATTTGTGTAACGGCCACCGGCTACAACAATATCGACACGGCAGCGGCCGCAGCCCTGGGTATCACGGTATGCAACGCCGTGGGATACAGCACCCACTCGGTTGCCCAGCACGTCTTTGCGCTGCTGCTCGAAATAAGCAACCAGGTAGCCCTGCACGACCGCAGCGTGCGCGCGCTGGACTGGTCGAGCCAGCCCGATTTTTCTTATTGGAAGCACCCCCTGATGGAGTTGGCGGGAAAAACGATGGGCATCTACGGCTTTGGGCGAATAGGTCAGCAAGTGGGTGAAATAGCCCGCGCTTTTGGTATGCAGGTCATCGCCTACAGACGACAGCCCCACCCGGAAGCACCGGAATGGGTGCGTATGGTTCCGCTCGAAACCCTATTCGCCGAATCGGATGTACTCAGCCTGAACGCCCCCTTAAATCCCGATAATATTAACCTCGTCGACAAGCAACGCCTCGCCGCCATGAAACCCGGTGCCATACTGATAAATACCGGCCGAGGGGAACTGATTGTGGAAAACGACCTGGAAGAAGCCCTTCGAAGAGGCCGACCAGCCTTTGCGGCACTCGATGTGCTTCGGCAAGAGCCTCCTCCCCGTGACCATCCCCTATTTGCGCTGCCCAACTGCCTCATTACCCCGCATCAGGCATGGGCAAGTCGGGAAGCCCGACAGCGCTTACTCGATATCAGCATCCAAAATGTACGCCAGTTTCTGATGGGAACCCCCGTCAACAGAGTCAACTAAACCTACCACGAGACGACCCTCCGCAAATACCCTCAAAGTTTTATTTGCCTGCTTTCTATAAAATTCGGCGGAAGACCCTACTTTTACCCATTCTTGTGGAGCAAGGCAACCTGGGAATTTTTTCCCTCCTCCCCCATTCAGCGGCTGCCCACCTACACAATACATTTTTTGTGCCTCCCAGGAAAAGGCGACGTGAGCGAAGCACGGTGCCCGGCTGACCCAGAAGACCGCTTTTCACCAAAAGGAATCACAGCAAAAACAACGGTGAACCGTAAAAACTATGCACGATAATATAAAAGGAAATACAATTAAATAGACAATAGCGCAAAAGGCTTATATTTGCGCAGTTTTTTTCAAACCAGACGTAAACAAAATACTTATTCAGTAAAGCGGAAGCTATGCAAGGTAAAGGAGTGATTAGATTTTTCCTGGTAGTGATGGTCCTGGTGACGTTGATTCAGTTTTTGTTGACCATCCCCACAAACAGGGAAGAAAATAAGGCAGATGCCTATGCACAGACGGCAAGTCGGAGTGCTTCGGCAGACGAGCGCAACGCGGTGTACAAAACTGCACGCACTAAATATCTGGATTCCATATCCACCAAAACGATTCTCGACGTTCCATTGCTCAAGTCCTATACCTATCAGGACCTGAAATCCAGCCAGCTCGCGCTTGGTCTGGACCTCAAAGGCGGTATGAGTGTGGTACTGCAAGTGGATCTGCACGATTTCATCGTGTCACTGTCCAACAACAGCAAAGATCCGGCTTTTGTAGCAGCACTCAACAAAGCGAATAAAGCACAGGAAAGCGCCCAAACGGACTACATTTCGCTGTTTGCTTCCGCTTATCAAGAGTCGGGCGCCAGCCAAAAACTGGCTACTATCTTCGCACGCAACGAGGTGCTGCGGGAAGACCTCACCTTCGAATCTTCCAATGGAGAGGTTATCCGGGTGCTGCGCCAAAAAGCAAACGAAACGGTCAGTCGCACGTTTGAACTACTCAAACAGCGTATTGACAAGCTCGGTGTTACCCAGCCCAATGTATCGCTGGATGCAGCACGGGATCTCATCGTAGTGGAACTGCCGGGTATCGACAACCCAGAACGGGCACGGACCTTCCTGCAAGCCGCCGCCAAGCTGGAGTTCTGGGATGTGTATCGCATCTCCGACCCCGTCAACCCCAATAACCCCACCGGATCTTCTATCCAAAAGGCTTTTGTAGATGCCAACGACCTGCTGGCGCGTACGATTACCGGCACCGAACTCAAAAAGGACATCCTCCGCATTGATACTACGTTCGCTACCGATAGCCTCGGCAACTCCAACAAAGCAGAAATCGTTCGCCTCGATACGATATACAGCGACTTCAATCTCAATCAGGGGCCTCTCTTCGATGTGTTTACCCTCAATGGTGTTTCATCTGCCATGGGTAGCCTCGCCGTTATGGGCTTTGCAGAACGCAATCAGCGCCGTACCATCGATTCGCTACTCAACCGCGAAGAAGTGCGCAACTTGTTCCCGCGCGACCTGACCTTCCACTGGAGCCGCTCTCCTATCACCGATCCCCAAACGAAGGTACCTACTACCCAATACGAACTCTACGCTGTTCGCCACATGGGTGGCCGCCTGGATGCACAACTTACCGGCGACAACGTCAATCGTTCCAGCGCAGAACCTGACCCCAATACCGGCCAAACTGTCGTATCCCTCAGCATGGACAACGATGGCGCTCGTACATGGAAAGATATGACCACCCGCGCTGCCAACGACAACAACCGCGAGGTAGCTATCCTCCTCGATGGAGAAGTCGTTTCCTGCCCCCGGGTGAACGAACCCATCCCAAGCGGTAACACGCAAATCTCCGGTAACTTTACCATTCAGGAAGCACAAGACCTCGCTAGTATCCTGGAAGTGGGTAAACTGCCCGCAGAAACCCGCATCATTCAGGAATCTCTCGTAGGTCCTTCCCTCGGACAGGAAAACATCAACCGCTCTATCAACTCGACCATCATCGCCTTCCTCGTAGTGGCTGGCTTCATGGTACTGTACTACGCCGGAGCTGGTCTGATTGCTGTCCTGGCGCTCGTGCTCAACCTCTTCTTCATCATTGGTGCACTTTCCTCATTCGGTACGGTACTCACCCTGCCGGGTATAGCAGGTATCATCCTTACCATCGGTATGGCGGTTGATGCCAACGTAATCATTTTCGAACGCATCCGGGAGGAACTCCGCGCAGGTAAGCCAACACTAACTGCCATCACCGAAGGATTTAAGCATTCCTATTCTGCTATCATCGATGGCAACGCCACCACCTTGGTGGTTGGGGTCATCCTCTCCTATTTCGGTCTCGGCCCTATCAAAGGCTTCGCCGTGGTACTGATTATCGGGGTGCTTTTCTCCTTGTTCACCGCCGTACTGGTAAGCCGTATGCTCATGGACTGGTGGACAGATAAGGGTAAAACCTTTACTTTCTCCCGCTCCTTTTCTGCCAATGTTCTGGTGAATTCCAATGTAGATTGGATGAAACTGCGGAAGCCCAGCTATATCTTCTCCGGAACTCTCCTCGCTATCAGCCTGATTTCTATCGCTATTCGCGGATTTGAGCTCGGAGTGGACTTCAAAGGAGGATATTCCTTCAACGTAGCATTTGACAAAAATGTAACCATCTCTGCCGACCAACTGCGTGCGGAAATGCGTAAAGCATTCGAAGGGAATACTCCAGTAGTAAAGGCGATTGATGCAGATAATAGCTTCAATATCACCACCAGCTACTTGATCAACGACCAGTCGGAAGATGCTCAGGCTCGTGTACAAGACAAACTGTACCAAGGGGTTTCGGCATTGCTGAACGGAGACCTGGACGAAGCAACCTTCCTGGATGCAGATGCATCTGGTACCCATATTACTTCCTCCAGTAAAGTTGGTCCGACCATCGCCGACGATATCCAGAAGAGTGCTTTCCTTGCCGGCGGACTCGCCCTGCTTGGAATCTTCCTCTATATTCTGATGCGCTTCAGCCAGGCCAAATACAGCCTCGGCGGTATCGTCGCCCTCTTCCACGATACCATTATCACCGTAGGTATGTTCTCCCTGCTTCAGGGCATCCTTCCGTTCTCACTGGAAATTGACCAGGCATTCATCGCCGCTATTCTGACAGTCATCGGTTACTCTATCAACGATACCGTTATCGTTTATGACCGGATTCGCGAGCGGGTAGCTTCATTCCCAGCTATGAACAAGACACTCCTGATCAACAATGCAGTCAATAGCACCCTCAGCCGGACGTTGATTACCTCCCTGACCACCCTGTTTACCGTGTTTGTACTCTTCCTGTTTGGTGGAGCCAGCATCCGCGGTTTTGCATTTGCCCTCTTGGTGGGTATCGGCTTTGGTACCTATTCTTCGGTATTTGTAGCGTCTGCCCTGGTACACGACTTTACTAAGTCCGATACCTTGCAGGACAAAGCAAAAGTATCGGAAGTGACCGGTAAAGGCAAAGGCTTCTCGTCTAAAGCCAAGGAGACTATCTGATTCTTTCATACCTCCGTATAAAAAAGCAGGTTTCTGTCCGCAAGGGCAGAAACCTGCTTTTTTTATGCCAGTTTATACAGCAAAAAGTATTCCCATGGTATAATATGAACCAACTGGCCACCGTACCCTTTTGTTAACAGCCTGTTTTTTATCTATCCCACGTAAACACTCCCCTCCGAACTGTATTATTTTTTCCTTGTTTTAGTATTATTGAGAAAACAAGGAATATGTCGCGCATCACGTTACTCTTATTGTTGGTCAGCCTTTCATTTTCCATTTCCTTTGGACAAAAAGCAAAAGACGGCAAAACTGCTTTTTCAAGTAAGCAGTATGCGTTGGCCATTCCAATGCTTTCCACCGAATACGCAAAAGCCAAAACCCGTTTGGAGAAAGGCAAAATAGCTTTTTCCATTGGCGAAAGTGCCCGAATCCTCGGAAGAGAAGCCCTGGCACTGGAGTGGTATCAAAAAGCGTACGACGACCAATACGGCGTGGACGCGCTCCGAGAACTCGCATATACCTACAAACGGCTGGAAAAATACCAGGAAGCCAAAGAGACTTTCAAAAACCTGGGTATCGAAATAGGAAGCCCCTATGAATATCGCAGAGAAATTAATGCCTGCGATATCGCCATCGGATGGAAAAAAATAGTCACCCCGGAATATCAAATCACACCATCGGCATTTAATACTTCCGCGGCAGAATATGCCCCGGCTTTTTACCGAGACAACGAACTTGTTTTCAGCTCCGACCGAGGTACCAGCACCGGGGAGGCCGTGTATGGCTGGACCGGCAACCGATTTTCCGATTTTTTTGTCTATAACCCCCAAAATCAGACCCTCCGAAATATGGGAGTTCCTTTCAACACACCAGCCAATGAAGGAACCATCTCATTTACAGCCGATTTCACCCACGCTTATTTCATTCGATGTAGCGGGAATAAAAAAGAAGATGCTTTCTGCCGTATAATGGAAAGTACTTTCCAGGACAATCATTGGAATACGCCCGTTGCGCTCCCCTTCCAGGATCCGCAGCTCAACTATGGGCACCCTTGTATTTCTGCGGATGGCAACACCCTTTACTTCGCCTGCCAGCACCCGGATGGATGGGGGGGATTCGATATCTACACGGCAAAAAAAGAAGGGGACGAATGGAGTACCCCTACTCCCCTATCCCGCGCAATCAATACGCCCGGCAATGAGCAATTCCCATTCCTCGATGCCGACACCCTATATTTTTCCTCTGATTTTCATCCTGGCATGGGCGGGCTGGATATCTTCCGCACCTACCGTATGCGCAATGGCGACTGGGCGCCCGTCTTCAACCTCAAACCACCCATCAACTCCGGAGGTGATGATTTCGCCTTCGCCGTTTCTCCCTTTTTCACCCCTACCGACGAGCACCTTCAAATGGGGTATTTTTCCTCCAATCGACCAGGAAGTACTGGCAACGACGATCTGTATCAATTTGACCGAAAAGTGGTGCCGCCAGATACCCAACCCAATCCATTATCGAACCAAATGGAAAAAAAACCCGCTAAACTATTGTTGGAGGTGTTTGTACTTGAAAAAATATTTGCCGACCCGGCCAACCCCAACAGCAAAGTACTGGGAAGGAAGCCCCTTCCCAGTGCCACCCTGGAAATAGTCGCCGGTTCCCTGCGCCAAACAGCGGCCACAGACGCAGCCGGCAGATTCGAATTAATCCTGGATTCCAATACCTCCTATCAATTTCTCGCCTCTGTGCCGGGGTACCTCACCAACCTGGGTCGATTCAACAGCCAGGGACTAAATCCCGGCACAGAAGATCAGGTATTTGAACTGGAAATCGTGCTCGACAAAATATTCCTGAATCAGGAAATCACCTTGGATAACATTTACTACGACTACGACAAATGGGATATCCGAGAAGACGCCAAGCCCACCCTCAACCTCCTGGCAGAAAACCTCCGTCTCAACCCGAAAATACGCATTCAGCTCGCCTCTCATACAGACTGCCGAGGCAATGAAACCTATAACCTGGAACTTTCTCGTCGCAGAGCCGAGTCGGCCGTCGCATACCTAATTCAATCCGATATTGACCCTGCGCGATTGCAAGCACGTGGATTTGGAGAAACCCAACCCGCCGTCGATTGTCTCTGCTCCAAATGTACCGAAGAACAGCACCAGACGAATCGCCGCACCACGTTTTCGATACTCGAGCTTTGATCCATTATTTTTGCAGTAATATCCTTCCCGTCCATATTACACGCCCCGCTTCTTCCAGCGACAGAAAGTATATTCCGTCCGGCTGCTGCTGAATTAGGAGCTCTTGTAACCATTCATTTCCCTCCGGGAAAACCCCTCGTTGAACCAACTGACCCCAGGAGTTGCGAAGTACCCAGTGCAGGGAATGCCCAGGCGCAGGTACCCGCACGAATACGAAAAAAGTACCCGAAGTTGGATTTGGGAAAATGCGAACCTCTGCCCCTTCCGCTGCCGCACCCGTCCCGATCCCTGTAGGCGCCAGATAAATCGTGTCCTGTCCGCTACAATTGCGGGTATCTGTTACGGTAAGTGCGTAGGTTCCGGAAGAAATAGAATCCAGTACAGGACCTACTTCACCTGTATTCCAGGAGAAGAAATAGGGAGGCGTGCCGCCTGACGCCCTGGCTGTAATCCTGCCGTCGCCGGTATTTGCCCCCGGAGAATGCCAATCCCAGTCAATAGCAATCGGCGGCGTGGTACCCACCGGATAGGTATAGCTGCGCAGGCAATGAAAGCTGTCTTGTACCAGCAGCCCATACGAACCTACTTTCAAACGGGTCAATTGCATGGAGTCCAGGCCAATCGTCTCTCCAAATTTATTTTGCCAAATCAGCTTATAAGGCTTTTTACCCCCAGATACAGCAACAAAAACCGCCCCATCTGATTGGTCGCCACAGCTTACCGGAACGACGGTCTCCCGAACAAGGAGTACTGAATCTGGTTCGCCCACCTTAATCGGAGGAAATAGGGTTCGGCATTGATCGGCATCCACCACCTCCGGCTGATAGGATCCAGCCGGTAAATTTCCGAGAACAGGCCCTCCGGCTACCCCATTCCACCAAATCTGATAAGGGGGCTTGCCACCTTCCAATTCAATGAGCAGCGACCCCGTAGCTTCTCCTTTACAGGTTATTCCGTTCACCAGCACCCGCTTCAACGCCAACGGCTTTTTCTCACTAATGACCAACCCGGAAAGGGTATCGGTACAAAGAAAAATGTCGGTGGCTATGACTGAATAGACCCCACCGGGTATTCCTATCTGATCCTCTGTAGTAGAAAAGGCGCGGCCGCTGGCATCCGTCCAGTTAAAAACGAACGGAGGAGAACCCCCGGAAGCCGAAATGAACAAGTCGCCCAAAGCGGCATCCGCACATTGTCCGGCATGTACACTATCTAATACTAGCTGTACCTCCGGCGGCTCGTACACCGCCCGCGTAGCCGATTCGACCCGACACCCCAGCGCATCGGTAACGACCACCGCATAGGAGGCTCCTCGTCCCAACCCCGACACGTTCGACCAGGTCGATTCTGATTTAACCAAGGTGGAGGTTCCTTTGAACAGATACGTGTATGGAGCTTTTCCACCCGAAACCCGAGCTTCCAGGCGTCCATCGTGCCGGCCAAAACAAGTGATTGGAAATGCCTCAAAGTGCTCTATCTTTAAGGGCTTAGTGGCTTCTCTTATTTTTAAAGCCGGCAATACCCGCCGACAGCCACCCGCATCGCTTACGGTCAGGGTATAGTCACCGGGCAACGGATTTTCGAGTACCGCCCAGGTTGCTCCATTACTCCAGGCCAGCTGATAAGGCCCTACCCCACCTGTTACGGTAGCCTGTACCCGCAAGGTCGTGTCGCCCACACAAATATTTCCGCTTGTCACCGAGATATCTGCTGTCAATGCATCCGGCTCCGATACAGTGAATCCCGCCTGTATGGGACACCCTCGGGCATCCTGTATGTACACCTGGTAAAACCCTGCCTTTAACTGATACGCAGAGGCCGTTTCCGATGTCGTTCCCTGCCAGCGATAGGAATATGGTGGCTGCCCGCCATGCGCTGCCAATTCCAAAAAAGCAGTACTGTCTCCTTTGCAGGCCAAGGTGCCTCGGCTTATCAGTGTATAATCCATCGGAGGTGGGCTTTGCAATAGCATGGAATCCATTCGGGTAGTACACCCCATCGCATCGGTGACAGTCAGCCCGTACCTACCCTCCGGCAAGCCCTGGCGGTCGCGGGTCGTATTGCCGTTCTCCCAGCGATACCGAAGCGGCGGAAATTCTATCTGCCTGGGCTGGATATAAATAGCGCCATCCGATCCACCCGAGCAAGTCGGAGCAATGCGCTGTGCGACCACCTGAAAGCGCTGCCTCACCGGGGCTATCGAAAAAGCGGTATCGTACTGACAGCCGGCTGCATCGGTGATGGTAATGGGATATACACCCGGTTCCAGACCCTGAATGGCCGACGTTGTATCCCCCCGATTCCATCGAAATACAAACGGTGGGTTGCCTTTAGGCGTCAGTCGGATACCTCCGTCTGCGCGCCCCGGGCAAAAAACTGGAGTCACCTCGGCGTTCCAGTTGAGAAAAGTAGCAGGGCTTAAA
>Ga0172373_10003330_pt1 | contig 23578 bp, 23 predicted proteins | sample Lak10m_2_FD_114546 | JGI IMG/M metagenome (GOLD analysis project Ga0172373, IMG submission 114546) | Freshwater microbial communities from Kabuno Bay, South-Kivu, Congo - kab_092012_10m | ecosystem: Environmental > Aquatic > Freshwater > Lake | place: Democratic Republic of the Congo...
GAATTATAATCACGTTGCACGTGCGATTTCTCCATCATTTACAGGTGAAACCAATAGTTTCCCAGCTGTAGTAAACACAGGCGATGTTCATACACTCAATTTTGAGTTTACCTTACCTGCTGGGTGGGATGCCGATCAAATTAGTATCGTTGGGTTATTGTTAGCACCGGATGGTCGTGTCGATAATGCGGGTAGAGCATCAATTGCAGAGGCGGTTACCAATGGTTTTGTTTCTGCTTCCAATTTATCTGTAACGGAATTACTTAATGAGGAACTTGGGAAAAATGTAACGATCTATCCGAATCCGGCTACAGATGTTGCCTTGGTTCGTGTGAATGAAGTGAATCAAGCCGATGTTGCCATCATGGTTTATGATCTTTCTGGAAAACAACTTGCAGCAAGAACTTTTGAAAATCAAACAGGCGTGTTAGAATTTCCTGTAATCACATCTAATTTTGATGCGGGTATTTACATGGTTCATGTTCAAGTTGGTCAAGAACTTTCAATTAAACGTTTGGTGATCGAATAGTCACACGAATGAGACTAATATTTCAAGGGCTGCCATCAGGTGGCCCTTGCTATTTTATTAAATTTGACCTGCTCAAAAAGAGTGATAAAAATTGTAAGCACATGAAGTGGATTGGCGAACGCGTAAGTTTTGTGGATGATAAGTCGAAAACAACGGTAGTTATCTATCCAGAAAATGTTTTCTGGGTAAAAGGTGCTATGGGTGCATGGGTTGCTATGTGGTACGCTATTGGTGCAATTATGATTTGGGCCTGGAACACCTTGAAATTAACGCAACAAGAATACATCATTATTGGCGTTTTTATGACATTTTGGGCCTATTACGCTGTGCGCGTTGCACGTTCTTTTTTTTGGTTGCTGTGGGGAAAGGAATTAATCAAGTTGGATGAACGGGCCTTTATTTATAAACGCTCAATCCGTTCTTTCGGAAAAGCAGTGCCATATTATTTTGAGAATATCAAGAAAGTTACCTTAGCGGTACCAGAAGAGCGATCAATTCAACAGGTGTGGGAGTCTTCACCTTGGATTCAGGGTGGCGAGCGAATAGTTTTTGATTACCTCGGTAAACAGGTTAAACTTGCCCGTAAACTAAACTCGAAGGATGCTGAGTTATTGTTTAAGTTCCTGACAAAAAAGATAGAAGAGCGACTTAAAAAAATTAACGACTAACTTAACAGGTCACGGTAACCTCAAGCTCTTTGGCTAATTGAATGTCTAATTTTTTTCGAATAACTGATTTGAGTGGAATCAGGTATGTATCTTGCTTGGTATCAAACCACATAGAGGTGTTCCAGGTGTAATTGGCGATGGAAAGTTGAATCGGAAAACGGCCCCAACCACGTTCTTGCCATTGACTCATCCCTCGAATTTCTTGCGCTAGTTGTTTGGGCATTGAAATAAATACCCAGGCACTCGGCCCTTCATATTGCCAGGGCTTTGCCAAGAAGGTATAGGTGAGTTTAAGTATCAATTAAGTGATTTTAAACGCAACTGAAGTAACACGTTTGGTGGGCACAGACAAAATAGCTTCTTCACGAATCAAGTGCTGCGCGGTTTCGTCTTCGAAAACCTCTGCAAGGTTCTTGATCTGGCCAGCAGGCACTTGCATATCATGCATGGCAGTTAAAATAAATTGAGCGTCAAGTGATCCGATTTTGGTTTGAAGCAGTGCTGCAAGTGTTATTCTATTCAATACGCGCTGTTGATTCGAGCAGTATAATTCGGATTGAGGTATTTCGTGCAGATTCATAAACGAACAGAGGCGTTCAAAATGTTGATTGCTGCCGATCGCGAAGGTGATCCGAATACCATCACGTGTAATAAATTGTTCTCCATACGGAGCGATATTTGGGTGTAGGCTACCTATTCGACCTGGCACGTGCTGGGCCATTAAATAATTCGAGGCTTGGTTCATTAAACTGCAGATGGCCGCATCGTAAAGGGATACCTCAACGGTTCTTGCGATTCCTGACTTATCTCTGTCGAGTAGAGCGATTAACAATCCTTCTTTCAATTGATGGGCGGCCAACACGTCAATAATGGCTACGGGTAATTTTGTAGGCTCACTGGTTACATTACCGTTCATAGACATGTAGCCCGTTTCTGCCTGAAGAATAAGGTCATAAGCAATTCGATCTGATTCACTCCCAAATCCGGATATTTTACCGATTATGAGTTTAGGGTTTAAGCTTCTTAAGGCAGAGTCTGTAACCCGAAGTTTGATGTCATCGCCCTTTTTGAAATTCATCAAAACGATATCTGCACCTGCAATTAAAGATTGAAACTGTTCGTAATCAGGTGCTTCAGCTAAATTGAGTTGAAGGTACGTTTTACCGTAATTGACACTTGAAAAGTAGGCGGATACGGGACCGTTTTCAACCGGTAAACGCCAGCTTCGGGTAACATCGGGATGAATAGGGTGTTCAACTTTAATAACTGTTGCACCAAGTTCAGCAAAAAATGTTCCTACGGAAGGTCCAGCCAATACAGTGGATAAATCAATAATTTTTAATCCAGAGAATAAAGTTGTCACGCGCCAAATTTTACGGAGGTCATCGTTAACGATCCTGCCATGGGTTTGTCATTAAAAAAACTGATTTCATCTGCGGGAGTTGACATGCCCAAAATATACAGTAATGGGTAGTAATGATCCGGTGTTGGAATTGCTAAGTTTGCGGCTTGACCCAATTTTTGATAGTCTATTAAATCAGGGTGAGCCCGAGAACTAATTTTTTCTTTGAAGGTTGCATTCATCTCCAGTGCCCAGTCGAAACCATAGGATTCGTTGAGGCGATCCCAAGCAACTGCGCGCAAGTTATGCACCATGTTTCCTGAACCCAAAAGCAACACGCCTTTTTTACGCAAACGCGCCAAAGCTTTTCCTAATTCGTAGTGATAAGCAGCTGGTTTTGCATAATCAATACTTAGCTGTAACACCGGGATATTCGCATCGGGATACATGTGATTTAAAATACTCCATGTGCCATGATCCAAACCCCACTCGTGATCCAAACCAATCCGAACCTCAGGAATTAATTCTACTGTTTTAAGGGCCAGCGCTGGGTTCCCGGGGGCAGGATAAGAAACTTGAAACAACTCATCCGGAAAACCGCCAAAATCATGAATCGTTTGCGGTCGTTCCATTGCCGTGATATAGGTGCCTGAAGTTAACCAATGTGCCGATACACAAATAACTGCTTTTGGGATGGGAAGTTCCTTTTCCAATGTTTTCCAATAAGTAGAGAACTCATTTTCTTCGATGCCATTCATCGGAGAACCGTGCCCAACAAATAGTACAGGCATTGTTCGATCGGTTTCTCTGAGCGAATCGGCTAATGTATTCAGTGCACCAAAAGCACCAAGTGATAGAAATCCAGACATTAATCCAAGAAAATGTTTGCGTTCCAATTTCGGTTGAGCTTACTGTCCGAGTTCGCTTTTGATATAGGCCATGATCATGTTTTCCTGTGCGGCATCAATTTTTGCTTTTTTCGCCATATCAGGCAAGATTTTATTCCATTGTTCTTGCGAATAATTACGAACAGGGTTTAAAGCATGACACGATGCACATCTCGCCGTATATAAGCGGGCGCCTTGAAGGGGTTCAAGATTTGTTACAATCTCCTCCGGTTGTGCTTGTGTAGGAACTCGGTTTGGATCAATAAGTGAACTGCGCTTTGGTTCTTCCTTTTTCTCGGGTTCAGCTGTTTTATTTGTTGATGTGGATGACACTGTTTCTGCAACTTTTGGTTGGCAAGCAAACAATAAAGCTAATGCTCCGGTATACAATACTTTTTTCATGAGGTGTATTTTTACGTTACGAATTTACTGAATATCAAGAAGTGTTCCAATTTCAATAATGGTCATGATTTGACTTTTACGAATTTTAAATCCATAATTCTAAACCTTTCTCGCATTTTTGCAATTCAGTTTATGCCCATGGAAAAAAATGCCTTTATTGCCAATCAGATCAGTCAGCCAGAGAAATTTATTCAACAAGTAGTTTCTTTGCTCGAGGAAGGTGCAACGGTGCCTTTTATTGCTCGGTACCGAAAAGAGCGAACGGGTGGGATGGATGAGGTAGCCATTGCGGCAATTCGGGATGCGGCAAAAAAATACGACGAACTCATTCAACGTCAGTCAAGTATTTGTAAAGCCATAGATGAACAAGGTAAACTTACGGAAGAGTTAATACAAAAAGTGCATACTACTTTTGATCTTGCCTTGCTTGAAGATATTTACTTACCGTATAAGCAGAAGCGCCAAACAAGGGGCGAAAAAGCTAAAAAACTGGGTTTAGAACCTCTAGCGAAATTAATCATGTCGCAACGTGGTGGAGATCCGGAGATCATGGCAGCACGTTTTGTACAAGGTGAGGTAGAAGACGAATCTCAAGCCATCGCTGGAGCAGTAGATATTATGGCAGAATGGATCAATGAAACCGCAGCTTTACGCAGTCGGTTACGGGGTCTTTTTGTTCGTAAAGGGGTGATACAATCCAAGTTGGTGAAAGGAAAAACAGATGAAGCAGCCAAGTACCGCGACTATTTTGATTTTTCTGAACCCGTGTATAAAGTTCCTTCTCACCGATTTTTAGCCATCATGCGAGCGGAGAAGGAAGGGTTTTTAACTGTAAAAGCACAACCTGAAAGCGAAGAAGCCATCAACGTGGTAGAACGATTTTTTGTAAAAGGTACTGATGCCTGTGCACACCTTGTTGCTCGCGCTTGTAAAGAGGCATACAAACGTTTGCTCAGCAGTTCTTTGGAGAATGAACTCCTTGCCGAGGCAAAAGAAAAAGCGGATAAACAAGCCATTCAGGTATTTAGTACAAACTTGCGCCAATTGTTATTAGCTCCTCCTCTAGGTTCAAAACGTATTTTGGCTATAGATCCCGGTTTTAGAACAGGGTGCAAAGTGGTTTGCCTCGACGAGTCGGGTAGTTTACTCTCCAATGCCACAATTTATCCGCATGCTCCCCAAAATGAAAGCAGTGCAGCGCAAGCTAAATTAGCGCAATTAGTACAAGCCTATAAAATTGAAGCCATAGCCATTGGTGATGGTACAGCCGGAAGAGAAACAGAGTCGCTCATCAAGCGCATACGATTTGATCGTGACTTGGATGTTTTCGTTGTACGGGAAGATGGAGCGTCCATTTATTCGGCCAGTAGCATAGCTCGAAAAGAATTTCCGGATTACGATGTGACGGTAAGAGGTGCTGTATCTATTGGTCGTCGATTGATGGATCCGTTGGCTGAACTCGTTAAAATTGATCCCAAGTCAGTGGGGGTTGGACAATACCAGCATGATGTAAACCAAACACAACTCAAAGAAGCTTTGGATGATGTGGTTATTTCCTGTGTAAATACCGTTGGTGTTGACTTAAATACAGCATCACCTTATTTATTGAGTTATGTGTCTGGATTGGGACCTACACTAGCCGAAAATATTGTAGCTTACCGTACAGAGCAAGGTGGTTTTCAATCGCGTGCACAACTCAAAGAAGTAAAACGACTAGGAGATAAGGCATTTGAGCAAGCTGCAGGGTTTTTGCGTGTAAAAAACGAGAAATTTCCATTAGATAATTCTGCAGTGCATCCCGAGAGTTATCCTTTCGTGGCCCAACTGGCCAAGAAGTTAGGGATTTCGCTGAGTGAATTGATTGGAAACCATGAAGTTTTGGATAAACTCAAACAAACAGACTTCCCAGCTGTCGATGCATTTACCTTTCAAGATGTAATTGCTGAATTAAAAAAGCCAGGGCGAGATCCAAGAAAAAAAGCGAAAGTGCTGGAGTTTGATCAGCATATCCGTACCATGGAAGATTTGTCGATTGGCATGAAGTTGATGGGTATTGTTACCAATGTTACAGCTTTTGGAGCCTTTGTAAATATTGGAATCAAAGAAAACGGATTAATTCACAAATCAAATCTTGCTCAAGAATACGTAGATGATCCTGCACGTTTTATCGCTTTGCATGAACACGTAAACGTAGAGATTATAGAGGTAGATATACCAAGAAAGCGTGTTGGGTTGAAGCGTTTGTTTTAAATTTTACGGTGAATCCTGCCCCTCATCAGGCACGCTTCGAATGTTTATCCACGAACTTTCGGTACCTTTACACAGATTGGGTTTTCCAATCACACGTTATTAATCTATAATTACACATGACATTTCACGAACTTAACCTGATCGATCCCATCATAAAAGCGATCGAAGAAGCAGGTTATGAAACACCAACACCCATACAACAACAAGCCATTCCGAAAGTACTTGAAGGAAACGACCTGATGGGCTGTGCGCAAACCGGTACAGGTAAAACCGCAGCATTCTCTATTCCCATCTTGCAACAATTAACGGAAAGTCACGTTCCCGGGAAAAGAAAAATACGCGCACTCATTTTAACACCTACGCGTGAGTTGGCTATTCAAATCGACGAAAGTTTACATGCTTACGGTTGCCACACGCCCCTAAAATCAACGGTTATTTTTGGTGGAGTAAATCAAAATAAACAAACCGGCACCCTGCAACAAGGAGTAGATATTTTGGTTGCAACCCCCGGCAGGTTACTTGATCTGATGACTCAAGGATTTATTTCCTTATTGAATGTAGAGTTATTTGTTTTGGATGAAGCCGATCGAATGTTGGATATGGGCTTTATTCACGATGTACATAAAGTCCTTCGTGCCTTACCTGCTAAGCGACAAAACCTATTCTTTTCAGCAACCATGGCACCCGAAATTTTAAAATTAGCGGGCACTATATTAATTGATCCGGTGCGTGTGGAAGTTACTCCGGTTTCTTCAACAGCAGAAATGATTGGCCAAGCCGTCTATTTTGTGGATAAGAACAACAAAAATGCTTTATTAGTAGATGTGCTTCAAGATCAGGATGCCCCGGCAGTATTAGTATTTACCAAGACGAAGCATGGAGCAGACAAGGTGGTGAAATACCTAATGAAACATGAGATCAAGGCGGATGCCATACATGGAAATAAAAGTCAGAATCACCGTCAACGTGCACTCGGAAACTTTAAAGAAGGTAAAATACGTGTCTTAGTAGCAACAGATATTGCTGCGCGAGGCATTGATATCGACGGCATGGAATTGGTCATCAATTATGATTTACCAAATATTCCTGAAACTTATGTACACCGCATCGGGCGTACAGGTCGTGCAGGAAGATCAGGTACAGCTCTTTCTTTCTGTAATTTTGAGGAGAAGGCCTACCTGAAGGATATCCAAAAGTTGATTCATCAAACTTTACCGGTTGTGGATACGCATGCCTATCCATTGGAAGTATTTGAAGTGGAGAAGAAAACACCTCGACCACCACGAAATCCTGATCGCAATGCAAAACCAAGACAAACTACAGATCAAAAAGTGAATGCAGCCAAAAATAAAGGGAAGAAAACCTGGTTTGGTAAGCGTAACAGGTATTGAGCCTACTTGATTAATTCTTTTGAAACACGAATTTACATTGTAGTAGGTTCGTGTTTTGCATTTTAGATAACCTAATAACCTCTGTTTTATTACAAGATTCCGCTAAAATAACCTATGTTTTGTTACAAAAAAGAGTAAAAATAACCTCTGTTTTATTACAAAAAACTATCTTTGTTTGGTTTTAAATAGTTGATATTCATGATAAAACGTAAATTGATAACGCAATTGTTGCTTTGGAGAGGTTCTGAAGAGAAGCTTCCCATCATTTTACGTGGAGCAAGACAAGTCGGTAAAACCACATTGGTTCGCGAGTTATCAACCTATTTTGATACCTATATCGAACTTAATTTAGAGCGAAAATCGGATGCTGCACTGTTTGAATTGGATGATACGAATGCCATTCTTCAAGCGAGTTTATTGCTAAAAGGGGTAACCTTAAAAAAGGGTAAAACTCTTCTTTTTATAGATGAAATACAGGAAGTCCCAGGCGCAATAGCTCTGTTGCGTTACTTTCACGAAGATCTTCCTGAACTTTATGTTATTGCCGCCGGATCCTTACTCGAATTTGCTCTCGATGAGGTTCGTTCTTTTCCCGTTGGTCGAGTAGCATTTAAATACCTTCATCCGATAGATTTTCAAGAGTACCTCATTGCTCGTGGCTTTCAACCATTAGTGGATGCTTTCAATCAAGTTCCCATTCCGACTTTTGCGCATCAACGGTTGTTAGAAGAGTTTCACACCTACATAACAGTAGGAGGTATGCCGCATGTGTTGGCGTCATACTTAAAAGGTGACCCCATTGCGAATCTCGCTAAATATTATAACCGTTTGTGGCAGTCTTATAGTGCCGACATCGAAAAATACGGTAAAAACGAGCTACAGCGCAATGTACTTCGGCATATTTTACTTACCGCTCCAACGGAAAAAGATCGTATTGCCTTTGAAGGTTTCGGTAATTCTGCTTATCGGTCTCGCGAAGTAGGGGAGGCCATGCGTGCACTCGATTTATCCCGTGTGATTCGCGTCCTGCATCCAACCACAAGTCTTGCTTTACCCATAATAACCGATTTCAAGAAACGGCCAAGGCTACAATTTATCGATACAGGTCTATTGTGCCAGATTTTAAACTTGCAGGGTACAATAATCGGTTTGTCAGATTTATCAGATTTTGAGCGCGGTAGAATTGTGCAGCATGGAGTATACCAAGAATTGATAGCACAGTATGATGACGTGGAGTATAAACCTTCGTTTTGGGTCAGAGAAAGTTCGTCGGCCAATGCTGAGTTAGATGTGGTTTTGTCACATAAAGGAATGTTGATTCCAGTTGAAATTAAATCTGGAAAGCAAGGTCGTTTGCGCTCTATGCACCAATTCGTTGAGCGCACGCAAGCACGGTTTGCTATTCGCTTTTATGCGGGTGATTTTTCTATTGAATCAGCGGTTACTCCTTCAGGGATTTCGTATACATTAATCAATATTCCGTATTACTTGGTTACAAAACTTGAGGCTTATATCGACTATTTTCTAGCGGAGGAACGCAGTGCTTAAAGCAATATTGATTCGGAATAACAGTTCAATAACCTCTGTTTTATTACAAGATTCCGCTAAAATAACCTATGTTTTGTTACAAAAAAGCGTAAAAATAACCTCTGGTATATTACAAAGTATAAGGTTTGTATTAATTTAAATAGCATTAAATCAACGGATTACGTCTTTTAAAAATATATCCGGATGAAACGGTTAAATCAGTTGGCGAATTGGTAACATACAACGAACCTGTTCCAAGTCCTTGAGGAAGTGTGTTGGCATAATTACCGGTAAACTGACAAATGGTCTGTAGCCCAACATTGCTTTCTAATGCAGAGGTAATCCACCAAGCGATATTGCGCTCTTCTGCTAAGCTGATCCATGCTGCGCTACCCGATAGTCCGCCGTGAAGGCTTGGTTTAAGGATGATGTATTGCGGACGAATAGTATCCAATAAGGCAATTTGATCTGCACGACTTTCTATCCCGATAAGTTCTTCGTCTAACGCAATTGGTGTTGGACTGGATTCGCACAGTGCTGCCATTACTGTTGGGGATCCGGCCCTGATGGGTTGTTCAATGGAATGCACTTCCAAGGCTGCCAATTCATGCAGTATGGTCTTTGCCTGCTCGGGAGAAAAGGCACCGTTGGCATCCACCCGCAAGGTAAGTTCATCAGCAGTGTATCTGGATCTCAATTGCTTTAAAATAGCACGTTCACTTGCCCAATCGATCGCACCAATTTTAAGTTTGATGGTGGTGAATCCTTGAGCTAATTTTTCTTCAGCTTGTCGGTGCATGTGCTCGGCATCACCCATCCAGATCAATCCGTTGATGGGTAGCTGGCGTTCACCGCTGGTAAACGTATTCTGAAAATAGACATGCTTCTTGCCAGAAACCAATTCCAGTAATGCAGATTCTATACCAAACCGAATCGAGGACGGTGTTCCTGATGGAATCAACTGGGCAATTGAATCCAGGTCTTCAGGAAGTTCGTTTAGTGTAATTTCCTGGCACGTTGCTTCTATGCAGGAAAGAAATGCCGAATCATCTTGGTATTCTGGACTTAATCCGGGAATAACGCTGATTTCACCCGTACCAATTTTTCCTGCGTGCTGAATTTGAATGAGCCATCCGGGTTTGGAAGTCAGCACTCCTCTGCTTGTTCCAGCCGGTACCTTAAACTGCATGTGGTGCGGGGTTAGCGTATACTGCATCGCCTAAAATTGGATAAGAATTCCAGTTAATACAGCTATTCCGAAGGTACTCAAGGCTACGATTTTTAATTCAGGATCCAGCAGCTTTGGTTCTGTACAACCCGATACCCGTTGTATATGCTTGCGGAAGATAATAACAAAAGGTAGTAGACTTATCAATGCGAAATAATGATCGAAAGCAACTAAGTAGCTCGTTAATGCACCCATACCCAGTGCAATCAATAAGGTGTGGTAGGTTTTAGCACGCTCAAACCCCATCATGACTACCAATGTTCGTTTGCCCGAATTGGCATCGTTTACATGATCCCGCAAATTATTGAGGTTTAACACACCTGTACTCAACAACCCCACAGACAAAGCAGGTAAAATCAGCGCAAAAGAAAAGGATCCGGTTAATAAGGGGTAAATTCCAAGTACACTTACAAAACCAAAAAACAACAAGACCATCAAGTCACCCAGGCCATTGTAGCCATAAGCACGCTTGCCAACGGTATACAATACCGCTGCCGTGATACACGCTATGGCTAAAACAAGGTAAAACCAACTGGTGTTTGTATTGATGAGGTGTTGTGCAGAATAAATCAGTAAACCAGCAGCAACAAAACTCAAAGCGCCCGTGAGCAGTACAGCTGATTTCATTTGTTTTTCAGAAATCATGCCCGATTGCACAGCACGGGTTGGACCAACACGCTCGGCATTATCCGTTCCTTTTTGGCTGTCACCAAGATCATTAGCCAGGTTTGAAACCAGTTGAAACAATACTGTGGTAATAAGTGCCAACCCAAAGGTAAGGCCCGACCAATATGCTGGTGCGTGCACATGTGCCAAGGCTCCACCCAATATAATGCCCGCCAAAGACAAGGGTAAGGTGCGTGGCCTTAAGGCATGAATCCAAGCTTGAGTTTGTGTCATGTTGCAAAGATAACGCTTTGATTAAGTCAACTCCTTGATACACGTTAAGGCTTTCTGAAACACAAGCGTTGTTGTGCACTTAAAAAATCAAATGTATATGAGTTGCGCTAAAATTTCGGGATAAAACGTAAATAATAAATAGATAAAAATGTAAAAATAATTTACATTTGTTTGTAAATTCAAATGCATGAAAATAGTCTACCTACTCGTTTTTACCTGCTTCTTATCCGTCAACTTTCTCCAGGCGCAAGTTCCCAACTATGTTCCCAGTAACGGTTTAGTTGGCTGGTGGCCATTTAACGGCAATGCCAATGATCAAAGTGGGAATGGCAACAATGGAACGGTTAACGGCGCAACGTTGACAACTGATCGTTTTGGGAATAGCAATAGTGCATACTATTTTTCTAGTGCAGGTTGCGGGACAAGAATAGATGTTAACTTGAACACAATTTCTATACAAAATGGTCTAACATTTAGTTATTGGTATTCACAATCAGGTTCAGGTTGCATTGCACCTCGTACTTTTGAATTTGGAAATGGATCACTTACATCAGGTTTTTTGCAAGTTCAAAATTGGAATAATTTTAACTCCCTATCTTATATTACAGGCAATGGTCAAGGGGTTGTTCTAAATAGTTCGGCTACCCCATTGAATCAATGGGTAAATGTAATATTTACTATAAACAATTCCATAGCCTGTTTATATTATAATGGTGTTTTAGTTGGGTCTCAAGCAATAAACGGCGGAAACATAAATTTACAGAGTCCAATGTGTATAGGAAGGATGAATCATCCTGCCTACGATGCGCATCAAGGCAAACTAGACGATATCGGTATATGGAATCGCGCCTTAACACCATGTGAGATTACAGATTTATACAATGCCAGTTTGCATACCTTAAATGTTTCTGCAGGAGCAGATCAATCCATTTGTGATGGGAGTCAAGTTACCTTGATTGGTTCTGGAGCAACATCCTACACGTGGGATAATGGTGTAACCAATAATACTCCTTTTACTCCAACGGCAAGCGCCACCTACACGGTTACCGGTACAGATGCAAATGGTTGTACTGCTACAGACCAGGTTGTAGTGCAGGTTAAAAAAATACCAACAGTTTCAGAGAGTACGAATAATATATGCCCAGGAGGTTCAAGTGTTTTGACTACAAATATTGAATCAGATTCTACATTAATTGAAGCCTTTACAATGAACTTTTCATCTCCTTATACGCACAGTTCACCTTCCACTATTACCGGTAAGTTGTATAAAATAAAAGTGTCTGGTACTTGGGGGATTGCCAATTCCAATATACATCGTGATGCTGCTTATAATTTAAATTGGGGTGGGGGAAGTGTTTATCAAACCCAACCCATTTCTACCAATTGTGATGCTTGCTGGTTATTAAATAATACTTTTGGACATAGACCAAATCCAGATAGTTATTCTCAATTACATCAATATTCTTACGATTATGTTGGAAATGGTCAACCTATTCAATTTTCTTTTATTGATAATGCATATGGTGATAATGCAGGAAGTTTGAATTTTCAAATTTATGAGTATTCAGAGCCTACCTATTCCTGGTCAACGGGAGCCACAACACCAAGCATTACGGTAAATCCAACCGCCACAACCACATATACGTGTGCTGTAACGGTTAATGGGCAAACGTGTTCAGATGATGTAGCTGTTCAGGTTATACCTAATTCTACAAGCACCATTTCGCCTTCGGTTTGCGGTACTTACACCGCACCAAATGGCACAACATATAACAGTAGCGGCACGTACACGGCGGTAATACCAAACGCAGCAGGATGTGATAGCACCATTACCATCAACCTCACGGTAAAACAACCAAGTAGTTCTACCATTTCACCTTCGCTTTGTGGTGCCTACACCGCTCCTAACGGTACAACATATAACAGCAGTGGTACGTACACGGCGGTAATACCAAACGCAGCGGGATGTGATAGCACTATTACCATCAACCTCACGGTAAAACAACCGAGTAGTTCTACCATTTCGCCTTCAGTTTGTGGTTCTTACACGGCACCAAATGGCACAACATATAACAGCAGTGGCACGTACACGGCGGTCATACCAAACGCAGCGGGATGTGATAGCACCATTACTATCAACCTCACGGTAAAACAACCGAGCAGTTCTACCATTTCGCCTTCGGTTTGCGGTACTTACAACGCACCAAACGGTACAACATATAATACAAGTGGCACGTACACGGCGGTAATACCAAACGCAGCAGGATGTGATAGCACCATTACCATCAACCTCACGGTAAAACAACCGAGCAGTTCTACCATTTCGCCTTCGGTTTGTGGTACTTACACCGCACCTAACGGTACAACATATAACAGCAGTGGTACGTACACGGCGGTAATACCAAACGCAGCGGGATGTGATAGCACCATTACCATCAACCTCACGGTAAAACAACCGAGTAGTTCTACTATTTCACCTTCGGTTTGTGGTGTCTACACGGCACCAAATGGCATCACATATAACAGCAGTGGCACGTACACGGCGGTAATACCAAACGCAGCAGGATGTGATAGCACCATTACCATCAACCTCACGGTAAAACAACCGAGCAGCTCTACTATTTCGCCTTCGGTTTGCGGTACCTACACCGCTCCTAACGGTACAACATATAACAGCAGTGGCACGTACACGGCTGTCATACCAAATGCAGCAGGATGTGATAGCACCATTACCATTAACCTCACGGTAACACCTTTTACGGGCTTGTCTGCCGGAGCAGATCAGGGTGTTTGTGAAGGTGAATCAGTTACACTTACCGCAACAGGAGCCAATAACTACAGTTGGACCAATGGCATTCAAAATGGCGTAGCCTTTACGCCAACTGTGGGCACCAATGTATATACCGTTACGGGTACATCTGGTGCAGGCTGCACAGCAACAGATCATGTGGTTGTAGTGGTTCACGAACAAGTTGCATTTAACGTGCAAGTGGAATCGCCAACCTGTATTGCAGCTGAAGATGGTAAAATTACCGTCAATACCACTGCGGGTAGTGCTTCGTTCAATTACCTCTGGAACACCGGTGCAACAACCGGCGTGTTAACTGCCGTTAGAGCAGGAACATACAGTGTTGAAGTAACAGATTTTTATGGCTGTAAGGCAACGCAAACCATCGTTGTGGCAGAAAGTACCAATGCCTGTTTATTTATTTCCGGTGGCTTAACACCTAATGGAGACGGTAAAAATGATGTATGGATCATTCAAGGTCTAGCAGCCTACCCACAGGCAAAGTTATGGGTGTTTAATCGTTGGGGTCAGGCCGTATACGAAGGTGATGCAAACACTGCGCCTTGGGATGGCACTTACCAAGGTCAAGAATTACCAACAGCAGATTATTACTACACCATCTCCTTAGCACCTGATCAAGTAGATCAAAAAGGTGTGGTCACCCTTAAACGTTAAAACTCTTCATCATGCGATACGTATTAGTACTCATTACACTCCTCGTTTCTCTTGCCACGGCATGGAGTCAACAATTACCAATATACAGTCAGTATTTCTGGAACGAATACACGTATAATCCAGCGGCAACAGCAAGTCGAAAAGATGGTGCGGTACAAGTTTCGTATAGAAATCAATGGGTCGATTTCAAAGGTGCACCAAAAACATACAGTGTAGGCGCATATGGTTTTCTCAAAAAGCAAAAAATTGGTTTGGGCGGAATGATTTTCTCCGATGAAACAGGGGGTGCATTTTCACAAACAGGAGGTATACTCAATGCCAACTACATGCTCGAAATCAATAGGAAGTCCGAATTGTTCATGGGTATAGGCGCAATCCTCAACCAATACACCTTTGATGGAACTGCAATTGCTACTACTGTTGTTGATCCGCAGTTGAATTATGCCCAACAACAAATCTCAAGCGACTTTAATGTAGGTGTCCTCTATCAATACAACAACACATTGCGCATAGGTCTGGCTGTAAATCAATTGGTTCAAGCACGATTAACAGCCTTCGATGCCGCCTCCAGCACTTATGCAAACCGGTTGGTTCGACATTATAACCTAACTGCAGCCTATCGCATTGCATTGCCCGATAACGCCGCTTTTGAGCCTTATCTCCAAGTGCGCAGCATTTTAGCTTTACCACCACAAGTGCAAACAGGTTTTAGGTGGATCAATAAAAATGATTTTTATGTTGGGTTGAGTTACCGCAGCTCAGATGCCATCAGCTTTATGTTGGGGTATGCAGCAAAAAAACTCATTTTTGGCTATGCATATGACGCGACCACCTCGCGTTTGCGCTCTGTATCATCTGGATCTCATGAACTCATGCTGGGTTATCGGTTTTCGTCCCAAAGACCAGGTGTTCGATACGGGAGATAAATAACATAAAGTTTACATATATTTTTTTTAATTGCTGCGAATCGGTGTAAATTTGCAGCCTATGGAAAAACTAATTAACGAGGCGATCAATCATCGCGCAATCAATCACCCGTATTTAAAGGCGTTAGCAACTGGTGAGTTCAAGAATACCGAAATCATTTTAAAAGATTTTGCAGCTCAATATGGCAATTACAGCGCATGGTTTCCGCGTTATTTAACTGGAGTTATTTCTAAATTAGAGAATACAACACACCGCAATCACTTGATGGATAACTTGGCTGAAGAAAGTGGTCATTTACATGAAGAAGATTTAGTAGCTATCCGTGCCTTAGGCATCAAAGATGAGTGGGTGCAAGGTGTTCCACATCCAGTACTTTTCAAGCGCTTTCAAACAGCAATGGGTGTTGAAACGAATCCAGCAGGAATTGAAGTAGAAATCTGGAGAGAATCATTCTTGTCATTAATCCAAAATGGAACTGCAGTTGAAGCCGTAGGTGCAATAGGTCTAGGAACAGAATCGGTGGTTAAACACATCTACAAATACCTAATCGAAGCGATTGAAAAACATACCAACTTAGCTTTGGCAGACTACGTATTTTTTCCGCTGCACACAGAAGTGGATGACGAGCATGGTTTAATTTTATTGGATATTGCTTCAGAATTAGCTGAAACGAGTGAAACAGCAGCAACAGAATTGAGAAAAGGCATGTTGAAAGCCTTGAACTTACGTGCATCTTTCTGGGATGATATGTATGAGCGTGCGAAGATCTTGGATAAACAAACAACGTTAACTTATGCAAACTAATTTAATCAAAGCCTATTTAAACAATTGGCTTACTGAAGAAGAAAACACGTCAATCATAAGTGGTTTCAGCACCTTAAATTTGTGGTTGGTAGAGCGCAATGCAACCTATACACCTAAGATTCAGCCTGCATTTTATGGCTTGTTTCATTACGCCATGAGCAATGAGCAACGCCGTGCCTTGTTTATGGAGCTGATTACAAAATTAGAAGGGAATGAGTCGTTCGAAACAACAGACGATACGCTCAATTTTGTGTTGGATCAAATTTATGATGAGTTGGTAGCAACCCGCGTAAATGACTTGTTGACAAAAATTAACGCGAAAGAAACCTTAACCCATGCAACAGAACCAACAGCATTTGTAAGTTCTACAGCGGATACGCGTTTGTCAGCATTATATGATAACCAATCCGACAAGTTAAACATCGATTTCGCAGTTCAACAGCTTCCGTTTCCTTTAGAAGTACTTGATCCACGTATTGTAACGATTCCAGCAGGGAAGGTTAACGAATTACACAAGCATGCACACGAAACGGTATTCATTTTTCTCTCTGGAACAGGTCATGTAACAGTAGATAAGGTAACGATACCGGTCAAAACTGGAGATTTTGTTTTTATCCCGCGTTGGTCAATGCACCAGTCGGTAAATACGGGAACCACAGAAATGAAATTTTTAGCTGTAGCTGATTTCGGATTAACAGGAAAGGCCTTTGTTGGAAATTACCTGAAAACCGCACGATTGAAAGAAGTTAAATTGAATTGAAACCATGGAAAAAAGTCTTCAAGACACGAAGGAGTTGTATAATGGTCAGGCCAATGATTGGGCACGTACAGAGCCTATCTTGTTGTCCGATTATTCTGCAAGACCCGCAGTAATAGATTTGTGTGAACCACTTGCTGGCAAGAAAATTCTTGATATCGGCTGTGGGGAAGGGTATGTAGGAAGAACCTTGTTGAAGCGCGGTGCTGCGCATGTACATGGTATTGATATCTCTCAAGCTATGATCGATCATGCTGAGCAATTGGGTCAGCAACACGGATTAACAAATGCCACTTATGCCTGTGATGATATTCGGAATTTAAAGTCATCAAACGAGCAAGTTGACCTTGTGTTGGCGATGTTTTTGTTCAATTATTTAAATGTTGAAGAGACAGCAGCTGTAATGCAAAAAGCATACGAGCAGTTGAAGCCAGGTGGATATTTTATTTTTTCTGTGCCACATCCATCATTACCCTACCTGAAAAAAGATAAATTCCCCTTTTATTTTCAAGTTCTTGGCGGATATTTTACGGGTAGAAACACCTTGTTTCCTGGTGAAATCTGGAGAAGAGATGGTGTTTCTGTAGGGGTTCAATGTGTACACAAAACCGTTCAAGATTATTTTGATGGACTCCGAACGGCAGGATTTGAATTTATGCCTGAAGTGAAAGAGTTACGCATTGATCAAACGCATGTTGACTTGGATCCGGGATTCTTTACTCCACTGATTGATTTGCCTTTACACATGGCCTTTAAAGTACGTAAATAACGGATGGAAATTATCCCTCAATTGAATTGGCAAACACTACCTAAAACTGGAGCGTTTACACGAACTCTTCCAGAGGAGGTGGCACAATGGATTCTTTTAAATCAGCATACTGAGGCGTGTTGGACCAAGTTTCCCAATCGTCAACTTGAGGGCATTCCAGAAGCTGTTCTATCATTTCAATTGAAGTTGATTGATAGTTTATCCAATAAAACAGGTGTTGTCCGCATTCAATTGAATGCTTCTTTGGAGGATGCAGCGTTACGCATACTGTATGCAGGAATTGCTTCTTTAATTGGTAGATTAAACGACCGATATGGGTATTTCTTTGATGTGATTGATCATGGATTAGATTATACCAAAGAAGCAATTCCTGTTTCTAAAACAAATGCCGAAACGGGATTTCATACCGACAGCACGGCACATAATTACTTTCCGGATGTTGTAGGCTTGTTGTGTTTGCATGCTGCACCATCAGGAGGAGATTCACTTGTGGTCAATGCTTCGAATTTGTATTATGATTTGCTTCAAAACAAACCCGAATGGAAAGCAATTATGCATCAGCCTATTTTCAGGGATGTTATTACACCGGGTGCAGAACAATCATTGCAACAAATTCGCGAAAACGCATTTCCACTTTTTCAGGTTAATGAGAATACTTTTGTATTTCGATATATGCGGTATTGGATTACATCGGCATATCAAAAGTTGCAAGTTGAGTTTCCAACGGGTCTCGAAGATCTATTGAATTACATTGATGCTTATTTTGCAGACTCAAACAACGTTTTGCAATTTCGCATGAACAGAGGGGATGCGGTTTTTGTGAACAATCGCTTTCTTTGTCACAACAGAACAAAGTTTCAAGATGGCATCAATCCAAGAAGATTAGTCCGGACTTGGATAAATCTTGATTAGCCATTTTTATGGTATTATTCCATTCAATTGAAAGAATACCTATCTTTAATTCATGGCCCAATCAAATCACGTTTTACAAGATTTACTAGGAATTGAGTTTCCGATCATCATGGCACCCATGTTCTTGGTGTCAAACGAAGAGATGGTCATTGAAGCAATACAATCGGGTATTACCGGTGCAATTCCAGCAATGAACTACCGAACAACAGAGGAATTGCGGGCTGCAATAAAGTCCATAAAATCAAAAACGAAAGGTGCATTTGGTATAAATTTAATTGTAAACCAATCTAATTTTCTATACAAAGAACAACTCAAAGTATGTTGTGGAGAGGGAGTTGCTTTTATTATTACCTCGCTTGGTTCTCCGGCGCATACTATTCGTGAAGCTCATCAAGTTGGTGTAAAAGTGTTTTGCGATGTGACCGATTTGTCGTACGCACGCAAAGTTGAAGCATTGGGTGCAGACGCCGTTATTGCTGTAAATGCCGAAGCAGGAGGTCACGCAGGATCTATTGCAATGGATATCTTAGTTCCCGAGTTGATCAAGGAGCTTAGAATTCCAGTTATATCTGCAGGAGGAGTTGGTGATGGACAAGGTATTAAACGCGTACTAAATTTAGGCGCTGCTGGAGTTTCAATGGGAACCATCTTTATCGCCAGCAAAGAATCGCCTGTTGCGCAGGATTACAAACAAGCCTGTATCGACTACACGTCTGCTGATATTGTAAAAACAACTAAACTTTCAGGTACACCTTGCACAGTAATCAATACCCCATATGTCCAAGAAATAGGTACAGAGCAAAATTGGGTAGAACGATTATTGAATAAAAATAAGCGACTAAAAAAATGGTTTAAAGCATTTGTTTTTATTCGCGGTATGAAACGCTTAGAAAAAGCTGCCTTTTCTTCCACTTATAAAACTGTGTGGTGTGCAGGCCCTACCATTGATTACGTAAATCAGGTTCAACCCATAAAGGATATTGTGGCACGCTTGAAAACAGAATTTAATTCCTAACCGTAATGTGGAGGATACGTTTAAAATTGTTGCTTTTGGGATGGTTTAAGATTCCATTAATTGGATTTGTAAAACCCAAACTTAACGTGTTATCTGAAACGGATGCAGAAATTCAAATCAAGCTATCTCGCCGAACCAAAAACCATTTGAATAGCATGTATTTCGGAGCATTGTGCATAGGTGCTGATTTGGCTGCAGGATTACATGTCTTGTATTTTTCTGAACAACAGCAGTGCAAGGTCTCATTCGCTTTCAAAGAAGTACAAGGAAATTTTATTCAACGCGCAGAATCAACGGTTCGTTTTAGAAGTGAATCTGGAGCACAAATTCAAGAACTTATCTTACGCGCAGCTCAAACAAAACAACGCCAGAATCAAGCTGTTCGAGTGACTTGTATCAATGCTTCCGATGTTTGTGTTGCTGAATTTACTTTGGTGGCCTCGGTTAAAGTCATTGGTTAACGTTGGTTTGCTTATCTTCGCGACAAAATAATAGGCATGGAAATTTTAAAAGGACTTCTCGATTTTATACTGCACCTGGATAATCACTTATTCGATTTGATTAAGTCTTATGACAATTGGATTTATTTGATCTTGTTCTTGATCATTTTTGTAGAGACAGGATTGGTGATTATGCCACTTTTACCAGGAGATTCATTGCTTTTTGCTGCTGGAGCATTTTGTGCAGGATTTACGCATGAAGTAACTGGTGAAACCGTGAGTTTGAATTTATTACTGGTTTTGGGTTTACTCATTGTCGCGGCTATTTTGGGTGATGGTTTGAATTATTATTTTGGTAAAACCATCGGGTTAAAAGTATTGAAGTGGAACATTCGCGGGAGGCAATTGGTGAAGCAAAAGTACATCGACCAGACCCATGAGTTTTACGAGAAACACGGGCCAAAAACCATTATCATCGCACGTTTTGTGCCGATCGTAAGAACCTTTGCACCATTTATAGCAGGTGTTGGTGAAATGAGTTATGGAAAGTTTTTACGATTCAATATCATTGGAGGTATCGCTTGGGTAATTGGTTTGACCATGTTAGGATACTTTTTCGGTAACATAGATACCGTACGCAAGAATTTTGAGGTTGTCATATTCGGAATCATCGGTGTATCTCTACTTCCTATGGTAATCGAAATTGTTCGTGCAAAATTGAAGAACTAAAAAGATGAAAAAGTACGCTTTAATCGGTAAGTCGCTCGGACATTCATTTTCAAAAGCGTTCTTTGAAGAATATTTTTCTGTTCATCAAATTGATAGTGAATACACGAATATAGAATTGTCAACCATTGAGGAAATTCGTGCTGTTTTGGATCGTAAAATTCATGCCGGTTTCAATGTTACAATTCCATACAAGGAAGAGGTGATTCCATTTTTGGATGAATTGGATCAAACTGCCGAGGCTGTTGGAGCGGTTAATGTTGTTGCGTTGAATCAAGGAAAGTGGATCGGATACAATACCGATGCGTTCGGTTTTCATCAATCCATAAAACCCTTTTTGACAAACCTGCACGAAAAGGCATTGATCCTGGGGACGGGTGGTGCAGCAAAAGCGGTGTCACATGTCTTTCAATCCATTGGTATTGACGTGATTTATTGTTCCAGGAATCCGCAAAAAGAAAATGAATTCAGCTACGATTTGTTGAATGATTACATGATCAACGCCTGTAAAGTTATTGTGAATACGACACCAGTTGGAACTTATCCTGATATAGATCGATGCATACCTTTTCCGTTTCAAGCATTAACACCAGAACACTTAATTATTGATTTAATCTATAATCCCGAGCATACAAAATTCTTGAGAGAAGCCAAACTTGCTGGTGCGACAACATTAAATGGCTTGTCTATGTTGCGCGAACAGGCCATGAAATCCTGGGAGATTTGGGAAAACTGCAATTAAATGGATCAACTTCGACGTTACATACAAGCGGGGGAAGGGGTAACACAAGATTTCAAGTTTCGCATTGATGATCAGCGAAAGATTGCGCGTACCTTGTGTGCTTTTGCAAACACCAAGGGTGGTAAACTTTTCATAGGGGTTAAGGATAATGGAAAAATTGCTGGGTGTAATCCAGAAGAAGAATTTCACATGATTGAAGGTGCAAGCCAGCTTTATTGTAAGCCTACTATAGCCTTTACCACACGAATTTGGGAAGCAGATTTCAAACTGGTTTTGGAAGTTGATGTTCCTGAGTCTTCGGATAAATACCACACGGCAATTAATGATTCTGGAAAACAAGTCGCATATCTTCGCGTGTTGGATCGTACGGTTGAAGTCGGTAAAATTCAACGAATGGTTTGGCACGAACAAGCAAAGAATACGAGTCGACCAGAAACATTTGATGAGGACTCGATGCGTTTGCTGCGTTTGTTTCAAGAAGATGCATTTACTTTAAGTAAACTCTATCGGTTATCAGGCTTACCTTTTAAACAGGTAGATAAATTATTAGCTCGTTTTATTTGTTGGGACTTGGTTGAAATTGTTTACGATGTGGAGCAAACGCGTTATCAAGCAGTTTCCGATAATCATAAAAAAACATAAAATCGAACCAATAACAAATAAAAATGTTACATTTAGTAGATTTTTAAATAATTAATAATGGGAAGACCACCAACAAGACCAGCACGATTAAAAGATGGTTTCTACATAGAAGTAAAAACACCAGGGTCTGGTGCTATTATGATTAGACGCGATACTCGTGAGCAAATGTTGCTTGCAGCAGAAGATTATAAACGCACAAAAGAGGTAACCGTGCGCGGTGAAATGCGGAATGATAAATGGGTTGACTAGTCAACATGCCTTTTCAGGTTTAGGGACTGCTTCGAAAGACGCAGTCTTTTTTTTATCCATATTTATAGGTTGCAGATTTCGTATTATTTCGAATGCAGCTTGATGAGGTTCTTGAGTAGTTAGGAACAAATGAAATTCAGGTATGTTATACCTTATAAAGAGTTAAGATGAGAAAGTTTCGTTATTGGATTGTTTGGTTTTTGATCGCGTTGTGCGTTATCCCTATTTGTATTTCATTTGGATTGATCGGGATTGCAAAAGTAATTGGTGTGCTTACCGTAGTAACATTAGTTGTTGCATTGCGCGTATGGTTACATCGAACCAAGCAGGAGTTTAATCCGATAGAGCAAGTGAAAATAAATACGAATGATCGTTTTGAATTGAATCGTGCTTTCACTTGTTATAAAGGTTTAACCGAAACTCAACGAAGTGTGTTTGATTCTCGACTTGGATTATTTTTAGCTAAAACAGCCATTTATACCCAGGATGATTTATCACGTGTGGATTATATAATAGTAGCGGCGCACGCAATTTCGTCCACGTGGGATGAGTTCTCCGAAGAGTTTCATATGAATACAAGTCGATTTTCTGTAGAGAAACAGGATGGAGGACGTTATGTGGTTGCTCGATTAAGTGCAACATTGTCCCCAGAATCTACGATTACAGTTACCGTTCCATGCATTGCTCCACTGTTAGAATTGTCTATTAATAAAAACTTTTGGAAAATTTAATAGCTATTTAACATTGTTAATCAACCACTTAAGGTGTTCAGTGTAACCTTTTCAAAAAATAAATGTTGAAAACGTTTGTAGAATTAAAAAAGGTGATTAGTTTTGTCCTCCCCAACAGCGGTTAGGGTGTCAGCTTTGAGAGTTTGGAATTTGAAAAAAAAATATTTTCAAAAAAAACATCAAAAAAAGTTGTACGGAATAAAAAAGTTCATATCTTTGCACTCCCAAATCGAACGAGATAGGGTTTAAGCTAAAGCGGGTAGAGAAGCTGAAGAGC
>Ga0172373_10003331_pt1 | contig 23569 bp, 23 predicted proteins | sample Lak10m_2_FD_114546 | JGI IMG/M metagenome (GOLD analysis project Ga0172373, IMG submission 114546) | Freshwater microbial communities from Kabuno Bay, South-Kivu, Congo - kab_092012_10m | ecosystem: Environmental > Aquatic > Freshwater > Lake | place: Democratic Republic of the Congo...
CAACGGGATACGCGTTTGCGCCTGGTGCACTGCCGCATCGATGCCGCCGACTCTCCGGCTACGCCCTTTCCTCCCGGTGTCGCGCGTATCGATGCCTTGTTCGCCCTGCCTGAGCCGGGTTGAAGTAATTTCCCCGATCGGGAGCATGGAATGCAAAATCGTTGATAAAATTAAACCTCGCTCAAGTGATCCACGCCAGTGTTTATCATGGCGATCTGTTTATAGCGGCTGAAACACATAACAGGCGGCATCAATCATTTCCAACCCGACTGGAAACCTCATGAGTTCAAACAAATTCCACGAGCATCTGATGGCAACGGTTGTGGCGTTGTCTTGGGCGCTGGCCCTCAATTTCGGTACCGCATCGGCCAAAGAGGCGGATCGCAGCGGCAAGGACGTGGTAGACGCCGTATGTGGCCATTGCCACAACAGCGGCAAAGACGGCGCTCCCAAAATCGGCGACAAACAGGCCTGGAGCCGGCGTGCTGAGGCTGGCCTTGGAGCGCTGACACAGCATGCATTGAAAGGTATCCGGAAAATGCCTGCCCATGGCGGCAATCAGGATCTCAGCGATTTTGAAATTCAGCGCGCCATCACCCACATGGTCAATTTGTCCGGAGGTAGCTGGACCGAACCAACCAACAAGAAAGCCAAAACAGCCGATCGTTCCGGCAAGGACATTGTGAATATGCAATGCATCAAGTGCCACAAAGCAGGCACCAACGGCGCCCCCAAGCTGGGTGATCGCGATGCCTGGATTCCGCGTGCTGTGAATGGCATGGACGCGCTGGTGCGCTCTGCCATCAACGGCCATGGCGGTATGCCGGCACGTGGCGGCATGGCCAGTCTCACCGATAGCGAGATGCGCGAGGCCGTCATCTACATGTTTGACCAGAGTATCAAGGGACCGCACTGATCTGAATTAAGTCCTCTCTTTCGGCAAGCGTTGCCGATTTGGGACTTGGATATCCGAAAATCGTTTTTCTTGAGCCACGCTGTGGTCATGGAGCGGAAGAACATAATATAATTCGCAACTTCCCGATGAGACGCTTGACATGAAATCAACAAAGCGGATTACCCATAAAACAGGGTTGTGCACGTTGTTCCTGGGCGCAACCATTCTGGTAACCTCTTCTGCCAACGCATTGGCACAAGCTGAGGGAGCCAAGCCGGCCGGCGATGACAGTCTCCGAACCTTGTACGTGACGCCGGCTGAAATCGCCGAAGGCAAGAGCCTCGCCGATGCGCAATGCGCGCGGTGCCACGGACGCGAAGGGATCAGCACGAGCAAGGGCGTCCCGCATTTGGCAGGCCAGCGTCCGGCCTACCTGCATATCGAGGTGAGGGCCTATCAGAGCGGTCTGCGTTCTGAGAAGCACATGCTTGCGGCCACCAAGTTTCTCAGTGCCGACGCCTTGCTGAAGGTTGCGGCCTATTACGCAAGCCTTGACCCACCCAATCCGGTAAGTGCCAAAGGACTTGCCGCCAAACCCGATCCGTTGCAAGCGGGAAAAGCGGCTGCTTCGGGCTGCGCCGGTTGCCATGGCGAAGGCGGCAATTCCAAAACAGGCGGAATGCCCAACCTGACCGGACAGGATCCCAAATTTTTGGTAGCCGCGATGAAGGCATACAAGGGTGGGCAACGCAAGAACGAGATGATGAAGACCCTGCTCGCCGATCTGAACGAAACCGCCATGAGCAATATCGCCTTGTACTATGGTTTGCAGAAACCAGTTAAGGCGCAAACGCCCGCACCGGGTGACCAGGCGGCAGGAAAGACGGCAGCTGCGGATTGCGCCGGATGTCATGGTGAGCAGGGAATCAGCGGTAATGCCGCAACTCCCAGCCTTGCCGGCCAGGATGCCGAGTATTTTGTCGAAGCGCTGAAGGCATATAAAAGCGGTGGACGAAGCGATGACACGATGAAACCTCTGGCATCAGGCATGGACGAAAAAGCCATGAAAAATCTGGCCGCGTATTACGCGAGTCTTCAGCCGCAAGCGCCCAAAGTGAAGAAGCCGCTGACGACAAAGGAATCCGCACAGAACTGCGACCGCTGCCATGGCCTCAACGGCAATAGCACGGATCCGCTCGTGCCATCCTTGGCAGCGCAACGGGTCGATTATCTGGAGGCTGTGTTGCGTGCCTATCAGAAACGCGAGCGCAAGAACTCCAAGATGGCGGCAATGACGGCGGGGTTAAGCGATGCCGAAATCGAGAACCTCGCGGCTTATTATGCGCAGCAAAAAGCGCGGGCGGTCGTGTTCGTTGCAGCGCCGGCCAAGTAACATTGAGTCCTGTACGCCCAGACATACTTGCAGCACCCTCAAGCAAGCACTAAGGAAGCGAGATGAAAACTGAAACACTCCACCAGCTATTTACCCATTACTCGGAGCTGCCCTATAGCCGGCGCGTTCTATACACCTGTACGCTGCTCGTGCTGGGCTCGGCCTATCTTTTTGCGCTGATTTACCTGTTCCATTCCTACTCGGGACGGGACGGCAATCCGAAAGATCTGACCTACGAGGATGTGGTCATTGCCTATACCGGCAGTGGCAAGGGATCGCGGCTCGAGTCGGCGCTACGTGGCCCAATGGCGACGATGCTGCCAGCCGAAGAATCCAGCACAGTGATTTCCTGGGTTGGCGATGGGTTGAGTCCGGAAAAGTATGAACAGGCCATCAAACCCATTTTTGAGAAGCGCTGCATGAGTTGTCATGATGGCAGCAATCCGCATTTGCCGAATCTTGGTGGTATGGACAACATCAAGAAGGTGACCGAGAAAGACACGGGGACCGATATTTTCACGCTGGTGCGTGTTTCACATATCCACCTCTTCGGCCTGACCTTCGTATTCTTCATCATCGGCCTGATGTTCAGCCATGCCTATTTGCGGCCGGTCTGGCTCAAGTGCGGCATCGTTGCTCTGCCCTTCGTCTGCCTGGTCCTGGACGTGAGCTCCTGGTATTTCACCAAGCTCTATCATCCGTTTGGCTGGGTAGTGATGGTGGCGGGCGGCGGGATGGGCATGAGCTTTGCCTTCATGTGGTTCACCACGATGTACCAGTTGTGGTTCTACAAGCTGCCTGCGACGGTGGCGCGACCTGCAAGCAACCCACGGCCTTCTGTCGGTTAGAAAGTCGCCGAGACTTTGCGAAGAAGCCGGGGTGCTCCCCGGCTTTTTTGTGTCCGGGTCCCGAATCCTTGCACTGATGGCAATAAAAAAGCCGGAGAGTCTCCGGCTTTTTTATTGCGGGGGCTACTCAGTGCTTTTCCGGTGGCTGGCTGGCGTACCAGGTGGCGATGCTTTCAATCATGGCATTGCTGTAAGCAAAGCTCATGTTGTGCATGGTCGAGCTTTGCCGTTTGCCATCGCGATAGGAACGCAGGGACATGACCAGATAATCCCTGTCCTGCCCATTCATTCTGGGAACCACCATCGCCGGGTTGTCGCCGGCATCATGGCAACGGTTGCATTTATCGACAAGTTCCTTGATTGAACCGGACATCGCTTGAGCGGATTGGGGTTTCTGGATCGAGTAATAGGCGGCCATGTTCTCGATATCTTTTTCGGTGAGACCTGCGATGTAGCGCTGCATGCCCCAATTCTGACGGGTTGTCTTGTAAGCGTTCATCGCATTTACCAAGTACTTGGCATCTTGTCCAGCGAGGCTGGGAGTCGATGCGTCGGTACTGACGCCTTTGGGGCCATGACAACCGCCGCACATTGCCGTGGTCGGTTCTCCCGCAACGGGGTCACCAAAGGGTGGCGCAGATCTTTGATCCGGAACTTGCGAAGCGTAATACCACGCGAGCTTTTCCAGGTTCATCTTGCTGTTACCGCCTGCAGAACTCATCGGCGCCGATTTACGGTCGCCTTGGTGGTATTCCTCGATTGCTGCGACCAGATAGTGCGGCTGCTGCCCTGCCAGCGTTGGTGTGCCGGAGATCTTGCTGTTGCCGTCTTCGCCATGGCATTTCGCACAAGGTTCGGCCAGTGCCTTGCCTTCCTCATACGGTGAAGAATGTTGTGCCTCCTTGGCCGGGAGAACGGGAACCGGCGGCAGGCTGGCGTAGAAAGCCACCACATTGCGCACATCCGCTTCGCTCATCTGGCCGGTCATATCCTTGAGGGCGGCATGCGAGCGTTTGCCTTCCTTGTACTCGGCGATTGAGGCCAGCATGTAAGCTGCTCTTTGCGCAGCGAGATGGGGAATTCCCGGGGCGGTGCCGCCACCATCCATACCATGGCAGCCTTTGCAGCTTTTTTCCGCAGTCAGCTTGCCGGCGTCCGCATTACCGACGGGCCCTAGTGTTGAACTCCTGTCCCCACAACCGGTGAAAGCAAGCGGTATCAAGATGCTTAGCAGTAGTTTCTTCATGTCAGTTCCTGATGGTTAATTGCCCTGAAAAGCCAATGCAATAATCCGCCTCGACTTCCCAGAGCATTATTCTATTACCTTGGGCGTGTTAAACAAAGCCTGTGGAGTTGGTATGCGCCCTTTCAACCTGCCTTCATGCTGCCAATGAAGCCGGTCAACACCAGGGCAAGCAATATGAAACCACAGCAAAGCAGAACTATACCCAATATCTTGGAAGCTCGGGTCATCGGCCTGGAAGGCGCATCCACCAAGTACTTCTTGATTTCACCAGATTGCACCAAGCGTTTGTATTCCATGCCATGCTCATGCTTGAACTCGGTGAGCGAAACGGCACCGGTAAACATCACCACATCCGGTGGCGGGAACTTATCGGGCCTGAGATGGTTGTTGAAGAAGTGCACCGTAAACAGAAATACGGCTGCCAGGAATGCTTCTTCGCCGTGGATGATGGTGGCCACGTTAAATACCCAGCCGGGCAATACGGCGCCAGTGATATTGGGTAATGACAACATCAAGCCGCTGCCGCCGATGATGCCCATGCCCCAGAACACTGCCCAGTAGTCGAATTTCTCCCAATACGCCCAGCGATCAAGCTCCGGTCTCGGTCCTAGTCCGAAGAACCACTTGAACATGCCGATTGCATCCTGGAGATCCTTCAGGTTGGGTACCAGCGAGCGGGGGCCGAACCAGTCGAAGTTTCTCCAGTTCTTGCTGAGGAAGAAGGCGACATAGATCAGATGCAGGAAGAAGATGCCCAGCATGACGGCGGCGGCAATGCGGTGCAGGATGGCCGCATTGCGCGGTCCGCCCAGTCCGGCCATGATCGATTGGGCCCAGCCGGTTTCCGCATAGAAGGCGGACATGCCGGTGAGCACCAGCGTCATCACGCTGATGGCGAAGCAAAGATGTGCCAATCGCCAGATCGGGCCAAAGCGCTGGTAATACTTGCCTTTGCCGACCAATTCCATTTCCGCCGTCAAGACGTGAGGGATGTTCTTGCCTTGTTTGCGGTCCTGGTATTCGCGGAAGAACCAGAGTGCCGAATGCGCCCAGAAGAAGCTGAACACACCGATCAGCAAGGCGATCATGAATTTGGATGTCACCCACATTGCCGGATAGCGGTCAAAGTCGTGGGTATTGCCGTGCGGTTCGAAGGTGACGAACCCTTGAGTGGCGCCCATGTGGCATTGCTTGCAGGTGTTGAGGCGATTGTCCGGATGGACCATGGATTTGGAATCATCGACGCGCTGGATGGTGTGGCTGCCGTGGCAGTCGAAGCATTTCGCGGTGTATGCGTAGCCAAGTGTGCTGACCTGGCCGTGATACGTTCCCAGATAGGTCTTCAGATTGTCTTCGTGGCAATTGCCGCAGTTCTTGAAAATGACGAGGCGGGTCGAATCATCGGAAGGCGAGGCCACATCGTGCGTGGTGTGGCAATCGGAACAGATTGCTGCAAAGGCATTCTTGTTTTCCAGGACTTCCTTGCCGTGAACCGAGGTGGCGTATTCCTCACGCTGCTTGGCGTGGCACTTGCCGCAGGTGTTGGGAATGTTGAGACGCCACTCCTTGCGCTCGTCGCTGCCTTTCGGGTAAACGTAATGGGCCTGATGGCAGTCATAACAGGTGGCGTTGGTGCGCGATTGATCCGCATCGCTGGGACGCGCATGCACCGATTTCATGTAATGCTCGATCTGGGTGATCACTACGCCCAGTCGCTCGTTTTCCTTGGCCTTGCCTTCGTCCTTGGCTTGTTCCCACAACTTCTTGTGGCAACTGACGCAACTGACTTTGTGGTCCACGCCTTCCTTGTGGGGGATCTCGGTGATATCTGTATGGCAATCCACACACAGACGCTTTCCGTGTACGCTCTTGCCGAATTTTCCCTTGGCAACATGCATGGGGCGCATATGGCCGTCGGGACCGGGCATCGCGAAACCCGCTTGGCCATGACAACCAAGGCAAGTCGCGTTTTCAAATTTTTCAGCTGGCTTGGCTTCCTCTGCGCTGCCGGTTCCTGTCAGTCCAACGGTCAAAGCCAGGGAAACAACAGCGGAGATGACCCACGACGAAAGTTTTGAAATACCCATAATGATGTTCCATATCCCCATAAAAAAACAACAAGTCCATCCCCTTCCCCGGTGGGTGAACTCTTCGAAATCATCACTTTGCTGCGAATCCCCGACTTCGTTTCGCCAGTGCCGACAACCGGGGGACGATTATGATTGAAGCAACAAGGACTGATTTGACTTACATCAACTCCCAACTGAGTAAGGCACACTAATATTCTCGATGATTCAATCAGGTAGCGGATCTCAGGACTTTTCCTCAGTCAAGGCAATCATGAAATCAGCAATGGTATTGGGTTTTGTAGTAGCAGGTCTGGTTCTGGCAGGTCCCGCAAGTGCTTCCGCCGATCTGGCCTGAAGACAATCGCAAAGTGGATTTTGTCACTGTAACTATTTTCCGTCAGGCGCGTTATATGGGCAGGTTCTAATCTCGTTAGAATCGTGAAAGTTTCACAAACCGAAAGCTTCAATAATCCCAATAATCCCAATAATCCCAATAATCCATTGGTACGCAATTCGGATTCAATTTTTTTTAACAAGGAGTAAAGATGATGAAAGCGACAATCGTAGCTGGTTTGGTAGTTGCAGGTCTGTTTCTGGCGGGTCCGGCAAGTGCAAATGCGGATCTTGCCAAGAGCAGCGGCTGCTTGAAGTGCCATGACGTTGACAAGAAGAAAATGGGCCCGGGATTCAAGGACGTTGCCGCTGCGCATAAGGGCAAGGCTGATGAAGCGGCTCTGGTCGCCAAGATCACTGGCGGCAAGGATCATCCGCCCATCAAAGCCAGCGAAGCTGATGTGAAGACCCTCGTCAAGTGGGTGTTGGCGATGTAATTTTCATCCGGCTGCTGGAGCCGTAAATGGCTCCAGCAGTTTAGAAGTTTTATCACGGCCTTCCCATATTGAAGTCGGGAAGTCAATTTTCCATTCAACAGGAGAAACAAATGAAATTTTCGTTAATGATTGTATCGGCTGCTGCGCTGGTCTTTGGTGCACAGTGTGCTGTCGCGGCCGATGGCGCGGCTATTTACGGCAAAAGCTGCAAAGGCTGCCACGAGAAAGGTCTGATGGGTTCCCCAAAGACTGGCGACAAGGACAAGTGGGCGCCGTTGATCAAGGGCGGTCAGGATGCACTGGATGCGTCGGTTGCCAAGGGCAAGGGCAAGATGCCGGCACAAAAGCTGAGCGCCGAGGAAATCAAGGCGGCCAACGCTTACATCATCAGCAAGTCCCAGTAATTTCAGATTGCCGGAGTAGCCGCATGTTCCATTCGGAACATGTGAGCAGTCCGAGCCTGTCTCTGACGAAGAACCCCTGGTTTCGCCCGGGGTTTTTTGTTGCATGATGGCCTACTGCGGTCGATTTGCCCCTTCACCGACGGGTCCGTTGCATTTTGGTTCGTTGGTCGCTGCGGTTGGTAGTCATTTGGAAGCCCGATACCAACGTGGAACCTGGTGCTTGCGCATGGAAGACGTTGACCGGCCGCGTTGCCAGCCTGGCGCAGCCGAAGGAATCCTTGAGACTCTGACGGCGTTCGGTTTCGAATGGGACGGCCCGGTGCTCTACCAAAGCTGCCGCGCCGACAGATATCATGCGGCTCTTGACGAGTTGCTTACCCATGGCCAGGCATTTCCTTGCGCCTGCACCCGCAGGGAGCTGGCTGATTCGGGCTTCGCACAGCTTGCCAGCGATGGTGCGCAAATCTATCCAGGCACCTGCCGCGGGGGGGTGCCGGCGGGCAAGGAGGCGCGCAGCTGGCGTTTGCGCTCGGCCGATGAGGCGATTGCCTTCGACGATGCAGTCCAAGGCAAGGTCGTGCAGCATCTCGCGCAGGACGTCGGCGACTTCGTGCTGAGGCGTGCTGACGGTTTTTTTGCTTACCAGCTGGCAGTCGTGGTGGACGATGCCGAGCAAGGGATCACGCATGTGGTGCGCGGTGCGGATCTGCTTGAGTCGACGCCGCGCCAGATATTTTTGCAGCGCTTGCTGGGATTGCCGATGCTGCAGTATGCGCATCTGCCGGTGGCCGTCAATGCGGCCGGGGAGAAACTCTCCAAGCAGACCCGCGCCGCCGCATTGGACAACACCAAACCGCAGACCGCCCTGTGGGATGCCCTGGCCTTTCTCGGGCAGTTGCCGCCGCCGGAATTGCGGCGATCTGGGCTTGCCGAGATTTGGCAGTGGGCCCGGGCACATTGGGATATGGCACGCGTGCCGCGTCGGCAAAGCCAGTCGGCGGCGGGTTAGAATTTGCGAGAATTTGCGAGTTAAGAGGACATCCGATGATCGTTGACGATATTGCCGGCCTGCGCCGGATTCTGGCCGAAAATCGCGTGATCGCCGTGGTTGGTTTGTCGGCCAACTGGAATCGCCCCAGTTATTTCGCCGCAAAATACATGCTGGAGCATGGTTACACCGTCATTCCCGTGAACCCCGGCCAAAGCGAAATTCTTGGGCAGAAGTGTTATCCGAGCCTGCGCGATATTCCCGAGGCCGTCGAGATCGTCGATTGCTTTCGCAAGCCCGAGGACATACCGCCGCTGGTCGACGATGCGCTCGCAATCGGCGCCAAGGTGCTCTGGTTGCAACTTGGCGTGATCAATCCGGATGCGGCACAGCGCGCTGCCACTGCGGGTCTGGAAGTGGTCGTGGATCGTTGCGTGAAGATTGAGCATGCCCGGTTGTTCGGCGGTCTGAACTGGGCCGGCGTCAATACCGGCATTATTTCGGCAAAACGTCCGGCTGTCCCGCCTTTCGCCAAACCAGGATAGTTCTCCAGAGATTCTAGAACGCGGCTTCTTTCCGGGTGTAGCCGGCAAGTCCGATCAGCAGCCTGACCAGCATGAAGGCAAGCCAGCTCGCGCTTCTGGCGAGCAAGGGTTTTTTCCGGAAGTCTTCGTTGCGTACTTCTTGAGCGCCCTGTTCCATCGCAGCTTTCAGGCTGGCGCGCAACTCCTCTGCGAATCCCTGATGGCGGACAATCACATTGGCCTCGCGCGCCAGCAGCAGGCTGAACGGGTCGATGTTGCTTGATCCGACCGTTGCCCAGCGGTTGTCTACCACGGCCACTTTGGCATGCAGAAAACTGCGGTGGTACTCAAAAATCCGCACACCCGCGCCGAGCAATGCGCCATATAAAGACTGGGTTGCATAGTGCAGCAGGGTGTACTCGACTCGTCCCTGGAGCAGGATTACTACTTTGATGCCACGTCTGGCAGCAGCCATCAGCGCCTGACGAAAGCGGCGACCGGGGAGGAAATAGGCGCTCGCCAGCACAACTTCCTTTTCCGCGCCTGAAATTGCCTCCAGGTAGGCGTCCTCCACGTCACGGCGGTGACGCAAGTTGTCGCGGATCGCGAAAGCCGCAGTGACATCGCCGCAGACTGTCATGGCGGCAATGTGAAAATTGGGTGCGCGATAGCGGCGCCGGAATGTGGTCCAGCCGACAAGTTTCCACAAGTGGCGCATCGAAGCATGAATTGGTGCGAGAAGGGGACCTTCGATCCGAACCGCGTAATCGTGGCGCGGCGGGATTTGGGTCGGTTTGTTCTCGACATTCATGTCATCGATGATGTTGATGCCGCCGACGAAAGCAATGCGGGCATCGATCGTGGCCAGTTTGCGATGCAGTCGGCGCAGACGATGGCGGCGAAAGGTGAAGGGTGAGATATCCGGTCCGTAGATCAGAACCTCGACCCCGGCCGCGATCAACTGGGCACCCAGCGACCGCATTAAGCCGTGGGCACCGAACCCATCGACCAGAACCCGTACGGCAAGGCCCCGTTGCGCCGCTCCGATCAATGCGGCGGCAACCCGTCTGCCGGTAATGTCATCCTCGAAGATGTAGGTCTCGATCTGCACTTCCCGGGTCGCTGCGTCGATTGCTGCAAGCAAGGCAGGAAAGTATTCCCTGCCGCTGGTCAGCAAGTCGATGCGATTGCCGGGCAGATAGTCTAACTTCATGGACTGTGGAGAAAGGCCGAGAGTGCGGCATGGTCCGATATGCGCGACCAGGGTTCGCCAAAATGTACCTGGGTGCGCTCGATGCCGAATCCGCGCACATAAATTCGATCGAGGCGAAACACCGGCAAGGCACTCGGAAAGCTGCGCGGCGGCCGTCCCGCAATGCCGCCGAATACCTCGATCAGATTCAGGCGCTCGATCAGCAGCTTGTCGGCGCGATTGCGCCAATCATTGAAGTCTCCCGCGATGATCAGCGGTGCATGATGCGGGACCGAGGCTTCCAGATGTTCCGCCAGTGCCTCCATCTGCTTGCGGCGCGAACGGCCGAATAATGACAGATGCACGCAGACGCAATGCACCGGGTAATCGCCGGCTTCGATCCTGCAGTGCAGCAATCCGCGTCGCTCGAAACGCAGGCGCGTCACGTCCTGGTTATGGGTTTCGAGAATGGGAAAGCGCGAAAGTATGGCGTTGCCATGATGGCCGTGGTCGTAGATGACGTTGCGGCCATAGGCCGTGTTCTCCCAGACTTGGTCGGCCAGGAACTCGTGCTGGGCGGTTTCGGGCCAGTCGCTGTGCTGCTCCGCATGGCCCAGGTGGAGGCCTTGCACCTCCTGCAGGAAAACGATGTCAGGTGCGAGCTGACGCAGCCTTTCGCGCAGCTCGTGCACCATCATGCGCCGGTTGAACTGCGAAAAGCCCTTGTGAATGTTATAGGTGGCGATGTGCAATGTATCGCTCATTGCATCACGGAGCTTCAGGAGACGTCGAGCATGCGTTGCAGCGCCACTTTCGCCAGAACGGCTTCGTGTGGGGGGACCGCGATGCGATTCACGACCTGGCCTTGCGCCAGGTTTTCCAGGGTCCAGGCCAGGTGCTGCGGGTCGATGCGCTGCATGGTCGAGCACATGCAGACCGTGGGCGACATGAACTGGACGATCTTGTTGTCTGCCTTGACCTCCTCGGCGAGGCGCTCGACCAGATTCAATTCGGTGCCGACCAGCCAGCGCGTGCCGGGCTGGGCCTGCTTGACCGTGCTCAGAATGCTTTCGGTCGAGCCGATGTAATCCGACTGCCGGCAAACTTCGAAACTGCATTCCGGGTGGGAAATCACCAGGCCATCCGGATAGGTGTTCCTGAAACGCTGGATATGCGTCGGCTGGAACATCTGATGCACTGCGCAGTGACCCTTCCACAGCACGATGCGGGCTTTTTCGAGCTGTGCCTTGGTCAGGCCGCCCATTTCCAGGTCGGGGTCCCATACCGGCATCTCATCGAGCGGAATCCCCATCTTGTACCCGCTCCAGCGGCCAAGGTGCTGGTCGGGGAAGAACAATATTTTTTCGCGTTGCGCAAAAGACCATTCGAGAATCTTGGGCGCATTGCTGGAAGTACAGACGATGCCGCCGTGGCTGCCGCAGAAGGCTTTCAGGTCGGCTGCGGAATTGATGTAAGTGACCGGCGTGAATCGCTTGTCGGCGTTCATGACGGCATTGATCTCGCGCCAGCAGCGTTCGACCTTGGCCAGGTTCGCCATGTCGGCCATTGAACAACCCGCGGAGAGGTCCGGCAGGATGGCAATCTGCTCGGGACGCGACAGAATGTCGGCGACCTCGGCCATGAAATGCACGCCGCAAAACACGATGAGCTCGGCGTCCGATTGCGCCGCCAGGCGCGACAGCTTGAGCGAGTCTCCGGTGAGATCTGCGTGGCGATAGACATCGGCACGCTGGTAGTGATGACATAGCAATACGGCGCGCATGCCGAGCTTGGCTCGGGCCGCCAGGATGCGTTGCTGGGCGTCCTGGTCGGCCAACTGGTTGAATTGTTCGAAGCGGATCGGGGCTGCTTGCATGGGATATTGAAGAATAATTTCAGAAGATTCCGCCACGACGGGACCGAGCGTTATTGAGGTTATTTTAAGCAATCAGCCTTGCGACCAGGGCAGGCCTGCCAGCCGCCAGCCGCCGATCGTGCCCCGGCGATTATTGGCGTCCTTGTCTCCTTCAAAACCTTCCAGGACGTTGAAGCAGTTGGCAAAGCCCGCTTGGGTTGCCGCTGCTGCCGCGGCTTGCGAGCGGATACCGCTGCGGCAGATAAACAGCAGCAGGGATTGGTTGGCGACCGCGCGCTTGAGCTCGGTCAGGAAATATGGGTTGGGTTTCATGCCTGGATAAGTTTGCCATTCAATTTCAATGGCACCGGGAATGCGGCCAACCCAATCCAGCTCGGCACGGCTGCGCACGTCGATGATCCTGGCACCAGGCGCGTTCTGCAAAATCAACCAGGCCTCGCGTGGCGTCAAAGCGCCTTCGAAGGCGAGTTTCCCGTCTTGGCTGCGTTGTGCGGCGATCTGGAGTATCTCGGAGACCTGCCCCATACGGTTTGCTTGCGGCTGTAAAATGAAGAGCCGAGAGTATAGGCTCAAGGCCGTACGTTTTCCATGTCCCCAGAAGAACCTTTGTTGTCGCAGGAAAAAGTTGATCCCGAGCGTTACCGGGAGTCGCAGCAGGTCACCTGGATCAGTGTGATCGTCAATGTTGCATTGACTCTGGTTCAGATCGGCATCGGCTGGATCGCCAATGCTCAAAGCCTGATCGCCGACGGTTTCCATTCGTTGTCGGACCTGGTGGCGGATGCGATGGTGCTGATCGCCAACTACCATAGCCGCGATCCGGCGGATGAAAGCCATCCCTATGGACATCATCGCATTGAAACAGCCGCTTCGCTGGCCTTGGGCGTACTGCTCGCCGCGACTGGTGCCGCCATTCTCTGGTCGGCGGGCGTGCGCCTGCAGCATCTTGAAGAGGTTCCCCCGGTTGCGCCGATCGCCTTATGGACCGCGCTGCTGGCCCTGCTGGCGAAGGAGGGGCTGTTCCGTTACATGCTGGCGGTGGCGGAGAAACTGCGTTCACCGATGCTGGTCGCCAATGCCTGGCACGCGCGATCGGACGCCGCCTCTTCCCTGGTCGTTGCGGTCGGTCTGGGTGGCAGCCTGCTCGGTTATCGCTTCCTCGACCCCGTTGCAGCGATCATCGTCGGCTTCATGATTCTGCGGATGGGACTCAAGTTCGCTTACGAAGCAACGCAGGAACTGGTCGATACGGCGCTCTCGGATGAAGAAGTGGGGCGCATCCGCAAAACGCTCAGAGACACGTCGGGTGTGCTGGGCTTGCATGAATTGCGCACACGCCGCATGGCCCATCGCGTTCTGGCCGATGCGCACATCCAGGTCGATTCCAGAATCAGCGTATCGGAAGGCCACCGCATTGCGGAAATGGCCAGACAGCGTGTGTTGGCAATGCATCCCGAGGTGCTCGATGTCCTGGTGCACGTCGATGCCGAAGACGATATCGCACCGAGACAAAAAGCCGATGACATCGAATTGCCGGATCGCGAACAGTTGCTCGAGCATCTGCGCGGCTTGTTGGGACTGGACGTGCCGCAGTTCGAGAAAACCCTGTTCCATTACCTGGGCAATCGCGTTGAAGCCGAGGTCTTCCTTCCGCAACAGTTTTGCCTCGAACCGGCGCAAGTGGGTCGCATCGAAAAACACCTTGCCGAACATCTGCCGGGCGATCCTTATTTCACTGCGGTCAGCTTGAATTGCCGGGTTGCACCAAAATAGGGCAAAGCGTTCGCTAATGGCACCATTTGTGTGCGTTGATTTTGTCCAGGTCGGGCTGATCCTCTTATGGCACAATTAGATACTCATTCCGTCCGCGTGGCACAGAACCTGCTAAACGGCCTCTAGCAAAGATTCTTCCCCGAATATTTTTCGTCTTAACCCGTCAGGAGCCTCCTATCATGTCGCCGCAAGATGTACTGAAACTCATCAAAGATAAAGAAGTCAAGTTTGTCGATTTCCGCTTTACCGACACCCGCGGCAAAGAACAGCACGTCGGCGTACCGGTCAAGGTTTTCGACATGAGCAAGTTCGAGGATGGCCATGCTTTTGACGGCTCCTCTATCGCCGGCTGGAAGGGTATTCAGGCCTCGGACATGTTGCTGATGCCCGATCCGGCGACGGCTTACATCGATCCGTTCATGGACGAAACCACGTTGATCATCTCCTGCGACGTGGTGGAGCCCTCCGATGGCAAGGGCTATGATCGCGATCCGCGCTCCATTGCCAAGCGCGCCGAGGCTTACCTGAAATCTTCGGGTGTCGGCGATGCCTGCTACTTCGGACCGGAACCCGAGTTTTTCATTTTCGACTCGGTCGAATGGAAAGTCGATATGTCAGGTTCGACCTGCAAGGTCTTTTCGGAAGAGGCGGCCTGGGCTTCCGGCGACAAGTTCGAGGGCGGCAACACCGGACACCGGCCGACCGTCAAGGGCGGCTATTTCCCGGTACCGCCCGTGGATAGCCTGAATGACATTCGTGCCGCCATGTGCCTGGCGCTGGAAGCCTGCGGCGTGGAAGTCGAAGTGCATCACCATGAAGTCGCAACGGCGGGCCAGTGCGAAATCGGCACCAAATTCGGGCCTCTGGTGCGTCGTGCGGACTTGACCCAGGTTCTCAAGTATGTGGTTCATAACGTGGCGCACAACTACGGCAAAACGGCCACTTTCATGCCCAAGCCGATCGTTGGCGACAATGGTTCCGGTATGCACGTGCACCAGTCGATCTGGAAAGGCGGCAAGAACCTGTTTGCCGGCAACGGCTATGCCGGGCTGTCTGAATTCGCCCTGTATTACATCGGCGGCATCATCAAACATGCCCGCGCCCTCAATGCGATCACCAACCCGGGAACTAACTCCTACAAGCGTCTCGTGCCCGGCTTCGAGGCGCCCGTCAAGCTGGCCTACTCGGCGCGCAACCGCTCCGCCTCGATCCGCATTCCCTATGTCCAATCCGACAAGGCGCGCCGCATTGAAGTGCGTTTCCCGGACCCGACCGCCAATCCCTATCTGGCGTTCACGGCCATGATGATGGCCGGTATCGACGGGATCCAGAACAAGATTCATCCGGGTGAGCCCGCCGACAAGAACCTTTACGATCTGCCGCCGGAAGAGGATGCCAAGATTCCGACCGTTTGCTCCAGCCTCGATCAGGCGCTCGACTATCTCGACAAGGACCGTGCGTTCCTGACGCGTGGTGGCGTGTTCTCGAATGAAATGATCGACGCCTATATCGAACTGAAGATGGAGGAAGTGACCCGCTTCCGCATGACCACCCATCCGCTCGAGTTCGAGATGTATTACAGCCTCTGAGTCAGGCGCTTCTGCAGGAAAAGGACGGACTTGATCCGTCCTTTTTTTCTGCCGGGCTTTCGCTTAAACTAGGGTGTGTTCTCAATTGAGCGACATCACGCCGATCAATTGAGAACACACCCTAGCAATCCCTATTGGTTGCCCCTTTTATGAAACCGCGCATTATTTTGGTGCAGGCTGTGCTTGCGTTGAATAGTGTCTCGGCTCTGGCCGATACGCTCTACAAATGTACCGATGCATCCGGTGTCGTGCTCTACACCAATCAGAAGACCAACGGGAAAAAGTGCACCGTGCTGTCGAGCGAACAACCGGTGTCGACCTTCAGCGCCCCCAAACAGGCTGTGCGCAATCCGACTCCCGGCGACTTTCCGCGTGTCGATGGCACGACCCAGCGCGGACGCGATGACGATCGACGCAAGATTCTTGAGCAGGAATTTGCCACCGAACAACAGAACCTGGACAAAGCCAGAAAAGCCTTGGCGGAAGTCGAGGCAGCGCGCCAAGCGGACGAGAAGAACTATCTCAAATATGTCGATCGCGTGCAGGGATTCAAGGACAGCATCGCCTTGCACGAGCGCAATGTCTCGGCACTCAGGCAAGAGCTCTCGACCCTTAAATAACGTCCACGAGCCAGATGGCTTGCTTTTTGCTGGGGTTTGGACATGAGCACGCCGGCAGATCGAATCCCTAGAACTCATTTCATAAATAGTCGCACACACGGATATTTATGAAATGAGTTCTAGACAAGCGTCCTTCGCCGGATTGGAGTTGCTTTCCACGGCAGTGATTTTGCTCGATGCCAATCTCAAGATGCGCCATGTCAATCCGGCTGCCGAGAATCTGTTCAAGGTCAGCCAGCGCCAACTGGTTGGTCATCCCATCGCCCATTTGCTGGGTCAATCGCCGGAGCTTGATGCGGCCATGGCCAGTGCCCTGCAGAATCGCTGGAGTTATACCGGTTACAACATCGCCGTGGGCCAGCCTTCCGCTGAGATCCTGCATCTTGACTGCACGGTCACGGCGGTCGATGCTGACGGGGCATCTCTGTTGCTTGAGTTCCGCCCGATCGATCAACTGATGAGAGCGGCGCGCGAAGAACGACTGCTTGAACAGCAGCAAGCCAGTCGCGAACTGATTCGCAATCTGGCGCACGAGATCAAGAATCCGCTCGGCGGCATCCGGGGTTCGGCGCAATTGCTCGAACATGAGCTGCGGACACTGGACAATGCACCGCAGCTCAGGGAATACACCCAAGTCATTATCAGCGAGTCCGATCGCTTGCAGGATCTGATGCAGCGATTGCTGTCCTCGCATCGGACCATGCAGCCGGCGCAGGTCAATGTGCATGACATCCTCGAGCATGTGCGGCGCCTGATCCAGGCGGAATACGGCGCCGTGCGTGTGCGGCGCGACTACGACACCTCTCTGCCCGACCTGACGGCCGATCGCGAACAACTGATTCAGGCGATACTCAACATTGCGCGCAATGCCGCGCAGGCCATGCATGAGAAAGGCGAGATCATTTTCCGCACGCGCGCTTTGCGTCAGGTGACCCTGGCCAAGCGCCGTTATCGCCTCGCCATGGAAATTCAGGTGATCGACAACGGGCCGGGCATACCGGATGCGATCCGGGAAAAAATCTTTTATCCGCTGGTTTCCGGCAGAGAAGGCGGCAGTGGGCTGGGATTGACCTTGGCCCAGAGTTTTATTCGACAACATCAAGGCAGTATCGAGGTGGATAGCAGGCCGGGGCGAACATGCTTCAAGTTGTTGCTCCCCTTGCAGACTGGCGAAAGGCGCCAAGGAGACCAATCATGAAGCCAGTCTGGGTTATCGACGACGACCGATCGATACGCTGGGTATTCGAGAAGGCGCTGGCGCGCGAAGAGATTCCCTTCAAGAGCTTCGGTTCGGCGGTGGAAGCCCAGACAGCGCTGGATTCCGGAGAAATACCCCAGGTTCTGGTATCGGATATCCGCATGCCGGGCCAGTCCGGTCTGGATTTGCTGCGTTACGTCAAGGCGCACTATCCGAATCTGCCGGTGATCATCATGACGGCCTATTCCGACCTGGACTCGGCAGTTTCTGCATTTCAGGGCGGTGCATTCGAGTACCTGCCCAAGCCTTTCGATGTCGACCAGGCGGTGGCTTTGGTGCAGCGGGCGATCGGACATTCACCATGGGCTTCCGGAGAAAGCGCGGGACCGCAGGACAAGCCGACCGAGCCAACGAGTCTGGTGCCGGAAATTCTCGGCCAGGCGGCGTCGATGCAGGAAGTGTTTCGTGCCATCGGCCGTCTTTCCCAATCCCATGCGACGGTGCTGATCAATGGCGAGTCAGGCAGTGGCAAGGAGCTAGTGGCGCGCGCCCTGCACCGGCACTCGCCGCGCAGCGACAAACCCTTTATCGCCATCAATACTGCGGCGATTCCGAAGGACCTGCTCGAGTCGGAACTTTTCGGACATGAGCGCGGTGCATTCACCGGTGCGCAAAGCCAGCGTCGCGGCCGTTTCGAACAAGCCGAAGGCGGCACCCTGTTTCTGGACGAGATTGGTGACATGCCGGCGGAATTGCAGACCCGGCTTCTGCGCGTGCTTTCCGATGGCCACTTCTATCGCGTTGGCGGGCAGCAGCCGGTGAAGGCCAACGTGCGCGTGATCGCCGCCACCCATCAGAATCTGGAGGAGCGCGTCAAGCAGGGATTGTTTCGGGAAGACCTGTTCCATCGCCTGAACGTCATCAGACTGCGCCTGCCCACGCTCAAGGAGCGGCGCGAAGACATTCCCCTGCTGGCGCAGCATTTTCTCAACAAGAGTGCGCTGGAGCTGGCGGTCGAGCCCAAACGACTGTCGGCGGCGGCGCTCAAATATCTGTCGGCGCTGGAGTTTCCCGGCAATGTGCGACAGATCGAAAACCTGTGTCATTGGCTCACCGTCATGGCGCCAGGACAAGTGATCGAAGTCGAGGATCTGCCGGTCGAGTTGCGCGAGCAGCCGCAAAGCCAGGCACCGCTGGACTGGTTGAACGGACTGGCGGCTGAGGCCGATCGGCTTATCGTGACGGCGCCGGGCGAAACCTTCGCGCAGTTGTCGCGTGATTTTGAACGTACCCTGATTCAGCGCGCCCTGTCTGCCTCAGGGGGACGCCGCATCGAAGCGGCACAGCTGCTCGGAATCGGTCGCAACACGATCACCCGAAAAATCATGGAGCTCGGATTGACCGGAGGTAAGACCGGCAAAGATCGAGGATAATGACGCGTGTTCCTGTCCAGCTGCATGCCTTTTGAATTCCACCAAGCCTACATCGCCAGCGCGGTTTGAGGTCGCGGCAATCGCCACGGCCCTGGGTGAGCTGGCGAATCGTTTTGATGTGCGCATCCTTGCCGAATGTGATTCGAGCAATACGCGCCTGATGGCGCTGGCCGAAGCGGGGGCAGCGGCGGGCAGCGTGGTTGTCGCCGAGCATCAGCTTGCCGGACGTGGCCGGCGTGGTAACCAATGGCTCTCAAGCCCTGACGCAAGCCTGACCTTTTCGCTGCTCTGGCGTTTTCCTCCTCAGGTGCAACTGACCGGACTTTCGCTGGCGATCGGTGTGGCTTTGGCGCGCGCGCTGGAGAAGCTCGGCATCGCCGGGATCGCCCTGAAATGGCCCAATGATGTCTTGTTGCGAGGCGGCAAGCTTGCCGGCGTCCTGATCGAACTTGTGCCTGGCGGCCGCCCCTCGGCGGCCGTGATCGGCGTCGGGATCAACCTGCACCTGCCAACCGGAATGCCTGCCGAAATCAGACAAAATGCGGCCGCACTGGCGGATGCGGGAATCGCACTGCCAGCACCGGATGTCCTTCTGGCAAGACTGCTCGCGGAATTGCATGCTGTCCTGCTAAGCTTTTCCGCACAGGGTTTCCCTGCCTTGCGTGCGGCTTGGCAGGCGCGCCACGCCTACACCGGGCAAGTCGTGCGTTTGCTGGCGGATCACGCGGCACCTCTCGAAGGTGTTTGCCAGGGAGCGGATGGCGACGGCGCCTTGCTGCTGGAGACATCTTCAGGCGTGCAACGCATCATCAGCGGCGAAGTGTCCCTGAGAAAATCATGACGCTGTTGTGCATCGATTGTGGCAATACACGCCTGAAATGGGGGCTGCGCGAAGGCCCGCACTGGCAGGCGCAAGGTGCCCTGGCGCTGAATGAGCTGGAGCATTTCGCCAGTCTGCTCGTCGGTCAACCGCGCCCGGATCGCGCGATCGGGTGCAACGTCGCCAGCGCCGCTGTCGGCGCAGCGGTGGAACTCGCAGTCATGCAGCTTGGCCTGCCCACGGAATGGGCCGCAAGCCGCGCCGAGCAAAGTGGCGTGAAAAACGGTTATGACGAACCGGCCCAACTGGGTCCGGACCGCTGGATGGCGCTGATTGGCGCACACCATTTGCATCGCGGGGCTTGTCTCGTGGTCAATGCCGGCACGGCTACCACGGTCGATGTCCTCGATGCACAAGGCATATTTCAGGGAGGCATGATCCTGCCCGGCGTGAGCCTGATGCAAAGCGCCCTGGCACGGGACACGGCACGTCTGCCTTTGGCTTCGGGTCACTTCAGTCGCTTGCCACGCAACACTGCGGATGCTATCGTAAGCGGTTGCTTGTTGGCCACAACCGGCGCGATCCAGCGCATGTTTGAAACGCTGGCAACGAGTTCGGAAGCCTTGTGTTTGCTTTCGGGCGGAGCGGCTGCCCAGTTGGAGCCTTTGCTGGATTTGCCTTTGCGCCGGGTTGACCAGTTGGTGCTGGAAGGCTTGGCCTGCGTCGCCAACCAAGAATAAGCATGTAAAGATTCGATCAAAATACCTCGTCAGGGAGTTTTATATGGCTGCACATAAAGTATTTCTCGACGAGTCGGAAATTCCGACTCATTGGTACAACGTCGTCGCCGACATGCCGAATCCGCCTGCCCCGCCGCTGGGACCGGATGGCAAACCGGTGTCTCCGGAACAGATGCTGCAGATTTTCTCCATGCCGATTCTTGAGCAGGAAATGTCGGCTGAGCGCTGGATTCCGATTCCGCAGCCGGTACGCGACATCTACAAATTGTGGCGTCCCTCGCCGCTGTGCCGGGCGGAGCGGCTTGAGAAGATGCTGGGCACCCCGGCGAAGATCTACTACAAGAACGAGAGCGTGTCGCCGGCGGGTTCCCACAAGCCGAACTCTGCCGTGGCGCAGGCCTATTTCAACAAGCAGGCCGGCATCAAGCGCATGACTACCGAGACTGGCGCTGGCCAGTGGGGTTCGTCGCTGGCCTTTGCCGCGCAGATGTTCGAGATCGAAGTGCGCATCTTCATGGTGAGGATCAGTTACGACCAGAAACCGTTCCGCCGTTCCATGATGCAGACCTGGGGTGCCGAGGTGCTGGCGAGTCCGAGCAATCTGACGCAGGCCGGTCGCAATGCCTTGGCCAAGGATCCGAATTCGCCGGGCTCGCTGGGCCTGGCCATTTCCGAAGCCGTGGAAGAAGCGGCGGGACGCGAGGACACCAAGTATGGTTTGGGCTCGGTGTTGAACCATGTGCTGCTGCATCAGACTGTGATCGGTCTGGAAGCCAAGAAGCAGTTCGAGAAAATCGGTGTTTATCCGGACATGATTTTCGCTCCCTGTGGTGGCGGATCGAACTTTGCCGGCGTGACCTTCCCGTTCTTCGCCGACAAGGCGGCCGGCAAGAAAGTGCGTTTGGTGGCGGTTGAGCCGAGTTCCTGCCCGACGCTGACCAAGGGGCATTACGCCTACGATTACGGCGACGAGTCGGGCTACACGCCGATCATGCTGATGTATACCCTGGGCCACGATTTCATGCCGCCGTCGATCCATGCCGGCGGCTTGCGCTATCACGGCGACTCGCCGCTGGTATCGCAACTGCTCAAGGAAGGCATCATCGAGGCGGTGGCCGTGCCGCAAGTCGCCACCTTTGCCGCCGGCGTGCAATTCGCCCGCGCCGAGGGCATCATCCCGGCCCCCGAGTCGAACCACGCCATCCGCGCGGTCATCGATGAAGCGTTGAACTGCAAGAAGACCGGTGAACCCAAGACGCTCTTTTTCAACCTGTCGGGTCACGGCCATTTCGACATGGCCTCCTACGACAGATACCTGGCGGGCAAGCTGGAGGACTATGACTATCCCGAGGCCGAGATCAGGGCGGCGCTCGATCACTTGCCGAAAGTCGGCTGATTGCCGGAATTTGCAGCCGGGAAAGCGCTGCAATGCCGTCACAAGGCAGCATTGCAGCGTGAACGGAGGATAGCCCGATGCTGCGGCTGATACTGCTGTTGCTGATTCTGGCGAATCTGCTGTTCTTCGTCTGGGCTCAGGGCTGGCTGGGTGCTCGCGACGAAGGCCGCGAGCCGCAGCGGCTCAATAATCAGATCGAGCCGGAAAAGCTGCAAACGAAGATCATCGACCCGAAAACCGCCGACCAGCTGGCCGAATCCTGCCGGCTGGTCAGGGGGCTTGCGCCCAACGATATGCAACGCCTGCTGCCGCAGGCGCAGCAGAAATTTCCCAATCTGCGTTTTGCGATCAGGAATCGCGAGGTGCCTTCCTACGTGTATTGGGTTTTCATCCCGCCGCAACCCAGCAAATTCATGGCGGACAAGAAACTCGCCGAACTGAAAAGCCTGGCGTTGGCGAATGCCGCCCTGATTCCGGACGAGGGGCAGGACAAGTTCGCCATCTCCCTGGGTCTGTTTGAAACGGAGCAGCTTGCCGGTGCCTATCTGCAGGATTTGCAGAAGCGCGGCGTGAAGTCGGCCAAGCTGCAGGCGCGCGAAAACCTGCTCGACAAGGTCTATCTGGAAGCCCGCGGCCCGGCGGACATCCTTGCCAGGCAATTGCCCGAACTGATCGGCGGGCAGGCGTCGGCGACCTTGGGCGATTGCGCGCTCTCCGCAGCTCATGACTGAAACGAACTCCGGTTTCATTGTCGGGCTCACCGGCGGCATCGGCAGCGGCAAAAGTGCTGCGGCCGACATGTTTGCCGAACTGGGTGCGGCCGTGGTGGATGCGGATCGGATCGCGCATGAATTGACTGCATCCGACGGTGCGGCCATGGCGGCAATTCGCAGCGCCTTCGGTGCCGGCGTGATCGCCGCGGACGGCGCGCTTGACCGGCTGGCGATGCGGCGCCTGGCGTTTTCGGATGCGGCCGCCAAGTCGCGTCTCGAAGGCATCCTGCATCCGCTGATTCGCGCCCAAACCGAAAGGCGCTGTGCCGCCGGCTTGGCGGGCGGCGCGCCTTACGTCGTTCTGATGGTTCCGTTGTTGATCGAATCCGGGACGTATCGCAGCCGGGTGGCACGCATCCTGGTCGTCGATTGTGCCGAAGCGACCCAGGTGCGGCGGGTGATGGCGCGCAACGGCATGAGCAGCGAGGAAGTGGAGCGTATCATGGCGTCCCAGGCGACGCGAGCCCAGCGCAAGCAGGCAGCAGACGATGTTGTCGATAATGACGCCGACCTGGACAGCCTGCGCAGCCAGATTGAAGCCTTGCACCGCAAATATTTGGAGCTGGCCCAGAATAACGGACAAGTTGAGATTTCCGCTTGAATCGGTCAGAATCCCGAGACTTCACCCAAATGGCCGTCGCGTGATCATCTACGAATACCCCCTCAACGAGCGCGTCCGCACGCTCTTGCGTCTTGAGGATCTATACGACAAAGCATTGCACTTCGTGACCGCCGATGCGCCGGAGGATCATCATGTGGCCTTGATGATGATTTTCGAGATTCTCGAAGTCGCCAGCCGGGCGGACCTCAAGTTCGACCTGATCCAGGAACTCGAACGCCAGCGCCAGACCCTGCTGTCCTTCCGCAATAACCCGGACATCTCCGAGGAGGCCCTGGCCGGCGCTCTCCACGAGATCGAGCAGGCCAGCGTGCAGATGCTGGCCATGCCGGGCAAGGTCGGC
>Ga0172373_10003332_pt1 | contig 23562 bp, 25 predicted proteins | sample Lak10m_2_FD_114546 | JGI IMG/M metagenome (GOLD analysis project Ga0172373, IMG submission 114546) | Freshwater microbial communities from Kabuno Bay, South-Kivu, Congo - kab_092012_10m | ecosystem: Environmental > Aquatic > Freshwater > Lake | place: Democratic Republic of the Congo...
CTTCCGTTCTAAGTTGAACCATTAATAGCCGGCCAGTCCGGCTTTTTTTATGTCTTTTAAAACTATCGCACGTTTCGACAACCCCATCGATGCACATTTACTGCGCGTTGAATTGGAAAATGAAGGTTTTGACGTCTTTATTTCGGATGAGCATCTCGTTAGTATTCAACCCCTTTACTCCAATGCTGTTGGCGGTGTTAAAGTTCAAGTTCGGTCTGACGACAGTGAAAAAGCACTTTTGTTCCTGAACGAACAGCGCAAAGCGCAGAATAAGATTGTTTGTCCGGCGTGTGGATCAATTCGTATTCAGCGAAATTTTAAAACATTAAGAAGCGGAAAAAGTTTTTTAAGCTACCTGATAGCCCTAATAACATTGACATATCCACTCTTTACCAAGCGATTGAATCGCTGTTCAGATTGTCACCATGAGTTTTCGGAACAGAAAGCTTAACGCCCCCATCGCGATAGAAGTTTCAGACTCTTTATGACTGGATTATACGTAACTCGATCTAGCGGCATTCCTTATCAATAACTTTTGCATCCTACTTTTTTATTTTCTTTGTGCTGGTGAGAACGCTTCGAAAATTATGTGCTTTGTTCCTTTTACTGAATGGTTCTGTTCTTGCACAAAAACAATCACTGAAGGACAGTACCTTTTTAACAAAAGGAAATATCGTCCCTATTCTGGCCTTCGACCCAGATAATGGGTTCAGATATGGCGCAACGATAAATGTTTTCAGAATCAGGCGATCAGATGTAGACAGTACGAAAAGACCGTTTACGGATAACTTGTTTTTGAGAGGATTTCACTCCACGAAAAACAATTTCCAATCAGTTCTATTGCTGGAAACGAGATCACTACTACCGAAATCAAACTGCTTCATTGAACTGTCTGCTTCCAAAGATGCCTCTTTTGAATTCTATGGTGTAAATGGATACCAATCCGTTTTCTCCCCCACACTGGTCGATCCGAATCATCCGGATTTTATTGCTCAGGGATTTTACAAGCATCAGAAAGCATTCTTCAAATTACGATTTGATCACCAACAATACTTGAGCTCCTCAAGGTTTCGTATGATCAATGGATTTTCAATGAATTATCTTAAAACAACACACGATACGAATCAGCTCATCTCAAACTATGTTGAACAGAATATACTTGACCACAATGAAAATGGCCAGAAATACCTGCAATACAATTTTGGATTCGTCGCTGAGGATCGAAACAATCAGTTTTATTGTACGAAAGGATTCTGGCATGAAGCGATGCTTATTTATTCCTCTAACCTGAAAGGCCAGAGTTTTATGAAAAGTGTTTTCACCTTCAGAAACTATCTTCCCATTCGGAACAAAAAGAATATATTTCTTTCACGAATAAGTTTTCAGAACAGATTATCCGGAGAAATCCCCTATGAGTTAATGAGTATTTACTATGATTCGAGACTGTCCACTGATGGAATTGGCGGAATTTTTACCATGCGGGGAAAACCAAGGAACAGACTCCTGGCTGATGGTTTTATACTGAGTAATCTTGAATTCAAACGCACGATTATTCAAAAGAGAATAAAGACAACATCCGTAAATATTGACCTTTCCATTTTCACAGATCACTATTTCATAACGCAAGAAGTTGCGCTTAAGAATACAACTCTGCCTCCGCTCAACACAGGAAAAACGAATCGATACTGCGCCACTTATGGACTTGGAGGTTACATTGTACTCAATGAAAGCAGCGTCATCACCATTAATTACGGGTATCCGCTCACCAAAAATGAGCAGGGAGGACGGTTGTACATAGGTGCCGGATTCATGTTCTAAAAGAAAATAGCTCCTTCCGAACCTTTTAACTTTCATTTTTTAGCCAATTTTGCAGCAAACAATCGGTTTATGATCTCCATTGACGGCCTAGCAGTAGAATTTAGCGGAACGACCCTATTCAGTGATATCTCATTTGTCATAAATGAAACGGACAAGATCGCACTCATGGGTAAAAATGGTGCAGGGAAATCCACTATGCTGAAGATCCTTGCAGGAGTTTCCAAACCTTCTCGCGGAGCTGTCAATGTGCCGAAAGGTTCGGTGGTGGCTTATCTGCCACAACATTTATTAACTGACGACAATTGCACGGTATTCGAAGAAACCTCTAAGGCATTTCAGACGATCTTCACCATGAAAGATGAGATCGATCGCATCAATCATGAGCTCACCGTTCGAACAGATTATGATTCCGATGATTACATGAAACTGATCGAGCAGGTTTCCGAACTGAGCGAAAAATTCTACTCTATCGAAGAAATCAATTATGATGGTGAGGTCGAAAAAACGCTGAAAGGTCTGGGATTTTCCAGAGAAGATTTTACACGGCCGACCTCTGAGTTCAGCGGTGGTTGGCGTATGCGCATTGAATTGGCAAAGATCTTACTTCAAAAACCGGATCTGATCTTGCTGGATGAGCCAACCAATCACCTGGATATCGAGTCGATCCAGTGGTTGGAAGATTTTCTTGTGAATCAGGCAAAAGCAGTAGTAGTAATCTCCCACGACCGGACATTCGTGGATAGTATTACCAACCGAACCATTGAAGTGACTATGGGACGTATTTATGACTACAAAGCGAAATATTCCCATTATCTGGAGCTTCGAAAAGATCGTCGTGCTCAACAGCAAAAACAGTACGAAGAACAACAAAAATTCATTGCAGAAACCACGGAATTCATCGAACGTTTCAAAGGAACGTATTCCAAAACATTGCAGGTACAATCTCGCGTTAAAATGCTTGAAAAACTCGAGTTGATCGAAGTAGATGAAGTGGATAATTCTGCACTTCGATTGCGCTTCCCTCCTGCTCCACGTTCAGGTAATTATCCGGTAACGGTAACAGATCTGGGCAAATCCTACGATAATCACATCGTATTCAAAGATGCCTCTATGAGTATTCAGCGTGGAGAAAAAGTAGCCTTCGTAGGAAAGAATGGTGAAGGAAAATCCACGATGATCAAAGCCATCATGGGCGAGATCGATGTTGAGGGAGAACTGAATTTAGGTCACAATGTACAAATCGGTTATTTCGCGCAGAATCAGGCTTCTTTACTGGACGAGAACCTATCGATCTTTGAAACGATCGATTTGATTGCTGAAGGTGATATAAGAACTAAAATAAAAGACATCCTCGGCGCTTTCATGTTCGGAGGAGAAACCAGTGCAAAGAAAGTGAAAGTATTGTCCGGAGGCGAACGTACGCGACTGGCGATGATCAAACTGCTGTTACAACCGGTGAACTTGTTGATTCTGGATGAGCCTACAAATCATTTGGATATGAAAACGAAGGATATTATCAAGGAGGCTTTGAAGGAATTTGACGGGACGCTGATTCTTGTATCGCACGACAGGGATTTCCTTGACGGATTGGTCACCAAGGTATTTGAATTTGGGAATAAACGAGTCAAAGAACATTTCGAAGACATCAAAGGATTCCTTGAGCTGAAAAAGATGGAAAATCTGCGGGAGATCGAACGTAAATCCTGATCAGCGCACACGGATCGTTCTACCCTTCCATTTCGGTCTTACAAACAACGAAGCAAGAGCGATCGTTAGAGCGTAAAAGGGATAGATCAACTCAAATACCGGCATCCAGTTCAAATTCAGTCCGCGCTTTGAACGAAGAAAAAAAGGCATAAAAAACAGGATATCCAGGATTGATTTAGCTGTCAATAGAAAAAGGAGTCCATACCAGTTCTGTTGTATAATTAATGATCCTAAAAGGATTACAAATGATACGGTAAGTATTCCCTGTAGCAACACAATTCCATTTGCCACCGGGTCATTCACATCACCCGTTTTTGCAGCCCATCGTATACGTTGCGCTAAAAATGCCTTGAGCGTCTCCGGAAGATCCGTTTTTACCGATACTTCCGGATTCGAATAAACCGAAATGGATGCATCAGCTAATCTAAAATCCCTTAACAAATACGTATCATCGCCACTCGGAATATGTTTGTGTAACTCAAATCGATCGTATTTCTCGAAAGAATCTTTCCTGAAAAGCAAATTGGCTCCACTGGCGATAAAAGGTCTCTTCCAACCTGAAGCACAATAATTCAGCGCATTCACCAGCAAGTGATCCAATTCCGCAAGTCTTCCTAAAAACTGATTAGAGATCATCTGAACAGGCAGAATATTCAATTCTTTCCAATCCAGCTTTTCTAGATAACCAAAATACTTCTCTGAAAAAGTAATATCTGCATCCATTGTTAATACGAAGCTGGTCTTTACATGACTCATAGCAAATCGAATCGCCTCTTTCTTACCGAAAAGTTCTGCCGGCAGATCTAAAACCTGATGACGTTGTTCATCGCGATTTTGTGTTAAAAAGTGGGGACCGCTATCGTCAGAATGATCGTTCACAAAATACACTATGTGCGGCGTTTTCTCAGATCGATCGAAGCAGTCGAGTAGTTTCTCAAGATTGTCATATTCATTTCGAAAGGGAATGATCACTGTCAGATCATCGAGATCAGAAACTTGTGGGTTCAATCCTCTTTTTTCTTTTCCAAACTGAAGAATTAATCCGGGTATAACGATAACTAAACCAATCGCCAGATAAACGAGAAGATAACTATACGTCAGCACTATCCACATACGACTTCCGTTTAAGCAGTAACAGTGCAAAAATGAATGGGATGAATAAATTGATCATCCAAACAGAAAAGGATGCAGCGAAAACACCCATGCTCTGAATCCCAATGTGCGCGGATGTCAGTACAAAAACGGCAATTGAATCGCGTATGATGACCTTTCCCATGAACAAGGAAGGCACCAGGGTCACGAACAAATAGACCTGCCAGATCCAAAAGATCAATTCCCAGGAAAGCACTGCGCCAAAAGCATGAAGAACTAACATGAACTGCAGGGTAAACACTAAATGCCTCAACACGCTCAAAACAATAAAAGGCAGTTTCAGTTTAGCGCCAGAACTATCCAACTGCATTGTTGGAATGAATCTTACGATAAGCTTCCAGGGTTTACCTGCAAAAAAGTATAAGATCAATCCGCAAAACACGAGGAAGATGGTTGGCATTAATACATTCGCGAGTGATAAGGAGGAGAACGGTGTCTGCTTCAATAACAGCAAAGAACCTAATCCAAAAATCAAGGAAACCACAAATTGCGAAAGGTTAGCAACCAATGTAAAAAATACAATCTCCGGACGCTTATTTTTATCGCTGTAAAAACTTCGCCCGATAAAATTACCCACCAATCCGGGCGTTAGCATTGCCGTTACATATCCTGCAAGAAATCCTTGCCATTTCTGCATTGTACCGACCTGTTCACCGGATGAGTTGATCAGTTCCCATTTGCGCCATTCGAACCACCAGTTCAAAGGCATTAAGAAAAAAGCAAGCAACAGACTTAACACATGCTGAATTGTTGTGACTTGATTGCTGATATCGCTACTAGAAAGCTGCTTCCAAAGAAAAAAAGCAAAGCCCGCGAAAAGGATCAATTTCGAAAAAATGAACGCAACGCGCGGAAATTTTATAGCTTTAACCAAGATCCTCAAAAATAATGGCTGAAGATAAGATTATTCTTGGAATTGATCCGGGAACCACGGTATTAGGTTACGGGTTGATACATATTCAGCAAAACAAGTTGCAAATGCTCAATTTTGGGGTTATACAATTGAGTAAATTGCCGACTCATCCTGACAAACTGAAGAGGATCTACGATAGACTGGATCAGATCATACGGGAATATAAACCGGATGAAATGGCCATTGAAGCTCCTTTCTTCGGAAAGAATGTTCAGTCGATGTTGAAACTCGGCAGAGCTCAGGGTGTGGCGATTGCTGCAAGTCTCGGACACAATGTTCCGTTTGAAGAATATTCTCCGAGAAGGATCAAACAAGCCATTACCGGAAATGGAAATGCTTCCAAAGAACAGGTTGCCGCCATGTTGCAAAAGCTTTTAAACTTCGATGAACTACCTAAATACCTTGACGCTACGGATGGACTAGCCGTTGCTGTTTGTCATCATTTCTCCAAAGGGATCGGCGAACACAACAAAAGTAAATCCGGCAAATGGGAATCTTTTTTAAAAGAGAATCCCGAACGTAAAAAAGGGTAAGATTTGAATTATTTTTTCTTCCTGAACACCCGGTTGTTCAGGGTAATCGTCTTGGCATGCAGTGTTGGATTCGTCGTATTCTATTCCATCGCTGCATTGCTATACCCAGGCGGTTCCGACTTTGATCACCATTCAGAGCATTTCATGTTTTCGGCAAATTACTGGTGTGAAGTACTGATTTTTTACAGCAAAAACGGGAAACCAAATCCGGGAAGACCTTATGGCCTGACCTCATTGATTTTATTAAACGTCACACTTTGTTCGGTGTGGTTATTTTTCAGTTTAAGTCAAAGTAAAAAACATTTGCTCCTCCTGATTTCAGGATTGGCCTCTACATTCTTTGCAAATTTTTTAGCCGGAAACAACCATGACATCTTTATAGCGCTATCTGTTTCACTCATGGTCAGTTCCATCATTCAACTATTGTTCATCATTCGGGTTCATTCTAAAATACTATTCCTTTCCGGATGGTTCGGCCTTATCTTGATCCTTTTGAATCTATTTATTTACTTTTTCGATATTTTGTTAATGCTATTACCAATACTTCAAAAAATTACCTTTGTGTTCTTGCTAGTCTGGTTCAATGCTACATTGACGATCAAAAACGCCCATGAAAAAAAACAATAAACAACGAAATATTCTTCCTCCTAGGGATTTCGCCAGAAGAATGATTCGATTCTTTTTGATCTCCACAGGAATGGTCATCATTTCACTTTTGATCGGTGTGTGGGGCTATCATTATTTTGCTGATCTGGGATGGACAGACAGTCTTTTGAATGCTTCCATGATCTTGACAGGAATGGGACCGGTAGATAAATTAACCACTCAGGAAGCTAAATTATTTGCCTCTATTTATGCCTTATTCTCAGGAGTAGCTTTTTTAACGACAGTTGCCGTTTTTCTTTCCCCGATCGCACACCGACTCATGCACCTTCTGCATGTTGATGATGATGAAATGGATTAATTAACGAGGACTTCCGGGCAAACCTTGAAGGAGCAGCGATCTCGAAGTATCTGGAACCCTGAACGATTCATCCGGCAGACGTGACGCTTCTTTATTCAGAGAATCCAGCACCTGATTATAGATCGACTCCAGTTCTTCTTGTCTTGTACCGTAATAATCGACAGTGCTTTCAAAACGGGAAGAAGTTAAACCGTACTTGGAAAGAATAAGATCACCCGAACGTTTCATGACATCTTTAAAAACACCCACATGAATGTACGTGTCCTGAATGTGTGATTCGATCAAACTCAGTTCGGTTAACACCATGACCAGGGTATCTCTGGAAACAAGATCTTCCGGTCTTTTTTTGCCGTACGTATCTGTTTGACAAGAGGCTAAAACAATGAAGAGCGCTATTACAGTGATCGTTTTTATCATTCCATTCCTCTAAACGATAAGCGCTCGCCGAATCCTGCTTCTACGATCTTCCCATTATCCCAAACCAGATTACCATTAACAAAGGTCTTTTCAATCGAGTAAGTAAACGACTGACCTTCGAATGGGGACCAACCACATTTGTAGAGCAGCCCTGAACGTTCCACCAGATGTTCTTTTTTTGAAACTACTACGAGATCCGCTTTAAAACCTTCTCGAATGAAGCCACGATCAACCATTCGGAAGAGCGTTGCAGGAGCATGAGCCATCTTTTCCACAATACGTTCTAGACTTATTTTGCCTTCAACATGTTTCTGAAGCATGGCTTGAAGCGCGTGTTGCACCAATGGTCCACCCGAAGGTGCTTTGAAATAGGACTGTTGTTTTTCTTCGATCGTATGAGGTGCGTGATCCGTAGCAATGACATCTATGCGGTTATCAAGAACTGCCTGAAAAATCGCTTCACGGTCTGATGCTTTTTTTACAGCAGGATTCCATTTTATGAATGTTCCTTTTTGTTTGTAATCTTCATCACTGAACCAAAGATGATGGATACATGCCTCGGCGGTAATTCGCTTCTCCTCAAGTGGTATGGAATTATCAAATAAGGCAAGTTCTTTTTCTGTTGAAATATGCAGGATGTGCAAACGTGAATTATATTTCTTCGCCAATCGAACAGCCAGGGAAGAAGAGATGTAACATGCTTCCTCACTGCGAATGAGCGGGTGCATTTCCATCGGCACATCTTCACCGTATTTTTCACGATAGATCTCCGTATTCGCACGAATCGTTTGTTCATCCTCGCAATGTGTGGCGATCAAAACCGGTGGTACTTTCTGAAAAAAGGCCTCCAGCGCCTCTTCCTTGTCCACAAGCATATTTCCAGTTGACGACCCCATAAAGATCTTAACGCCACAAATGGTGCGAATATCGGTCTTCAACACTTCCTCGATGTTATCATTCGAGGCACCCATGAAAAAGGAGTAATTCGCGATGGATGACCGGGAGGCAATACGGTATTTATCTTCAAGTAATTCTTGTGTCAGTGTATTTGGAACTGTATTGGGCATTTCCATAAACGACGTGATCCCTCCCGCCACTGCAGCACGAGATTCTGTTGCAATATTCGCTTTGTGCGTCAATCCGGGCTCACGAAAATGAACCTGGTCATCTATACATCCCGGTAACAGGTAATTTCCTTGAAGGTCGATCTCTTCACAATTTTCCGCAACAGAAAATCCTATGCCGATCTTGGCTATGATTCCTTGTTGTATCAACACGTCAGTTTCGGTGATCCTTCCTTCATTGACCACACGTGCATTTCTTAGCACATACGTTTTACTCATAATTTCATTCTTCGCATTTTCCAGACACCGAAAAATGCTTCCTTAAAGATACTTGAACTCATTTTAGAATCGCCAAACTGTCTGTCAATAAACGTGATAGGGACTTCCACAACTTTAAAACCATGACGGATCGCAGCGTACTTCATACAGATCTGGAAAGCATATCCTTTGAAAATCACCTCTTCAAGGTTGATCTTTTCCAGAACTCGTTTCCTGTAACATTTAAATCCGGCGGTTGTATCGCGGATATTGATAAGTAAAATCAAACGAACATAGATACTAGCGAAATAAGACATGAGCACACGTTTGAGTGGCCAGTTCTCCACTTTCCCTCCTCTGCAATACCTCGAGCCAATGCTCAAATCTGCGCCCTTCTCACAAGCGGATTTCAATCGGATGAGATCATCAGGATTGTGTGAAAAATCGCAATCCATCTCGAAAATATACTCGTAACCTTTTTCTATTGCCCAATTGAATCCATGAATGTAAGCGGTACCAAGCCCCAACTTACCTGATCTTTTCTCGAGAAATAATTTTCCCGGGAATTCTTCCTGCAATTTTTCGATGCACGACGCGGTGCCATCCGGCGAATTATCATCAACAAAAAGAATGTGAAACGAACCTTCCAGCGACATCACTTTACGCGCCATCCGCTCGACATTCTCGATCTCATTGTATGTTGGAATGATGACGACTGAATCGGACACCTTGAATGGTTTTAATGGTAACAAAAATAGACAATAAAGATGTTTTAACCTTAAAGCAACTGTTAATTCAACGAATGGTTAATTAACTTTACCCGAGTATGCTTCGAACCATCACTGTATTTCTTTTACTCTTCCCAATCTCATTTTGTATGGGGCAGGAAATAAAGAACATCACTCTTCTTGACCGATGGCATCAGGATACGCTTATCACAAGCTCTACAAAAGTGCGGTATAGTGGATGTTGGGGATTCACCTATTCATCAAATGAATATGCCGTCATTGGCTCAACAGAAGGTTATCATTTCTTTCAGCTCACTTCGCAGAACAAATTAAAACCATGTGGCTTTATCGAGGGAAAATTCAATTCGGCACAGGTCATACATCGGGAAATAAAAACCTTTGATCATTACGCTTACCTCATCTGTGATGAAGGAAATAGCAGTCTTCAAATTGCCGACTTACAATACTTGCCAGACTCCGTTGTAAAAGTAACTGACATTCAAGATGCTCGATTCGGGAAAACCCACAACTTGTTTATTGACAGTGTCAATGCATTGCTTTATGCATGTCTTGTGACACCAATGCCCAATGGAACCATGCTCAATAAAATCCCTTTACGCGTTTTCTCATTGGCAGACCCATTAAATCCCACGTTAATCTGGGAAGGTCCGGATGACATCCCAGAGGTACATGATTGTTTTGTGAAAAATAATATCGCCATATTAAATTGCGGAACGAATGGAATCCGGATCTATGATTTCTCGAATCCATCAAATCCGGTAATGAAAAATGACCTCACCTTCTATCAGGACCAGGGATATAATCACCAAGGTTGGTTGAGTCCCGATGGTAAAACATATGTCTTTGCGGATGAAACAAGTGGTAAGCGGGTGAAGAAATGTTCACTCGATAAAAATTTCAACCTCAATATCGAAAGTTTTTTTGGAACGAACTACCTCGACAATTCAGTCCCACACAACATAATGATCGACAATGATTTTGCGTATGTTGCCTATTACAATGAAGGGTTGAGGATTTTCGACATCAGACAATCGCCACGAGAAATAGCAGCTTACGACACTTATCCTCAGGATTCCTATTTCAATATGAACGGCGCGTGGGGCGTGTTTTCGAATTACCGATCAGGGAGGATCATAGTTTCTGACAGACAATTCGGTTTATTCCTTTTTGACTGGAATCATTCTGTTTTTAGTCATGAAGCTACCAGCACTTTCGATCTATATCCAAATCCAACTGCGATAGGAGATCAATCCATTCTGAGAGCGCCTGAGGATAATATCACCTCATTCGATGTGACAATCTGCGACGCTGTTGGGAATGAGATAAATCGCATCGCGGTCGAAAATGCAAGTTTTTTAGTGCTTGAATCGCCAGATCAATCAGGGGTATTTTTCCTCAAGATCTCTTACACTGACTATCTCGGCGAAACCTGTACTGTTCTCAAAAAATGGGTTATTGTTTAACTATTTGATCGACTGCTTCATTCACAAGGCCATTTTCAAAACCCCGCTGTAACAGGAATCTCGTCAGTGCAACTCTATTAGCCCAATCATTGCCTTTTTTGACTGAAAGTTCCGCATATTTTCTTTCTGTCATTGTCACAAGTGTTTCCCAATAAGTATCAGGATCGATCTCGTTCATGGCATCAGCGATTAAAATGGAGTCTATCCCTTTGGCGCGAAGTCCGGCATAGATCTTTCTACGTCCCCATTTTTTTATACGAAACTTGCCTGAAACGTAACTCTCCGTGAACCTTTTTTCATTAAGAAAATCAGCATCCTGAAGTTCTTGAATCAATTTGACTTGTAATTCCTGCGACAGATTCATCTTCACACATTTCAAGCGTATCTCGGAAATACATCGTTCCTGATACGCACAAAATGATTGAAATTTCAGAAGGATTTCATCTGGCAAGAGCTCCATTAGATTGAGATCTCCTCGTTTTCCTTGTTGACAAAAGTATATTCAAGAAGATGATTTGCTGTGACCCCCTGAACCGGAATCCACTTACCATACTTCATAAACCATCGCATCTGTTTCGACATCAAACCGCGCTTAAAATAGGCCTCAAGATACGGATGGACGAGAAGCGTGATTCCTGTCATCTTACGCTCTTTGATCAGGTAATTCAAATTTGTTTCGATCTCCTCCGCAAAAAGAATACTCGCCTGCACCTCTCCCGTTCCGTTACATGTGGGACAAGTTTCCGAGGTATTGATATCCGTTTCAGGACGTACACGCTGACGGGTGATCTCAATTACGCCAAATTTGGATGGAGGCAGAATATTGTGCTTTGCCCGATCATTTTGCATGAATCCTTTGAGCTTGTCAAAAAGGATCTTATTGTTCTCCTTGTCGTGTAAGTCAATGAAATCGATACACACGATCCCTCCCATATCTCTAAGCTGTAACACTCGGGCAATCTCTTCGGCTGCTTCAACATTGGTCAAAAGTGCATTTGTCTCCTGGCCATCTGCTCCTTTTCTGTTCCCGCTGTTCACATCGATCACGTGCATTGCCTCAGTGTGTTCTATAATCAAATAGCCACCACTTGGAAGAGGAACTTTTTTCCCGAAAAGTGTTTTAATTTGCTTGTTGATACCGAACTTCTCGAAAATTCCCAGTTTACCATCATAGAATTTCAGGATCTTTTCACGACCCGGGGCAATTCCAAGAATGAATTCCTTCATTTCTCCGAAAAGTGTCTCATCATTCACATGAATATTGGTGAAATCACCATTCAAAAGATCACGAAGAATTGATGATGTCTTGTCTATTTCACCCAGAACACGTTTTGGCGGAACCGCAGTTTTGAGGTTGCCGTGCATCGTCTTCCACTTCTCAAGAAGATTTTTCAAGTCCTGATCGATTTGTTCGATCTTCTTGTTCTCGGCTACCGTTCTGATAATGACACCAAAATTCTTAGGACGAATACTGTCCATGATGTCCTTCAAACGCTCTCTCTCTGCCTGATCCTTGATCTTCTGGGAAATGGAAATTTTATCCGAAAAGGGAACCAGAACAAGATATCTTCCAGCTAAAGTAATTTCGGCACACAGCCTTGGACCTTTGCTCGAGATCGGTTCTTTGGCAACCTGAACAAGGATCGATTGAGACGATGAAATGATATCATCGATCTTTCCGTCTTTCGGGATATCTTTTTCCCCTTTGAAATACAAAAGATCGGCAACATTTTGTTTGCCATTGAGCGTATCCTTGGTAAACTTATTAAGTGAATTGAACTGAGGTCCAAGATCAAGATAGTGAAGAAAGGCATCTTTGTCGTACCCAACGTCTACAAACGCTGCATTTAAACTTGGTACTACCTTCCTAACTTTTCCAAGATAAATATCTCCTACTGAAAAGTCGTTACTCCCTTGTTCCTGGTGAAGTTCTATAAGTTTTCCGTCACGCAGCAAAGCAAGCCAGATGCCGTTTTGACGAGCATCTACAACTAGTTCTAAGCTCACGAAAATTGATTTAGAAAATGAATAAACAGAAAAAACTTAGCAGGCGACCCCACTAAGTTCACTGGTAATTTAAAACCGAAGAATTACTTCTTCTTTTTGTGACGGTTTTTTCTAAGTCTCTTCTTACGCTTGTGCGTAGCCATCTTGTGTCTCTTTCTTTTTTTACCGCTTGGCATAATTCTATATTTAAGTTGTTACTTTCTGATGAAAATTGTGCTAAAAAAAACACTCCCTCGAAAGGGAGTGCAAAGATAGTTATTTCATTTAAATAAACTAATGCGTGTGCGAATTAGTTTACTTTAACTTTGTTTTTCACCTCATCTACGAAAGTTTTCGCGGGCTTGAATGAAGGAATGTTGTGAGCAGGGATGATAATAGTAGTGTTTTTAGAGATGTTTCTTCCCGTTTTTTCAGCACGCTCCTTAACAATGAAGCTGCCAAATCCACGCAAATAAACGTTCTGTCCTTTAGCAAGTGATGATTTGACAGAAGTCATGAATGCTTCAACTGCTTTCAATGCTTCAAGTCTTTCCAACCCTGTTTCTTCTGCGATATCCGCAACGATGTCTGCTTTTGTCATTTTTAAATGTATTAAATTTGAAAAATCTGATTTCCAGCCACAAAAGTAATTTACAAATGATTATATTTTTGTTAACCCAGAAAAAAATATCAGAAATTTCCCTGAATGAGTGATTTTAAGCTACTAATCATTGATTGGTATAGACAAAACAAAAGAGATCTTCCATGGAGAGAAACACAAGACCCATTCAACATATGGCTTTCTGAGGTTATTTTACAGCAAACCCGAGTAGATCAGGGTCTTCCCTATTATCTGAAATTTATTGACCGGTTCGACAACATACAGTCACTGGCAAAGGCAGAGGAGAAAGAAGTACTCACGCTTTGGCAAGGACTAGGCTATTACAGACGCGGAAGAAACATGCATCAAACAGCCAGGATCATTACTGAAGACTGCGGCGGAAAATTTCCAAACACAAGCACTGAACTTAAAAAGCTCAAAGGAATAGGTCCTTACACCGCAGCAGCAATTGCTTCTTTTTGCTTTAACGAGCCGGTACCGGTAGTTGATGGTAACGTATACAGGGTACTCTCACGTTATTTTGATGTTGAAATTGCAATCAATTCTTCGACTGGCATCAAACTATTCAGCGAACTGGCTGCATCACTTATTGACAAAACAAATCCAGCAACTTACAATCAGGCGATCATGGAGTTTGGCGCGCTTCAGTGTGTTCCTAAAAATCCAAATTGTGAATCCTGTCCCCTGAAAGATGGTTGTCTGGCAAGAAAAAGCAACACCGTTCACCTTCGGCCAGTCAAATTGAAAAAAACGAAAATAAAAGACCGTTATTTTCATTTTGCGGTAATCGCAGATGACAAAAAAGTCATTCTCGAAGAACGAAGCGAAAAAGATATCTGGCAACATTTATTTCAATTTCCACTCACGGAGACACCTGATGAAAATCCACCGGAACTACTTCATCCGGGCTTACGTTCAACTGAAGCCATTAAAATTTCGGTTACACACAAACACATCCTTTCTCACCAGAGACTTTTTGCCCGTTTTTATCACTTTGACATCCACCGTATCGACAAATCAATCATCAAAAATCTTAGGTTTGTTGCAGTTGATGATTTATCTGATTTCCCTCTGCCAAGGCTCATTGACAAATACATAGAATCAAATCCATTTACTTAAAATGTTTACATCTTTTAGCTAATTGGATGAACAAAGCTATATTATCATTTATCTTTGTTCAGTTATCCAAAACAAATGGCAGGCAGCGTTAATAAAGTGATTTTGATCGGGAACCTTGGAAAAGACCCGGAAGTAAGACATCTCGAAAATGGTGGTGTAGTGGCGAATTTCCCTATTGCAACTTCTGAAGTTTTTACAGACCGATCCACTGGTGAAAAAAAAGAGATTACCGATTGGCATGACATAGTAGTTTGGAGAGGACTTGCGGAAGTAGCCGAAAAATACCTGCGAAAAGGGACAAAGGTTTATGTTGAAGGTAAACTAAAGAAACGTTCCTGGCAAGATAAAGAAGGTCAGACGCGTTATGCTGTTGAAGTCATCGGTGATGAGTTAACGATTCTCTCCAGACCAGAGACAGGTGAACGAGAGCAGCAAAAAACGCCCTACACAAATGAAGGAGCGCCTCAACCTCCGAGTCCAATGAATGACCTTAAGTCCGACGAGCAGGACGGATTACCTTTCTAGATGACCATGACCCCAGGCGACCCCATCCAATTTAGCACTATACCTCTACTCGTTCAAGCAGGAATTCCGGTTTCGCAAACTATGATCTATTTCATCGTATTGTTTTTACTTCTCATTTGTGCTGCGCTAGCATCGGGTTCCGAATCAGCATTTTTCTCTATTGGTCCTAAGGAAAAGGAATTGTTACGGTCTCAGGATTCAAAATCTGCCAAACTGGTTTTGAAATTATTGGAGAATCCGAAAGAGCTTTTGGCAACATTGCTCATCACGAATAATTTTGTGCTTGTAGCCATCGCGATCATTTCAAGTGCGTTGATCGAGTTATTCCTTGGCCCGGCCAATGAGGGAAATGAGACGTTACGCTTCTTAATTGAGGTTGTTGGTATCACCTTCATGATGCTTATGTTGGGTGAGGTAATTCCTAAGATCTATTCTTCCCGAAATTCAGTAAGAATGGCGAAATGGATGGCACTACCAATACACTCTTTAGGTCGTATACCACCTATTTCATGGTTGAAAAACCTGTTGGTACATGGCACAAACCTAATCCAGAAAAGCGCAAAGAAAAGACGTGTGAGCATCACTACAGATCAGCTTGAGCATGCGCTAGCTTTAACGAAGGAAGATCAAACGTCGGCCGAGGAGCAAAAAATTCTTGAAGGCATTGTGAAATTTGGTTCAACGGAGGCATGTCAGATCATGCGTTCGAGGATAGATGTCGTTGCGTTGAACCAAGAATCAAGTTTCAACGAAGTTCTTGAACTCATTCTTGAGGCAGGTTATTCCCGTATTCCAGTTTACACGAACTCCATAGACAACGTGATTGGGATCCTTTACATCAAGGATTTGTTGCCACACTTGAGTGAAGAGAACTTTACATGGCAGGATTTGATTCGCAAACCTTTCTTTATTCCGGAAAATAAAAAAATCGATGACCTTCTGAAAGAATTCCAGGATAAAAAAATGCACATGGCCGTCGTTGTAGACGAATATGGCGGAGCAGCAGGAATTGTTACCCTGGAAGATGTACTCGAGGAGATCGTTGGCGATATCACTGACGAATTTGACGAAGAAGAGATCGTTTACTCCAGAATTGATGACAACACATTTGTCTTTGAAGGAAGAACAACTCTGGTAGACTTTTACAAAGTAACAGGCCTCGATGGAAAACAATTTGAACTTTCAAAAGGTGATGCCGAAACGATTGGCGGTTTTATGGTAGAATCAGCAGGAAGGATATTAAAAAACAATGAGTATGTCCTTTGTGACCAAGTCAAACTGATTGTGGAATCTTCTGACAAACGAAGAATCAAAATGATCAAAGTAATATTACCCGCTGTAAAGGATCAAAAATGAAACGATTCGTCCTCTTTGCAATACTTTTGATGACCGGCTGTGTATCGGATCCTTTGCTTGTTCCGAAACCGCCAACATATCTTCGACTGGAGCTTCCGGACCACAGTTACAGCGGTTACAAAAGCAACTGCGGCTATTCATTTGACGCCTCGAAAATTTTCAGGATCAAAGATGTAGTGGACAGTTCCGGAAAGATGCTTTGCCACAAAGATATAGACCTCGGACCGTTAAACGGCATGATCCATTTCTCGTACATCGAAATGATCGAACCATTGGCTCGATACGTCAACTATGCGAATGATAAGGTGGATGAACATAAACTTAAAGCGACAGCCATAGAGGATCTTCGGATCATTGATCCTTCCCGGCGAGTTTACGGAACCTTCTTTGAACTCCAGGGGGATGTTGCCTCACCCTATCAATTTTACCTGACAGATTCGACATCAAAGTTTGTAAGTGGGGTCGTCTATTTTAACTCACGACCAAATTATGACTCTCTCAAACCAAGTCTGGATTACTTAAAAAAAGACTTGATGCATCTGATAGAAACATTTAAATGGAATTAGAAACCATTTTCTATTTGAGTATTGGGAGTAACCTTGGGGACCGAACATCCTATCTTGAAAAAGGAATCAGAACCCTGGAAAAACACTCATGCAGGATCACTCGTCTATCCTCCGTTTATGAAACAAGTGCTGTTGGATTGATTGATGCGCCTGACTTTCTGAATATCTGTGTTGAAGGATCAACAACCATGGAACCATCTGTCTTGATGAAAACACTTCTGGAAATCGAACAAACATTCGGAAGGCAAAGATCCGGGTTAGGGTTAAGCTCCAGAACTCTCGATATGGACCTTATTCTTTTCGGAAATACGGTTGTGAATTCAAGTGAATTGACTGTTCCACACCCACGTTATTTAACGCGTCGTTTTGTCCTCGAACCTTTACTTGAAATCAATCCTAATCTGGTTGATCCGGCAGAAATGAAACCTGTTTTTGATTTCTTCGTAGAACTGACCGATTTCTCTGAGGTCAAAAAGCTTGAAATTAGCTTGTTTACCTAACAATTTATTTCAGATTTCACTTCAAAGAAAAAATTAATGTTTAATATTGCCGAGCAAATTGGTAAAATTTAATTCTTCGATATGAAAAAACAAAGCGTTAAAGGAATAGCTTTGATCGCAGCAGCAAGTTATCTTGTTTCTAGCTGTGACCTTTTGAAAGGCCTTGAGTACAGAGTAACTCCAAGTCCACTTGAAATGCATGGTGATTCTGTGAAAGTCCATGTAGATGTTACTTTCCCTCCAAAAGGAATTCGTAAAAAAGTAAGTGCTGAAGTTACACCAATGTTGGGCAATCAAGCACTTAAAACAGTTACTTTACAAGGTGAAAAGGTTACCGGAAATGGATCTGTGATTAATTTTAAATCAGGTGGTACATATGCGTACGAAGATCTTGTAGCTTACAAGCCTGAAATGGAAGTAACCGAGCTTAAAGTAACAGGTAAAGTAACTAAAGGTAAAAAAGAGAAGCCAGGTGTTTTTCAGGAAATGAAAATCGCTGATGGTACGATCATTACACCATACCTTGTAAACAAGGATTACAAAGTGATCATGGAGAAGGATCAGTTTACGCGTGTAACTGAACAAACATTCGTGGCGCAGATCAACTATGAGCGTGGAAAATCTGAAGTTCGTGCCGGTGAGTTGAAAGATAAAGATATCGTTGCTTTGTCAAACTGGTTAAAAGCGGCTCAAACGAATCCTAAGATAGCGATCAAAGCGATCAATATCACAGGATATGCATCGCCAGAGGGTGAGGAGAACAAGAACAACACACTTTCTACAGATCGCGCTGAAGCTGCAAAAACTGCAGCTATCAACCTAGCTAAAGCTGCAAAGAACACATCTGCAGAAACAGTTTCTTTCAACTTGAACGGACGAGGCGAGGATTACGAAGGATTTAAAAAAGAACTTCAAGCTTCTAAAATGAATGAAGACGAGAAGAATCTTGTTATCCGAGTTCTTGAAATGCATTCAGATCCGGTAACACGTGAAACAGAAATGCGTAACATGGGTAAAACATTCAAATATTTGGATGACAATATCTTCCCAAAACTACGTCGCGCTGAGATCTCTATCGTTTATGACCTTACTGGTTACACTGACGAAGAATTGAAAACGCTTTCTACAACAAAACCTGATTCTTTAAAAGTGGAGGAATTGCTTTTCGCTGCTACATTGACAAATGATTTAAATACTAAACTTCAGATCTACACTGCAGCTCAAAACAAATATCCTGAGGATGCACGAGTACACAACAACGTAGGTGGAGTTCTTTACATGCAGAACAAAGCTGCAGATGCAAAAAATCATTTTGAAAAAGCAAATTCTCTTGCAGATAACGCAATCCACAAAAACAACCTTGGTGCATGCGCTGGTGTTGCCGGTGATCGAGTTAAGGCGAAACAATTGTTTACTCAAGCTAAAGGTGCAGGAAGTGAAACAGGTTACAACATGGGAATTCTAATGATCATGGCAGGTAAATACCCTGAGGCAGTTTCAAGCTTCGGTGGTGACGCTTCTTTCAACAAAGCGCTTGCTGAGGTATTGAATAATGCTGCAGACAATGCGGTTAAAACACTTGACAAGTCAACAGATAAAGAGACAGCTCAAGGATTCTACCTGAAAGCAGTCGTTTCTGCTCGTCAGAACAATGTTGACGCAACAGTTAGCAACCTTAAGAATGCATTCAGTAAAGATGCATCTTTGAAAGCGAAAGCTGCTAAAGACAGAGAGTTCTTGAAGTTTGCTGAAAATGCAACGTTCTCAGGAGCTGTTAAATAATTAGAAGAATAAATTTGATGAAAAGCCTGCCTCGTGCAGGCTTTTTTCGTTCGTATAAATCAAGGGGGATCTTAACGTACAACGACGTGAAAACAGGTCTGCCACATTTCATAAGTGACCCAGCACTTTCCTGCTCCCCTTAATTCGAAGAGGGTTTCTGCAAGTACATCTTTCAATCGCAATTTCTCTGCTTCAGATAGCGCGTGATCCCCAAAAAACTGTTTGTAGGAAATATCGAAGCTCGTTCCGTGAAGATGTGAACTTTTCGAGATTGCATTTCGATTCCGCTTCTTCAATCTTTTGATGGATTTCGTAGTCCGCAGGATAGACGTTATGGTAAACCGGGCGCATTGCAAATTCGTATTTTCCAGTTTGCGTTGAAATCGAAATCCCAGTTCATCAATAAAGCCACGCGCCTCATGGGTCAAAAAAGGAAAACTGTAATACATTGTATCGAGCAAGAAATATTCATTTCCTTCCACTTTCACCAATTTGCCTTGATTGACATATTTTACAATATCTCTTCCTGATTTCATGTAACCGCCCGGACCATTCCGAAAAGATTCTCCGATATACCAGATCGCTTTGTCGTTCATCATTGGCGCATGATCGATATCATCAAAGCAAGCTTTTGGCTCAAAAAGTTCGCGTTGCTGATGCAACTTCTTTACTAATCTTCGGTACACTCGTGGCGAACTTTCAGGATACACATTCCATATACCTACCGATAGTAATAAAACACCTGAAACACCTGCTGCTATGACAAACTTTTTCTTTTTCACCTTTGAAATGCGGTGCAAAAATAGTTATTTGACCTCGTTTGGGCCTAACCTTTCATTCGTCTCCCCCAGAGTTTAAACAAATATTCCTGTTCAGACTGACCAGGTGTCGGGGTGATAGAAAAAGGGGTCTTTAAAACCAAAAGATCCATTAGCGTGGAATAGCCGGATCTCGAAATGATTAATTCTGCTTTCAGAATCAACTGATCACATGCTTTCCAATCTGTTGATCGTACAATATTTACCCCTGGCATATCAACGAGATCAACTTCTGATGGCACAATGATGGTCACCTTATCATCCCTCATGATTGCTGCTTGCTCCAATGCGTAATTTTTAGCTACAGCCGGCGGACCACTTACAATTATCACTTTTCCTGCTTTTGGGACATTCTGTGGAACATAAAGTGAAAATCGGGATAAGATTCCGATATAGGATACTTTCGGGACATCAATCGGACGACTTAATTTTCCTGCGAAGTTCATTTGCTCATCATCGACGATCCATACCTCATCAAATCGACTTATCCACTTCCCATGCATGAATTGAAGAGGCCGTTCAAACCAACGCAAGGGCAAATGCAGCTGATGCGTCACAAAAATAGAATGGGTCTTTTCGGAACGAAATGCATAGCGATGATCGGAAATAACGATGTCAATTTCTTTTTCACGACAAATCGTTTCAACCTCTAATCGTTCTTTTCGCCATCGTCGTATCAATTCAGGGAGTTGTTTGATGAAATCCCATCTGAAAGTTCCGGAACCACTAAATTTAAAAGGATATCCCTCATGTTCGATATAGTTGATCGAAGGAAAATACTGACGCATGACACGCTGTTGTTCAGAATCGCCTGCAAAATAAACCTGATTCCCATTTTTAACGAAATGGTCGATGAGTGGAATACAACGGGCCACATGACCCATCCCCCAATTCAGTGGCGATAAAAGAATTCGTTTTCCCTGTATGTCCGAAGGAAGCATACGGCGAAAATACCCATTTGGTGTCGACTTAGAAAATCTGATGACGCACAACTATAACGTTGCCATCAGTTCCGATCAATTTGACAAAATAAATTCCGCTTTCAGCGTTAAGATCTGAAATCGAGATCGCATTCACCCCTTTGGCAACATCAACCATTCTTGAAAGTAGTGTTTTTCCATGCGCATCGGTGATTTGCAGTTCAACAACAGCTTCAGATGAGATTTGCGTGTAGATAAGCATAAAGTCATTTCCCGAAGGATTTGGAAGTGTAACGAGCTCCTTTTCCAGAACATTGCAAATTGTTGAAACAGCTGGGAATTCAGTTTGCTGATTGTCTTTATCCACCTGGATCAATCTGTAATAGGTCAAGCCCATTTCTGATCGATGTGTAAACTGATACGTCAATAATTCCTGTGAAAATCCAGCCGCGTCAATGACTCCGGCAACATTCCAATGATTACCATCTGTTGAACTCTCCACTACGAAATGGGAAGAATTGCTCTCCGAAGCGGTTGACCATTCCAGTAGCACATTCCCTGATTCCTGGCAATTGACATCAAAGGAAACTAAACCTACAGGCAATGGCTGGTTGGACGGAGATTTTCCAATTGCATGCTCACTGAACGAGGTATAGCCAAGTCGTTCGGCATAACCATTTCCGCTATTGTAAATTCTTCCTGCTGCCCCATTTGATGGAATGGTAGTCGTAGCAAAAAACGAATTCCAGTCAGCATAATCCGTAGAGCCATCATTTCGTTTTACTGCACAAAACGTGTTGTCATCCGCTGTGGTTAGACCTGTACCATTCACATAGAGACGCACCCCATATGAACCCCCTGATGGTGAACCATTCGGCACTAACGACCAAACGGTGTTACCTACAACATCTGTTAAGGAACTGCCAGTTTGTGTTGTTGAAAGGCGACTATCAATGTTGTTTGCCGTTTCAGTAATTGATCGAACTGAAGCGTCTATATACGTTACGCCAGATAAATTATTATTAATAATATCAGCACGACGATAACCAGCTGTTGATGAAGACAGGCCAACCGGCAATTCATACGCAGAAGTATTAGATGCAACATATCGGCGATACGTTCCAAAAATAAAACTGGAGCTGCCTGAAGTATGAATAAGATCAGCGGAGGCTGTTGAGGAATGGATTACTTTGTATGCATCCGTCTGAACGCGGCCATTGGTTAACGTCAAGACTCCTGAAACTATGAAATCATTTCCAAGCTTCTTTAATCCACCACCGGAAACAATGAAATTGCTGCACGTTGTAATTCCATTCACTTTTTGTTGTGTCGCTCCTGAATATTCTATTGTACTACCTGATTGAAAATCCCATGTGTTGTTGGTTGTGCTAAAATTCCTCCAAGTTGTGTCTACCAATGTTGCACTCACGGTATCAACACTTCCGAAGATATTTAATTTACCACCCGAATAAATTCTAAGCGTGCTACCTGCAGCTCCGCTGCTTCCAGTACGGATATAACGGCATTTAACTGTACCGCCATTCAAAATATTAATTTCACATGGACGAAGAGAGTTATCAGTATAAGCATAAAGAATTCCATCAATATCCAATGTTCCATTAACAGTTATGGTTCCTCCGGCATTTGCTGCATCGGGACTTGAGAAATTATTCCCATCAATGGCCACATTTGCCAACGCACTTCCAGGTCCACTTCCACGAACAGTTTTACCTGAATTAATAGTAACATTAAAATTTGAAGCTGACTCATCGTTATACAATACCGCACCCGAACTACTGCTCCAAGTCAGACGAACATCCATATCAATAGTCAAAGAAGCATCAATGGTTGAATTAATAGTAGCATCCTTTCTCAATCTTGTTGCTGTAAATGAACCAGTCCCTGAAATTGTACAATCGTTGCCTCCTGCAATATCAAATGAAATATCATCTCCGTTTGGATCTCCTATGGTACCATCACAAACAACATCACCATAAAGTTGTATATAGGAATTCCCTCCGTTGAACGAATTATCCCATAACTTACCTCCCGTCTCTACCGTCAGATTATTTACGTCCCAAGGTGGCGTACCTGATCCATCATTGTCCACCGTATGCCCGTTTTGAATAGTTACACTGGCTGTAGAGGCATCTGGTACATCTCCAGAGGAACATGCTACCCAAGCAGAACCACTCCATTTTTCCCAGGTCGTATTTATGCCCCAGTTACCATTTTGTCTTGTGCGGTAATCACCGACAGCATACGCTTGGATACTGATTATACTGCTTGTTACTGTCGTCAAAGCACCTGAACTTGCGATGATGGTGTAA
>Ga0172373_10003335_pt1 | contig 23548 bp, 18 predicted proteins | sample Lak10m_2_FD_114546 | JGI IMG/M metagenome (GOLD analysis project Ga0172373, IMG submission 114546) | Freshwater microbial communities from Kabuno Bay, South-Kivu, Congo - kab_092012_10m | ecosystem: Environmental > Aquatic > Freshwater > Lake | place: Democratic Republic of the Congo...
CCCTCGAGCAGGGGCTGTCCGAGGTAGCGCGTGAGCTCTCCGACCTCCGTCAGTCGCTCGAGGTCGCTCTGGAACGCCACATCGATCTCCATGCGATCGCCGGTGTGGAACGCGCCCCGCGCCGCGGCCTCGGCCAGCGAGCGCATCCCGCGCAGTGTGCGCTCGACCTCCTCGAGCCCGGGCTCGGGCGGGTGCTGCTGGCCGTGCTCGGCCAAGCTGAGGTGGAGCCGGAACCGAGCGAGGGTGTTGAGCGCGTGGTAGATGGAATCAAGCCAGTCGTACGCCCGTCCGGGTGTGCTGAAATCGACGCCCGAGAGCCCGAGCGTGAACATGTCCGTCGGCATGAGCTCGAGTGTCAGCGGCTCGAGCCCGGGCTGCCCGCGGAACAGGAACACCTCGGGCACCTCGCCGGCGAGCGGCCGCAGCCCCTGGAAGCGCGTCGTCCAGGCCACCTCGTCGAGCGCCTCGAGGTGGGGCCACGCATCGGGCTCGGTCGGCCGGTACTTCTCGTCGCCGCATCCGGCGGCCTGCCGCCCGAGCCGCAGCAGGATCTCGAGCTCCTCCTGCTGGCGACGCGTCGCGAGGAAGAGCAGCTCGAGCAGCGCCACGGACTCGTGCGGGTCGAAGGCCGGTCGCCCGCGGTAGCTCTCGGGATAGCCCGTTCCCACCACGGGCGGATGGACGTGCCGGCCGCCGAGCAGCGACTCGAGCAGCTGGACCGAAGCGGGGTACGGCACGCGCGGGCTGGAACGCACCGGGGCGCGGGCGCTGCCCACCAGGCTCGCGCGCGCGGGCGCGACCAGGGAAGAGAAGACGGGGAAGAGGCCGAGCGCGAGGACGCTCAGGCGGCGAGCGGAAGTCAGCTGCATGGCAAGGACTCGAAGGCGAGGTCCGCAAGATCGACACGAACCGACGCCGGCTCTCGCCTCCCGCCGCTCGCCGGCCACCTCCGTCCGCCCCTCGGGAATCCCCTCCCCCGGCGCTACACTCCCCACCCTCGCGGAAGTGGCGAAACTGGCAGACGCGCGGGACTTAGGATCCCGTGGGGCAACCCGTAGGGGTTCAACTCCCCTCTTCCGCACCACCTGAGCCTGCGTCCGGAGCGGGCCGCGGGCTCGGTCCTGACGAGAGGGCTTCACGGTGTTCACCGCGCTGCCCCAGGCAGCGGCGCTAGCCTGGGGAGCTCCTCGTCCGTGCGCGGGTGCGCGCGGCGGCCCCCCTGGTCCCGGATCCCTCGTGATGAAGTTCCCGCGCGCGCTCGTCCTGTCGCTCCCCCTGCTGGTCTCCGCCTGTGCGACGTCGTCTGCGGGGGTGCAGCGCGAGGAACCGCTGCCGGGCAGTGCGCCGCGGGCCGGGCGGGTGACCGGAATGATCGGGGTGACCGACATCACCGCCCTCGACATCGAGCTCGATTCCTCGCTCGGCGAGGCGGACAGCGAGGACCTGACCCTGCCGCTGATCGGGGCCGCGTACCAGTTCCCGAGCGTCAGCCGCACGGCCCTCGAGTGGGGCTTCGAGGCCGGCTTCGGCATCGGCTGGGATTCCGAGCACGAGGCCGTGGTGGTCGACACCGGGACCGTGCTCGTGGTGGCTGACAACGACCTGCGCCTGATCGACCTGTACGGCGGTCTCTACGCGGCCACGAAGCTCGGCCGGAAGTGGCGCGCCTACGGCGGCGCGGGTCCGGTGCTGCAGTTCGGGCGCGCCGACCTCGACTTCGACCAGCCGATCGACGGCTCGAGCTCGGCCAGCGAGAGCGGCGTCGGCTACGGCTACTACACGCGCGCCGGCCTCGAGTACGAGTTCGCGCGCGACACGTGGATCGGCCTCGTCGCGCGCTGGGCGGACACGAAGCTCGACCTCGGGGGCGAGATCGACGAGCTCGAGCTCGAGGCCGTGCAGCTCGCCTTCGCCGTCACGACGACCCTGTGAGCGCCGTGCCGACGGGTCGCCCCGCCGGCTCGCCTTCGCGGAAGTTCTTTCCGGGTCCGGCCCGCGCCGCGGCGCGGGATCACAGGATTGAACCTTGGCCGGATGACCACTTTGCTACATCCTGGGCGAAGCTGTTTCCGGGGGCGGAAGCAGCTTCCATCCAACGGGGGTCATCGATGTCTGCAAGGGTCGTCATGTGGTGCGCGGCAACGTTCGTCGGGTTCGTTCCGGGGCTGGCCGCCCAGGAGCCGGGCACGGCCCGGGGCTTCCAGAAGCTGAGCCAGACGCAGGGCGGCGTGATGCCGCGGCTCGACACGAACGACCAGCTCGGGCGCTCGGTCGCGAACCTCGGCGACCTCGACGGCAACGGCGTGATCGATCTGGCCTCGGCCGGACTCGGCGACGACGACGGCGGCACGGACCAGGGCGCGGCCTACGTGATCTTCCTGCGCGCGGACGGGCGCTCGCTCGGCTTCACGAAGATCAGCCAGCTCGCCGGCGGCTTCGGTGGCGACCTCGACCCGGGTGACCAGTTCGGGCGCGACCTCGCCAACCTGGGCGACCTCGATCAGGACGGCATCACCGACCTCGTGGTGGGCGCGAACTACGACGACGACGGCGGCACGAACCGCGGCGCGGTGTACCTCCTGCGCCTGAACCGCGACGGCACGGTGCGCCAGACCTCGAAGATCTCGCACACCCAGGGCGGCTTCGTCGGGCCGCTCGTCAACAACGACGAGTTCGGGCGCGCGGTGGCCGGGCTCGGCGACCTGGACGGCGACGGCACGCTCGACCTCGCGGTCAGCGCGCCGGTCGACTCGACCGGCGGCACGAAGCGCGGCGCGGTCTACATCCTCTTCCTGAACCCCGACGGCACGGTCAAGGCGCGCACGAAGATCGCGAGCGGCACGGGCGGCTTCACGGGCCGGTTGCGCAACACGGACTGGTTCGGGTTCTCGCTGGCGAACATGGGCGACTTCGACGGCGACGGCGTGGTCGATCTCGCGGTCGGCGCGGCGCTCGACGACGACGGCGCCACCAACGCCGGCGCGGCCTGGCTGCTCTACCTGCGCCCGGACGGCACGGTGAAGGACTGGCGCAAGTTCAGCATGCGCTTCGGCTGCTTCACGGGCCTGCTCGAGTCGCCCGACCAGTTCGGGACCTCGGTCGCGCACGTCGGCGACCTCGACGGCGACGGCATCACCGAGCTCGCCGTGGGCGCGGTCAAGGACGGCGACGGCGGCAAGGAGCGCGGCGCCGTGTACCTCCTGTTCCTCGACGCCGCCGGCACGGTCAAGTTCCACCGCAAGCTGAGCTCGACCGAGGGCGGCTTCACGGGCCGGCTCGACAACATCGACTGGTTCGGCTCGTCGCTCGCCCCGCTGGGCGACTTCAACCGCGACGGCGTGCCGGACCTCGCGATCGGCGCGCGCAACGACGACGACGGCGGAGCCAACAAGGGCGCGGTGTACCTGACCTACCTGAACGGCGAGACGGCGAGCGCGCTCGTGGCGGGTCCGGGACTCGGCACGCCGGGCACGGTCACGCTGGCGACGCCGCTCCTGCCCGAGCCCGAAGCGAGCGTGGGACCGCTGGCGGACGTGCGCGTCGCGGCGGCCGGCCCCGAGCCGGTCGGCGACCTCGAGCTCGTGGCCGGCGACGGCGCGCCGGGCAGCGCGCTGCGCTTCCGTCTGACGGTGCCGGAAGCGCTGCGCGGGCGCGACGCCACGGCCGTGCTGGTCGCGGGCGAGCGCTTGCTCGACGACGCCTCGGCCTTCGAGGCCGCGAGGATCCTGCTCGATCCGCAAACGCGCCTCGGCGCGGCCCACGCGCTCGCGACGGGCGCGCACGCGGAGGTCGAGATCACGCTCGAGGTCCCGCGCGCACACGCGCTCGGGAGCCTCGCCGTGCAGGCGGTGTGGAGCGCCGCGGACGGCACGCGCATGCTGACCGACGCGCTCGAGCTCGCCCTGCCGCGCTAGCGCAAGCTACTCGCCCGTTCCCGTGCCGCGGCGCAGCTCGTGCACGCCGGGCTCGAGCGGACCGAAGCGCTCGCTCGTGCCGTCGGTCCAGGTGACGCGCACGCCCTCGACGCGCGGCGCGTCGCCGAGCCCGACGTGCACGCGCGGATCGTGGCTCGAGTGGTAGCCGAAGGCGACCGCCACGTCGCGCCGCACGCGCCGCGCGCCGAGCTCGAGCTCGAGGCGTGCGCCGAGCGCGTCGGCCCCGCTGCGCTCGCGCACGCGCACGAGCACGCTGCGCCCCGGCGCCGCCGCGCGGTTCAGCAGCAGGTGCGCCGGCCCGTCGCGGTTCACCACCAGGAGATCGAGCGCGCCGTCGCCGTCGAGGTCGCCCTGGGCCACCGCACGGCTCGTGGCGACGAGCTCGGGCACGGTGCCGCCACGAGGATCGACCTCGGCAAAGCGTCCGTCCACTCCGCCGCGCAAGAGCAGGTTCGGCTCGGCGTAGAGATCCTCCTGCGCGCGCCCGGCGCCCTCGCGCGCGCGCTGGATGCGGCCGTTGGCGATGTAGAGGTCCGCGTGGCCGTCGTGGTCGAAGTCGCCGAAGGCCAGGCCGAAACGCGTGAAGCCCTTGCTCGGCGCGGCGAGACCGAGCACGGCCGTGCGGTCGGAGAAGTAGCGTCCCTCGTTGCGGTAGAACGAGTCCGTCTCGCCCGTCAGGTTGCACACCAGCACGTCGAGATCGAGGTCGGCGTCGAAGTCGGCCGTCAGGATGCCCATGCCGGCCTTGGCGACGCCGTTGGCGTCGACCGCGCAGCCCGCGCGCGCGGCGCTGTTCTCGAAGGTCCCGTCAGCGCGGTTGCGCCACAGATGATTGGGCATGCTGTCGTTGGCGACGAACACGTCGAGCCAGCCGTCGCCGTCGAGGTCACCGACGGCGACGCCGAGGCCCGTGCCCGGCTCGAGCCCGATCCCGCTCGCCTTCGAGATGTCCTCGAAGCGCCCGCCGCCGCGGTTGGCGTAGAGCAGGTCGCGCGCGGGCGCCTTGTAGGCCTGCGGACCGCAGTAGTCCTTCTGGGCGCAGATGCGCTCGAGCGCGGGACTCCAGTCCATGTAGCGCGCCACGAAGAGGTCGAGCGCGCCATCGCGATCGAGATCGAACAGCGCCGCGCCGGTCGAGAGCCCCTCCTGCGTGAACCCGCCCGCCTCGCTCGCATCCACGAAGCGCCCGCCGCCCTGGTTCGCGTACCAGGTGTTGCGCCCGAGGTTCGTGACGAAGAGGTCGGCGTCGCCATCGCCATCCAGGTCGCCGGCGGTGACGCCCATGCCGTAGCGCGCGTCGCCCGTGCCGCTCGCCGCGGTCACGTCGCTGAACGAGCCGTGGCCGTCGTTCTCGAACAGCGCGTCGCCCGGCGCCGGATCGCCCTCGTGCAGGCGGCCGCCTTGCACGAGGTAGGCGTCGAGATCGCCGTCGTCCTCGAGGTCGAGGAGCGCCGCGCCGCCCGTGATCGTCTCGGGGATCCAGTACTCGCCCGCGCGGTGCCCGGTCGAGTGCGTGAAGACGAGCCCACGCTCTTCGGCCAACTCCTCGAACCAGGCCGCGGCTCCGGGCGCGGACGGCTCGCCGCCGCCGCAGGAGGCGAGCACGAGCGCGAGCAGCGCAAGACGCCCCCTCATCGAGTGCCCTCGATCAGCGCGCGCACGACCGCGATCTGCGGATGGGCGGCGTTGCGGCGCTCGGCCTCGGCCAGGCTCACGCGCGCCTGTTCGCTCTGCCCGAGGCGCCACTCGACCTCGGCCAGGAAGGCCAGCGGCGCGGCCGAATCGGGGAACTCCTCGTGGGCGCGTCGATAGGTCGCGGCGGCGCGCTCCCAGGCCGCCTGCGCGCGCTGCACCTCGCCCAGCGAGAGGTACGTGCGCAGCACGACCTCGGGGCATGCGAGGGCGCGCGCGAAGGCCGGCTCGGCCTCGGCCGCGCGCCCGAGGCGCGCGAGGAGCTCGCCCTCGGCCACGTGCGTCGGCCCGTAGGCCTCGTTGAGCGTGCGCGCGCGCGCGAGGTGCGCCAGCGCGCCCGGCGCGTCGCCGCGCGCCTGCAGCGCGAGCGCGCTGTAGAGCTCGAGCTTGAAATCGTCGGGGTGGATCGAGCGCGCGGTCTCGAGCACCTCGAGCGCGCGCCCGTGCTCGCCGGCCTGCACCAGGGCACGCGCGAAGGTCTGCAGCACCGCAAGGTCCTCGGGCGCGTCGGCGAAGAGCGGTTCGAGCTGCTTCAGCGCCTCCTTCGGGCGGTCGGCGGCGAGCGCTTCGCTGGCCACGCGCAGACGCGGCACGATCGCGACCGCACGCTGCTTCACCGCGGCCGTGCGCGGATCACCCTGCGTCACGCGCGTGGCGCGCGCCTCCTGCGCACGCGCGGCTGCAGCGCCGGCTTCATCGCCCAGGGCGAGCTTCGCGCGCGCCACGAGGTCGTGCACGAAGCGTTCCTCGGGCTGACGCTCGACCAGCGGCTGCAGGACCGCGAGGGCCGCCTCGGGACGGTCGAGCTGCAGCTCGAGGCGTGCGAGCGCGAGGCGCGCCTGGATGCCCGCGGGCTCGAGCGCGAGGGCCTGCGCGAGCACGGGCCGCGCCTCTTCGAGCCGCCCGAGCTCGAGCAGCGCCTGGCCACGACGCCACAGGCTCGGTGCGTACTTCGGATCGGCCTCGGCCGCGCGGCGGAAGGCCTCCTGGGCCTCCTCGAGGCGCTCGAGGTCGGCCAGCACGCGGCCCCGGTGGTGGTGCAGCTCGGCCGGAGCATCGGGCGCGGCCAGGGCGAGCTCGTAGGCCGCCAGGGCAAGCTCGTCGAGCTGGCTCGCGTCGTAGAGCATGGCCAGCTCGACCAGCGCGCCCGCTTCACCGCGCTCCCAGGCGGCGAGCCAGCGGCCGGCCGCGGCGCGCACGAGCGGGTCGCCGTCCTCGGGCGGTCGCGGCGCAGCGGGCGCGGCCGGGCCTCCGCCACAGGCGCCCGCGATGAGGAGGAACAGCCCTCCGAGGACCCGGGTCGCGCGCTGCATCCGGGGCGGATTCTAGCCGCCCCGCACTCGATTCGGCACGTGACCGGACGGGTCAGGCCATCGCTTCCTCGCACAGGCGCTCGAACGCGTAGGGCGTGCCGTGCAGGTGACCGACGCGACGGGCGGCCGGCCAGGAGCGGGCCTCGCTCTCGAACCCGGCGAGCTGCTCCCGCACCGCGGCGCGCACGCCGTGGGAGACGACGGGCACCTCGTCGAGCTGCTCGGCGAAGCGCCGCGCGAGGGGCAGGAGCACGTGCTCCTCCTTCTCGATGTGGGCCCGCATCAGCTCGGTGAAGCGCTGGGCGAGGGCGTGGAAGCGCAGGCGCGGGTCGAGCTCGACCGGGTCGCCGGCGAGGTCGTCCAGCGCGAGGGCCAGCGAGAGGCGCGTCTCGCGCCCGAGCTCGTGCTCGGCGCGCAGCACGGCCAGCGGGCCGACCTCGTGCGGCAGGCCCTGCTCCTCGAGCCAGGGGAAGAGGATCTCCTCTTCCTTGTGGTGGTGGTCGGCGTCGGCGAACTCGCGGAAGAAGCGCAGGAAGTCGCGCGCGACGCGCGGCTCGAACGCGGCCCCCGAGCACACCTGCTCGGCGAAACGCTCGAACAGCTCCAGAGCCTCGAGGATCAGGACGTGCTCGTGGTTCAGGACCTCGGTCAGCTCATGGGTCTCGTGGACGCTCGACATGGGGATCTCCTTGGGGTGCGCGCTCATCCTCACCCCGTGGGCGGGAAGGTGCGGTACGCCGGAGGGAGTAGAGCGAGGAAGACTAGGGCCACCTCACCGGAGATGACCGGCTTGTAGGCCCGAGCGCCCCCTCGGACCAACCGTCGTGGGCCCCGCGCGCGGGCGCGCGCTGGAGGTCGGCGGGACCTGTTCGCCCGCGCGGCTAGCCGCCCGTCCTCACTTCTTCTTGCCGCCCGGGGCCGGCGGCTTCTGCTGCCCGTCGCCTTGCTGCGGCGGATTGGCGGCCGGGCCGCCGGCCGCGACCTCGAGCTCCTGCAGGTACTTGGCGAGGTCCTCGAACTCCTTCGTCGCCGCGTACTGGAAGGCGGTGCCGCCGTCGACGTTCTGCAGCGTGACGTCGATCCCGTTCGCGACCAGGATCTCGGCCGTCTTCATGCTGTTCGCGTGGGCCGCGCAGTGCAGGGCCGAGTACTTCTGGTTGTCCTGCGCGTTCACGCTCGCGCCGCGCGCGAGCAGCACGGCCGCGACCTCGGCGTGCCCGAAGCGGCAGGCGCCGTGCAGGGCCGTGGCGCCGACCTTGTTCTTGAGGTCGAGCTGGGCACCGGCGTCGACCAGCAGGTTGGCGAGCTCGTCACGACCATGCGTGGAGGCCACCATCAGCGGCGTGTTCCCGTCCTTGTCCTGCGCGTTCACGTCGGCCTTGGCGGCGATCAGCGCCTGGGCCACCTCGAGGTTGCCGGTCTGGCCGCAGAAGTGCAGCGGCGTCGCGCCGGCGGCCTGCTTGCAGCTTGAATTGGCGCCCTTCTCGAGCAGGAGCTTCACGATCTCGACGAAGCCCTCGCCGGCCGCGACGTGCAGGCTCGACAGGCCGTCGTCGAGCGAGGCGTTCGGGTCGACGCCGTTCTGCTCGAGCAGGTTCTTGACCGCCTCGACGTTGTTGCGGCGCGTGGCCTGCAGGATCGGCGGCACCGGCTTCGAACCCGGCGAGGAGGCGTGGCCGACCTTGCCCGGCTCGGCGGGAGGCTTCTCGGCCGGGACCTCGGCCTGGGCCGAGGTCGCCCCCGGCACGCCCGGGCCCGGCGTGGGCGCGCCCCCGCTGACGGTGGCCGTGCCCGACTTGCCGCAGCTCGCCCCCACGAACGGAAGCAGGACGAGCAGGAGAGCGGAGGCGGCGGACCGGGGGGCGATGCGCATGACGGGAAAAGGGTTCGAGGAGGCGGGCAGGCGGAGATCGACGGCTACGGGCGGGAAACTCCAGTGTTAACCAGGGGCGGCGAACGGTCAAACCGGAGGCCCGCGTCGGAGGGGTGGCGGCCCGAGGCGGAGCTGGCTATAAGGCCGGCCCCATGGCCCGCCCGCTGTCGGTCTCGCTCCAGGCGCACGTCCTCGAGTGGCAAGAGTTCCCCTGGCCGATCGACTGGAGCGTCTGCTTCGGCCGCCAGGCCCCGCTCGCGCTCGAGATCGGCTTCGGCAACGGCGATTTCCTGGTGCGCGAGGCCCTGGCGCACCCCGAGCGCGACCACCTCGGGATCGAGCTCTCCTGGACGGCAGCCACGCACCTCTTCCGGCGCCTCGCCCAGGCCGGCTGCACCAACGTGCGCGTCCTGCTGGGAGACGCCGAGTCCCTGGTCGCGGAACTCTTCAGGCCCGGCACGCTCGACGAGGTCTTCGTCAACCACCCTTGTCCGTGGCCCAAGGCGCGCCACCTCGAACGGCGCCTCCTGCGGCGCGACTTCCTGGCCACCCTGGCCGCGCGCATGCGTCCGGGCGCGCCGCTCACGATCGTGACCGACCACGCCGAGTACGCGACCTGGCTGCACGCCGAGCTGGCGGCCGAGGCCACTCTCGCCTCGCGCCACGCGACCGCCGAGGTCGCCGCGATCGCCGGGCGCGAGCCCACGAAGTACCAGCTCAAGGCCATGGCCCAGGGCCTCCCGATCCACTTCTTCGAGTGGCAGAAGCGCCCCGAGGCCGCGCCCGCCGCCCCCGTTCCTTCCGCGCCCCCGCCCGCCATGCCGACGCTCACGCTGACCGGGGCCCGCCCCGGGCTCGACCTGTTCGCCGACTTCCGTCCGCAGCGCTTCCGCGAGCAGGAGCGCGGAATCGAGGTGATCGTGCGCCTGCAGGCCGTCTACCGCCGCCCGGACCGGCCGGTGTGGCTGGTCGAGACCTTCGTGCAGGAGGACCGCCTGCGGCAGATGTTCGCGCTCGATGTCGTGCTGCGCGAGCACGAGGTGCTGCTCAAGCCGAGCGTGATGGGCCAGCCCTACCCGACCCACGGCGTGAAGCGCGCCGTTTGGTGCGCCGCGATGTGGTTGCGTGCCCGTCATCCGCAGCTCGTCGTGACGCACGAGAGCCTGGGCCTCAGGGCGCCGGCCACGCCCTGGCCGCGGCCCGAGGACGAGCTCGGCGAGAGCGAGCTCGGCGCGCCCGACGGTTGATCCGGCGCTACTCCTGGCGCGGGAAGACCAGCACCGGCACGCGCGCGTCGCGCAGCACGGCCTCGGCCACGCTGCCCATCACCAGGCGACGGAAACCGCTGCGGCCGTGGCTCGACAGCGCGATGACGCTGAAGCCCTGCGCAGCGGCGTGATCGCACACCGCGTGCGCGACGCTGGGCGCGACGACGACCTCGCCACGCGTGCGCGCCTTGAAGCGCGCGGCCCGCTCGCGCAGCAGCGGCTCGACGCGCGCGATCTCCTCCTTCGTCCCGGCCAGCAGGGTCGGCGCGCTGCGCTGCGCCGGCAGCGGATGCGCCCCCGCGTTCTCGATCACGTGCAGCAGCACGAGTTCGGACGAATTCTGGCAGGCGAGCTCGTCGACGGCGGCGAAGGCACGCTCGCCCTCCTTCGAGAGGTCGGTGGGCAGGAGGATCTTCTGGAGCAGCATCGGAGCAGTTGGGTGGGCTTTTCTGAGGCCGGGCTCCTATCCTAGTCCGCGGACCCCTCACCGCCATGCTCCCCATCAGTCGCTCCAGCGAGTACGCCATCCGGGCCCTGACGTACCTGGCCCAGAACCGTGACGGCTTCCGGCTCGCGAACGAGATGGCGGGCGCGCTCGGCATCCCGGCGCCGTTCCTCGGCAAGGTGCTGCAGCCGCTCGTCTCGCGCGGGGTGCTGCAGAGCCAGCGCGGCCGCAACGGCGGCTTCCGCCTGGCGCGCGCGCCCGAGGAGATCACGCTGTTCGAGGTGGTCGATGCGGAGGAGCACCTCGGCGGCGTGCGCCAGTGCTTCCTCGGCCAGGCCGAGTGCACCGACGAGCGCGCCTGCCCGCTGCACGACTACTGGAAGCACGCCTCGGGCGCCTTCCTGGCGCGCATGGTCAACACGACCCTGGCGGACCTGCTGCGCTTCTGCGCCGAGCGCCCGCACTCGGGTTATCCCTTGCCGCTCGACCGCTGACGGCGGCGCGGCGCGGCCGCGGGCTCGAACAGCTCGCCCTGCGACACGGCGCGTGGCGCGAAACGCGCCAGGTAGTGCGTGAGATCGAGCTTCTTCAGCGTGCTCGCGCTGCTCATGTAGCGCACGGAACCGAAGCGCGGGCGCTTCGGGCCCCAGGGGCGGTCGAAGCGTCCGAGGCACCAGAAGATGCCGCTGTAGGAGTTCGGGTCGCGCCCGTCGAGCGCGTACTTGTTGTTCAGGTGGAGCATGCGCGCCAGCGCCTCCTCGGGCGTCGGCGACCACTCGAGCAACTTCTTGCCCCACAGCATGCGCAGGTAGTTGTGCATGCGCCCGGTGGTGACGAGCTCGTGCTGCGCGGCGTTCCACACCGGATCGTCGCTGGCGGCCCGCTCGAGCACGTCGAGCGCGAGGCTCGGCGCGCGCGCGTCGGCGCTCTTCGCCAGCGTGTCGCGCGCCCAGGCGGGCAGCGAGACGTACTGCTCGTGCTCGGGACGGTGGAAGGCAAACACGTGGCCGAGCTCGCGCCAGGTCACGAGCTGGTCGAGGAACTCCTCGGCCGCGTCCTCGAGTCCGTAACCACCGCGCCGGCCGTCCTTGCGCACGGGAAAGCGCGCGCGCTGGAAGCCCGTGCGCTGCACCACGGCCGCGAACACCTCGTGGGCCGAGAGGTGCCCGAAGTGCAGCCAGGGCGAGAGCCCGCTGGTGGCCTCGGCGTCGGGTTGATTGCGCTCTTCGCCGTAACGCGTGAGCTTCAGGGCCAGGAAGCGCGCCAGCTCGGCGCGCGCGGCCGGCGCGCCGCCGCGCGTCTCGACCGGCGCGACCGAGGGATCGATCGGCAGCGCGGCGAGCGCCGCGGGCTCGCCCGCGAGCAGCTCCTCGCTCGCCTCGGGCCAGCGCGCGCGCACCTCGCGCGCGAGCGGCGCGAGCCCGCCCGCATGGTCGGCCAGCGGCTCGGCCCGCGGCACGTGGTCGAGCTGCTCGCCGAGATGCGCCTGCAACCAGCGGCGGAAGGCGAAGGCCGTGTCGAAGGCCTTGCCGGGCGCGCGCACGGGCACGAGGCCGAGCGAGTCGACGACCTCGAAGCGCACCGCGACCTGGCGCGCGGCGGCGGCACGCATGCGCGGCAGGAAGAAGCTCGGGTACTCGTCGGTCACGACCACGCAGGCCTCGCGCGCGAGCGCGGCGAGGAGGCCCTTGCCCGCCCCGGGCGCGGGCTCGACGTAGGCGTGGTGGCGCACGCCGTGGGCGGCGAAGACCGCGCGCTGGTGGCGCATGCCGTCGAGCACGAAGCGGTGCAGACGCGCGGAAGCCCACGGATAGGCGACGCGCAGCGGCTCCAGCACGTAGAGCGGCCGGGCGAGCTCCCGCGACCACTCCAGGGCGCGCTCGAGGGCGAAGTTCCACTCCGGGCGGCGCGCGGCCGTCATCCAGTACAGCACGTACGCGCCGCCCCGACGCACGGGCGCCACGTGCGCGAGGCGCACGCGCGCGGCCGGCACGCGCGACTCCGCGAGCTCGGGCTCGCGCGCGCTCACGTGCCGGCTCCGCTGCGCGCGCGGGCCGAGCTCTCCGCGCCGAAGCGCAGCCGGATCGCCAGGGCGCGCTGCGCGAAGATGTCGCCCAGCTGGTCCTTCACGAACAGGCGATGCGCCAGCTTGCCGAGCGGCCCGAAGGGCAGCGTGTACAGCACGCGGTCGTGCATCGTCGTGCGCGCGCCGACGGCCTCGAAGCGGTGCTCGTGCCACCAGGCGCGGTAGGGACCGCGCTCCTGCACGTCGACGAAGCGGCGCCCGTCCTCCCAGGCCTCGAAGCGCGTGCGCCAGGAGAGCGGGAGCGGCCCGAGGCGGATCGAGTAGTCGATCGTGGCGTCCACCGCCGGCGCACCCGAGCGCTGGCGGATCTTGAAGCCCATCGCGCGCGGCGTCAGCAGCGCCAGGTTCTCGGGCGCGGAGAAGAAGCGGAAGGTCTCCGCCAGCGGCACGTCGAGCTCGGTCACGGCCGCGAGCCGGTGGGCCGGCCTGCGGGCGGCGAGATAGCTCGACGCCTGGCCGCGCTCGGCCGCGCTCGCCGGTGCAAAATCGAGGGCGCGCTCGAACAGGAGGTCGTTCAGGGCGGACTCGAGGGACGCGAAGCGGAAGCGGAAACCGAGCTCCACGAGGCGCTCCGGGCGCACGCGCTGGCTCGCGAGCAGCAGGCTCGCGGCGCCGCCGAAGATCAGCTTCAGGACGAAGCCCGGCAGCGGGAAGAGCGCCGGTCGGCCCAGGGCGCGCGCCAGGGCCGCGGTGTACTCGCGGTTCGTGACCGCGCCGGGCGCCACCAGGTTGAGCGGCCCGCGCACGCGCTCGTCGTGCAGCGCGAAGCGCACCGCGCGCACCCAGTCCTCGACGTGGATCCAGGGCATGTACTGCCGGCCCGATCCGACACGTCCACCGACGCCGAAGCGGAAGGGCGGCAGCATCGTCGGCAGCGCGCCGCCGTCGAGTCCGAGCACGACGCCGGTGCGCAGCGCCACGACGCGCACGCCGAGCGGTTCGGCGGCGCGCGCAGCGGCCTCCCAGTCGGCGCACAGCTCGCCCAGGAAGTCCTGGCCGCGCGCGCTCGTCTCGGCCAGCCAGGCGTCGCCGCCGTCGCCGTAGAAGCCGACCGCGCTGCCGGAGAGCAGGACGCGCGGCTTGCGCGCGGCCGCCGCGAGGGCCTGGACGAGGCGCTTCGTCAGGTCGACGCGGCTCGTGCGCAGGGCCACGCGCCGCTCCGAGGTCCAGCGCGAGAGGATCGGCTCGCCGGCCAGATTCACGACCGCATCGCAGGTCGCGAGGGCCCCCGCCAGGTTGGCATCGCCGGCCTGCATCGGCAGGAGCTCGGCCTCGGCCCCGAGGTGGTCGCGGGCCCGTTCCGGGTCGCGCACCCAGGCCAGCACCGTGTGACCCTCGTTCCTCAGGGCCAGCACGAGCGCTCGCCCGAGGAAACCCGTCGCTCCGCTCAAAAAGACCTTCATGGCTGCATCCGCGGGGTTGATTTGGACGTTCTATGCTACGAACAATCGCCCGAACTGGATGCACCCCCCATGGCCATTCCGCCTTCCGCCGCCCGTTCCGAGCTCCTGACCCCCTCCGAGGCCTGCCAGCTGGCCGGGATCGGCCCCACGACCCTGAAACGGTGGGCCGACCAGGGGGTCCTGGCCCACGTGAAGACGGCCGGCGGCCACCGCCGGTTCCTGCGGGCCGACCTGGAGCGCTACCTGCGCAATCAAACGCGCGACTCCGAGCCCGCCGCCGGCAGCGACGACAACCCCTGGATCCAAAAGCTCGTGGCCGGCAGCGCCCACGACGTCGAGGCCGAGTTGCTGCACGCGCGCGGACGCCTGGGCAGCTGGTACCTCGTGGCCGGCGAGCTGGCCGGCGTGCTGGGCGAGCTCGGTGAGCGCTGGAGCCAGGGCACGCTCTCGATCCTGGACGAGCACATCGCCTCCGAGCGCCTGCTGCGCGGTCTGGCGCGCATCGGCGAGGCCCTGCCGACGCGCCCGAACGGCCCGCGCGCCCTGCTGGCCTGCCCCGAGGACGAGCCCCATTCGCTCGGACTCGCGCTGGTCGAGCTGTGCCTGCGCGAGCTCGGCTGGATCACCCTGTGGGCCGGCACGCGCGCCCCGACGCGCGAGCTCGTGCGCATCACCGGCTCGATGAACCTGCGGCTCGTGGCGCTCTCGGCCTCGTCGCTCTCGAAGGACCGCGCGCGCCTGGCGCAGGCCGTCAACGAGCTCGAGCTCGCCTGCCGCCCGCGCAACATCGCGATCGCCCTGGGCGGCGAGGGCCAGTGGCCCGACGCTCCGCGCTTCGCGAAGCGCTTCCGCGACTTCTCGAGCTTCCACCGCCACATCGCCGCCCTGGGCGAGGGCCCGGTCCTGTAGCGCTCGCCCGCACGCTTTCCCCGCGCCGGGCGCTCGGCCAGAATGCGGCGCGCATGCTGCACCTCCTCCACGTCGGTCTCGGTCCCCTCGGCCAGCGCGTCGTCCTCGATCTCGCCCGGCGCCAGCTCGGGCGCGTCGTGGCCGCCGTCGATCCGGCCCCCGCTTTCGTCGGAAAACGCCTGCACGAGCTCGTCGCGGGCATTCCCGAGGGGCCCGTGGTCGTCAGCCACCTCGACGAGGTGCGCGAGTGGGAGCGCATCCGCTGCGCGGTCGTCACGACGAGCTCGGACCTCGAGCTGTGCATGGACACCTTCCGCGCCCTGCTGACGCGCGGCTGCTCGGTCGTGAGCACCTGCGAGGAGCTCTCCTGGCCCTGGCTGCGCCACCCGATCCTGGCCCAGGAGCTGCACGAGCTCGCCGTGCGCCACCGCGCACGCATCCTCGGCACGGGCATCAACCCGGGCTTCCTGATGGATGCGCTGCCGGTCGCGGCGACCACCGTCTGCCAGAGCGTGCGCTCCGTGCGCATCGAGCGCATCCAGGACGCCGGTAAGCGCCGCATCCCGTTCCAGAAGAAGGTCGGCGTGGGCCTCGAGCGGGCCGAGTTCGAGCGCCAGGTCGCGGCCCGCACCCTGCGCCACGTGGGCCTCGGCGAGTCGATCCACTTCCTGGCCCACGCGCTCGGCTGGAAGGTCGAGCGCTGGGAGGAAACGATCGCCCCGGTCCTGACCGAGATGGCCCTGGCGAGCGAGCTCGGACCGGTGCCGGCCGGAGCGGCCCGCGGCGTGCGTCAGGAGGCACGCGCCTGGAGCGGAGGGCAGCTCGTGCTCGAGCTGCACTTCCAGGCCGCCCTGGGCGAGCCCGAGCCGCGCGACCGGGTGGTGGTCGACGGCGAGCCGTCGCTCGAGCTCGTGATCCCCGGCGGTGTGCACGGCGATACCGCGACCTCGGCCATCGTGCTCAACATGGTCCGCTCGCTGCTGGCGGCCGAGCCGGGGCTGCACACGATGGCGACCCTGCCCCTCCAGGGTTGCGCCCGGGCCGGAGCCTGACGGTCCGGAGCTCGAAAGCAGCACGAAAAGTGCCCGCGCGGGCTGGACGGCCCAGGGGCCGCCGGTAGGCTTTCGCCCGTTTCAGGGAGGCCCGTGCCTTCCCGTCCACTCGTCTCGTTTCGTCTTGCGCGCGCGGCCTTTCCGTTCCGTGAAGGGATCTCGGTGCCAAGCAATCCAAAGGTGATCCCTGATGGGAACCAAGCTCTACGTCGGCAATCTCAACTTCAACACGACCGAAGACTCCCTGCGCGCCGCGTTCTCCGAGGGCGGACGCGCCGTGAAAAGCGTCGCGATCCTGACCAACCCCGAGACCGGCCGCTCGCGCGGCTTCGGCTTCGTCGAAATGGGCTCCGAAGGGGATGCCCAGGCCGCCATCCAGGCCATGGACGGCGCCGAGTTCGAAGGCCGTCCGCTGAAGGTCAACGAGGCGCGTGAGCGCCAGGGCGGCGGCGGCGGCGGATATGGCGGTGGCGGCAGCCGCGGCGGCTACAGCGGTGGCGGCGGTGGTGGCCGCGGCGGCTACAGCGGCGGTGGCGGTGGTGGTGGCTACAGCGGCGGCGGTGGTGGTGGTGGCTACAGCGGCGGCGGTGGTGGCGGCCGCGGTGGTTACAGCGGTGGCGGTGGCGGCGGCGGTGGTCGCGGCGGCTACGGCGGTGGTGGCGGCGGCGGTGGTGGCCGCGGCGGCAGCGGTGGTGGTGGAGGTCGCGGCGGCGGCGGCGGCGGCGGGCGTGGTGGTCGCGGTGGTGGCGACGATTACGACCGCGGCGACCGCTGGTAGTCGCGGCCGGATCTCAACGCGCGCCGGGTCGGAGTTCGCTCCGACGCGGCGCGCTGCGTTTCAGGAGCCGCCCTCGACGACGCTGCGGGCGAGCAAGGATTCGAGGTCTGCGAGTCGGATCGGCTTCGTGAGCGTCTCGTCCATGCCGGCCTCGCGGCACTGACGCAGGTTGTCGCTGTCGGCCGCGGCCGTCAGCGCGACGACGCGCTGGGTCGCGCGCAGGCCCTTGATCGCGCGCGTCGCTCCGAAGCCGTCCAGCACCGGCATCTGGCAATCCATCAGCACGAGGTCGAAGGACTCCTCCTCGCAGGCGCGCACCGCCTCGGCGCCGTTGGCGGCGATGCGCACGCGGCAGCCGAGGCGCTCGAGCATGCGCGAGGCCACGCGCTGGTTCACCGGGTTGTCCTCGGCCAGCAGGATCCTGAGCCCCGACGGAGCCCGGACCGCGCTCGGCCGACGCGCCGCACCGGGCAGCGGCGCCGGCAGGTCCTCGTGCAGCAGCACGCGCCGCAGCACCGGTTCGAGCTCGGAAGGCCGCAGTGGCTTCGCTTGCTGGGCGATCAGGCCGAGCTCGCGGGCCGAGCGCTCGTCGGGTGCCGAGCCCAGCGCGTAGAGCCCGATCAGGACCTCGCGCCCGCTGCGCGAGCGGGCCCGCAGCTCGCCGTTCATGCGGCGCAGATCCGGATCGCCGGTCTCCACCAGGAGCGCATCGAAGCGCAGCGCCGGATCAAGTCCGGTCAGGGCCGCGATGCCCGGCAAGGCCGTCAGCGTGCCCCCCAGGGCCTCGACGTGGAGCCGCACCAGCTCGCTCGACGAGGTGGAGGCCAGCAGCGAGAGCACGTGCCAGTCGCCGCCGCGCAGCGTCGCGGGCGCCGGGCGGGTGCCGGCCTGCGGCGTGCGCACCGTGAAGTGGAAGCGACTGCCGACGCCGAGCGTGCTCTCGACCGTGATCGAGCCGCCCATCGCCTCCACCAGGCGCCGCGTGATCGCCAGCCCGAGACCGGTGCCCTCGACGCCGGTCTTGCCCTGCGTGAACGGCTGGAAGAGGCGCGTCATCACGTCGGGTGGGATGCCCGCTCCCGTGTCGACGACCGCGAAGGCCAGCACGTCCGGGTCGCCGGTCGTGCCGAGCTCGACCCGCACCTCGCCATGCTGCGTGAACTTGACCGCGTTGCCCACCAGGTTGAGCAGCACCTGGCGCAGGCGCGCCGGATCGCCGCTCACGAGGCGCGGCACCTCGGGCCGCACCAGTGGCACGAGCTCGACCAGGCGCGTGCGCACGGACAGCAGCTCGACGACCTCCTCGACCACGCGCCAGGGATCGAACTCCTTGTGCTCGAGCTCGAGCCGGCCCGACTCGATCTTCGAGAAGTCGAGGATCTCGTTGATGATCCCGAGCAGGGCCTCGCCCGAGCGCTGCACGACCTGCGTGTACTCGCGCTGCTCGCGCGTGAGGTCGGTCTCGAGCAGGAGGCTCGTCATCCCGATCACGCCGTTCATCGGCGTGCGGATCTCGTGGCTCATGTTGGCCAGGAACTCCGACTTCGCGCGACTGGCGTCGGCCGCGCGCCCGCTGGCCTCGCGCAGCGATTCCTGCGACTCACGCAGGCGCGCATTGAGCAGGATCAGATCGCCGGCGCGCCGCGAGAGCCGCGCGCGCAACGCCGCCTGACGCCGCAGCAGCACCGTGGCGGCGAACACGACCGCCAGGGCCGAGACCGCGGTCGAGACCAGGAAGTCGTTGCGCAGTCCGTCGATCTGACCGAAGAGCGTCTCGTCGGGCTGCGCCAGGACGACACGCCAGCTCGCGCCGCTGATGCCCGCGGGCAGCTCGAGCCCGATCGCCAGCGCGCTCCAGCGACGTCCGTCCGGACCTTCGACGCCCTCGCCGACCGGGACCGCCGCGAAGACGGGCCCGCGCTGCGCGACCAGCCGGCCTTCGGCGTCGACCCAGCCGACCCAGTCGCCGCCCACGCGCGGCAGGAGCGCCAGCGGATCGAAGTGCGCGTGCAACGTGCCCGCACCGACCGCCCAGCCGCCGCGGCGCGGGCGCTGCACCAGTAGCAGGAGCTCGTCCTCGAGCTGCGTGATGCGCGCGCGCTCGGCCTCGCGCAGCGGCTCGGGCTCGTGCTCGCAGGCCTCCGTGCACAGGCGTCGCAGACCGACCAGGCGCTCGCGCCCCTCGCCCGATTCAAGGTCCGAGCGCGCCAGCGACTCGAGCCGCTCGACCGCGGCCACGAGGGTCTCGGCGCTGACCTCGGCCGCGCTGAGCAGCTCGTACTGGAAGCGCCCGTGCGCTTCGCCGCGCAGCGCCAGAGCGCGGTGCTGGAAGGCGAGGAAGCTCGCGCCACACAGCACGAGCAGGAGCAACACCGCGAGCCCGACGACCGGCGTGTTGCCGAGTGCCTCGCCCGCTGCGCTGGGCTCGGGCTCGGCTTCGGACAGGCTCACGACGGACACGGGCTCGCTCCGGACCGCGCGGACCTCGGGGGGCGAGGACGACATGGTCAGCGCTCCGCCGCCGGGGACACGGCGCACGGAACTCGGGGCGAGCGCGACTCCGCCGGGGCAGAGGGCTCGGACTCGATCATCGGGGGGACCGCGGCCGGGAGGCCGGGGGGGACACGGGAGAACCTTCGGCCGCGGCCTCCGCACGACTGGAGGCGAGCCCGCGCGAACGCGGCACGGCGTGGCAGAATGCGCGCCATGACGTCGGCGCAACCCGTCCCCCGTTCGTCCGCAGAGGCACCTGCGGGCGTCGATCCGCTGCACGAAGTGCGCCGCTTCCGGCGCGAGCTCCCGATCGAGGAGGCCTCGACCCCGCCGGCCTCCTGGTACACGCGCCGCGAACTCTTCGAGCTCGAGACGCGCACGGTTTTCCGGCGCTCCTGGCAGTACGCCTGCCCGCTCGACCTCGTGGCGCGACCGGGCGAGTACGTGCGCGTGGACTTCCTGGGCGAGAGCGTGCTCGTCGTGCGCGGCGCGGACGGCGTCCTGCGCGCGTTCTCGAACGTGTGCCGCCACCATGCCGCGCTCCTGCTCGAGGGCGAGGGCTGCGTTGATTCGCTCGTGTGTCCGTATCACGGCTGGACCTACGACCTCGACGGCTGCCTGCGCACGGCGCCGGGCATGGGCCGCGTGGCGAACTTCGCGCGCGAGGACTTCCGCCTGCCGCCGCGACCGGTGGAGGTCTTCGGCCCGCTCGTGTTCTTCCATCCCGGCACGCCGACGCGCGCGCTGGCCGAGGAGCTGGCGCCGCTCGCCCGTCAGCTCGCCGAGTTCGGCCTGGACGGCCTGAAGCACGTCCTGCGCCGGCGCTACCCGATCGCCTGCAACTGGAAGGTGTTCTGCGACAACTACCTCGACGGCGGCTATCACGTGGCGCACCTGCACAAGGGCCTGGCCGGGCAGCTCGCGATGGACGCCTACCGCACCGAGCTCTTCGAGCGCTTCAACGTGCAGAGCTGTCCGAGTGCGAGCGCTGCACAGTTCCACGGACGCGATTTCCGCGAGCGCATCGGACGTGGCGCGCTGTACGCCTGGATCCACCCGAACCTGATGCTGAACCGCTACGGCTCGATCCTCGACACGAACTGGGCCGTGCCGCTCGGTCCGGACCGCTGCGAGGTCGTTTTCGACTACTGGTTCCAGGAGACCGAAGGCGAGGACGCCCGGCGCTTCGTGCAGGCCAGCCTGGAGGCCTCCGACGACGTGCAGCAGGAAGACGTGGCGATCTGCGAGTCGGTGCAGCGCGGCGTCTCGGGTTCGAGCTACGACACCGGCCGCTACGCGCGCAGCGAGACCGGCATGTACCAGTTCCACCGCCTGCTGGCCGAGGACCTGCTCTCCTCCTGAGGCGGTAAGACGCGCGAAAACTGCGCCCGCCCGGCCCGGCCGGCGGGCAGGATGTCGCGCCCTCCGCGCCCGTTCCGATGTCTTCAGGCACCCTGCTCACGCTCCTCGCGCCCCTGCTCGCCGCATCCGGCGACGGCGGTGGCTCGATCTCCTTCTCGACGCCCACGCCGACGCCGCCGGTGATCGACGGCAAGCTCGACGACGCCGTGTGGGCCTCGGCCCGGCCGATCGGAGAGTTCCGCCAGATCGACCCCGAGCTGGGCGCGCCCTGCAGCGAGGAGACCGAGGTGCGCTTCCTGCACGACTCGGACGCGCTCTATCTGTTCATCCGCTGCGCGGACCGCGAGCCCGGCCTGATCCTCGGCACCTCGCGCGAGCGCGACGCCTTCCTCGACGTCGACGACCGCGTCGAGATCGTGTTCGACACCTTCCACGACCGACGCAACGCCTTCTTCTTCCAGATCAACGCCGAGGGCTCGAAGGGCGACGCCCTGATCACGAACAACGGCGCGAACTTCAACAAGCCCTGGGACGGCCTGTGGGAAGGCGCCGCGCGCATCGACGAGCACGGCTGGAGCGCCGAGCTCGCGCTACCCTTCAAGACGCTGGCCTTCGACCCGGACGGCGCGGTGTGGGGCTTCAACATCGAGCGCTACATCGGCCGCAAGCGCGAGAGCGCGCGCTGGGCCAACGTCAGCCGCGATTACCGCCTGTTCAACATCTACCAGTGCGGCGAGCTGCGCGGCCTGGAGGGCATGCAGCAGGGGCTCGGCCTCGACGTCGTGCCGTTCTTCGCTTCGAACTGGGAGAACGATCGCACCGACGGCGACAAGACCCTGCAGGGCGAGCCCGGCTTCGACCTCTTCTACAAGCTCAACCCGAGCCTGACCCTCGCACTGACGGTCAACACCGACTTCGCCGAGACCGAGGTCGACGCCCGCCAGATCAACCTGACACGCTTCCCGCTCTTCTTCCCCGAGCGGCGCGACTTCTTCCTGCAGGATGCGGGGCTGTTCGAGTTCGGCCTGAACAACTCGGGCGGCGGCGGCGACCGGGCCCTGATCCCCTTCTTCAGCCGCCGCATCGGACTCGACGCAAACGGCGAGGAGGTGCCGATCATGGCTGGCGCCAAGCTGACCGGCCGGGCGGGTGAGTACGGCATCGGCGTGCTCGATGTCGTCACCGACGACGTCGACGACCTCGACGGCCAGAACCTGTTCGCCGGACGCATCTCGCGCGACCTCGGCGCGCAGTCGACCGTGGGCCTGATCGTGACCGACGGCAATCCGAACGGCGAGGCCGACAACACGGTCTACGGCCTCGACGCGACCTGGCGTACGAGCGAGTTCCGCGGTGGGAAGTCGCTCGTGACGAGTGGCTTCTTCTTGCGGGCCGACAGCGAGGACCTGTCCGGCGACGAAGGCGCCTTCGGGCTCGCGGTCTCGGCCCCGAGCGACCTGTGGAGCTGGAATCTCGGTGCGCTCGAGATCCAGGAGAACTTCGTCCCGGCCCTGGGTTTCGTGCCGCGCAGCGACATCCGCCGCTACCTGGGCGGCCTGCAGTACGAGCCGCGCCCCGACTGGGACGGCGTGCGCCAGCTCGAGTTCGGCGTGTCCAGCGCGGCCTTCACCGACACGAGCGGCGAGCTCGAGACCTGGACCTCGACCGTCCAGCCCTTCGGCGTGTCGTTCGAGACGGGCGACGAGCTGCGCCTCGAGCTCGAGCACACGCGCGACGAGCTCGACGAGGACTTCGAGATCTCCGACGGCGTCACGATCCCGACCGGCGTGTACCAGTTCACGCGCGGCACGCTCGAGGTCGAGACGGCCGAGAAGCGTTCCTTCTCCGGCACCGCCGCGGCGAGCCTGGGCGAGTTCTTCGACGGCGACCGGGCCAGCTACGGCCTGGGAGTCCGCTGGCAGCCGGGCCCGGGCTTCGTGGCCACCGCCGGCTACGAGCGCAACAACGTGGACCTCGAGGACGGGCGCTTCGAGACGCAGCTCGCGCGCCTGCGCGCGAACATCTCGTTCTCGCCCGAGCTCTCGTGGAACAGCTTCGTGCAGTGGGACACCGAGAGCGACACGATCGGCGTGCAGTCACGCCTGCGCTGGATCCCGGTGCCGCACCAGGAGGTGTTCCTCGTGTTCAACGAGAACGTCGAGGCCGATTCCTCCTCGACCACCGCGATCTTCCAGGAGCTCTCCTTCAAGATCGCCTACGCGATCCGCTTCTGAGCCCGATTCGCTGCGGACGGCTTCAACCGCGCGAGGCGTCGTCGGGCTGACCCTCGAGGCACATCAGGGTCTGCACGCCGTACAGGCAGCGGCCCACGCGCCCCTCGTCATGGGCCTCGAGCTCGAGCTCGCACACGTAGAGCCTGCGGCCCGCGCGCAGCACGCGCCCGCGCGCCAGGAAGCGCTGGCCGCGCGCCGGTTCGAGCAGGTTGACCTTGAACTCGACCGAGAGCACCGACGAGCCGGCCGGCATCAGGCTGTAGGCCGCGTAGCCGCCGGCCGAATCCGCCAGCGACGCGCCCGCGCCGGCGTGCAGGTAGCCGTGCTGCTGCGTCAGCTCCGGACGGTGCTCGCACTCGAGCTCGCACAGCCCCGGCTCGACGCGCACGAGGCGCGCCCCGAGCGTCGCCATGAAGCGCTGGCGCGCGAAGCTCGCGCGCACGCGCGCCTCGAAGTCCGGATCCTGGGCGGTGAAGCCGCCCATCACACGACGTCCAGCTCGGCCAGCTGGTACCACCAGTGCTCGCGCAGCCACCAGGTGTCGTAGCGCGGGTCCTGGATGATGCCGATCAGGAGGTAGTCGCTCGGATGCACGCGGAAGCCCCACTGCTGGAAGCGCGGGTTCCACGGTGACCAGTCGGGGAAGACCGCCAGCACGACGTGCGCGCCATCCTGTACGGCGCGCGACAGCAGCGCATCGCGCAG
>Ga0172373_10003336_pt1 | contig 23548 bp, 19 predicted proteins | sample Lak10m_2_FD_114546 | JGI IMG/M metagenome (GOLD analysis project Ga0172373, IMG submission 114546) | Freshwater microbial communities from Kabuno Bay, South-Kivu, Congo - kab_092012_10m | ecosystem: Environmental > Aquatic > Freshwater > Lake | place: Democratic Republic of the Congo...
AAAAGTAAAACTATTATACCATCACGATGCATAAACGCAAGATAGTCGTTTTAAATTTACTGCATTGAAATCACCTAAAACCATACATGATGTGTATTTTTTACGGAATGTTACGGAATTATTTATAACATTTTATATAAACCCTCTCGGACAGCCACATCTGTCCGAGAGGGTGATTCAGCACCAATACCGATTATGTTGGCGTGTACCACAATGGTCGGCTGGTTACGTGCCAGCCTCCACAGGCACTACATTTATATGTACGGCATTCACGACGCTGACAAGGGATTTGATCATCCGCACACGAGCGAGCACGGGTTTTGGCATACCAGACGAAGCTCAAGGCATCTTTGCGGTAACGAAAACGAACTTTGCCACTGTGTGGGCAACGGGGATAACGATGACCTTCATAGCCACGGACCGGTTTGTGACGAAATGTACACATCGGCAGTCAACTCCTTGCGTCTGTACAAACAACGACCCCAGCGCAGACGATTTCGCAGGGATGTTGATATGACGTAAGAGTGACACCAATAGTTGCACGAATTACGGGAACATTGCGAACGCGCGCATCAGGGGCGCGTCTTGACATGCCGTTTGCGCAGGCGCTGGTTGGTTTTGGCGGACACAGGGAGCATCAGCCGGCGTATCATCGGCATTTGCGACCACCACATCGGGCGTCAGGCCGATGCCGTGAATGACAGTTCGCTCCGGGGTCAGCCACTGCGCCACGGTCAAACGGGTCGTACCGCCGTTGCTGAGCGGATAGATGTTTTGCACGATGCCCTTGCCAAAGCTCTGACTGCCCACAATCTGCGTACCAGCCACCCGATCACGCAGTGCACCAGCGACGACCTCACTCGCACTCGCAGAATTTTCATCCATGAGCACAACCACGGGAAGCGTAGGGAAGGTGTAATCGTCGGGTGGCAATGTGACCAATTCCCGCACGGCACCGGTCGCCTTTTGCTCCCACAGTGCGGTCCCCGCATAAAACAACCCCAACACGCGTCGTGCACTGTCGAGCAATCCCCCTGGATTGCCCCGCAAATCCAGGATATAGCCGCGCACTCCCGCGGCCGCCATTTCTTGCATGCCTGTTTGGAGCACATCTGGCGTATTGGCCTTGAAATCGCTGATGGTGATGTAACCCACGTTATTGGGCAGTATTTGCCACTCCACGCTGGGCAAAATGATTTCGGCACGGGTCAACTCGACGATCAGCGTGGTGCCTTCGGGGCGACGCACTTCTACTTCAACGGTGGTGCCCACATCGCCACGCAACAGGCTCGCTACCCGGGCAAGTACTTGATCGGCCGCAACCTCGGCCACCACGTCGCTCACCAGCACATCGTCGATGCGAATGAATTCATCACCGGCCCGCAACCCGGCCTGCTCGGCTGGTGCATCCGCGATGAGTTTCCAGATGGTGACTCTTTGCTCCTCGCGACGCAAATAGGCACCGATACCCGCCATGGTGCCCTGCATGTTTTCACTGGTCTGCTTGGCTTTTTCTGGCTCTTGATAAAACGTGTAGCGATCGTCAAGCGTCGCCAGCATGCCGTCGATGGCGCCTTGAATCATGCGCGGGTGATCGATGCGCTCTCGCTCAAAAAAGACGGCATCGACCAATTGCCACGTCTCCCAAAAGGGTGCAAAGGCCACCCGGAGCCCCCACGGAGTCTGGAGTTGCACGAGACTCCCCGGGCCAATCACCCGTGCCATGTCGCCGGCGTAGGGAGTGCCCGCCAACACCATGGCCGACACCCATCCTGCCACAAATGCAACCACGATACTGAGCCAGCTACGCCACTTCACCATCGTAGTCTCCTGCATAGGTCAAGGCCATACTCAGCCCCAGCAACGGTGCGGTTTCGGCGCGCAAAATGCGTTGCCCGAGGCCGACCCCCTGCCAGCCACATGCGCGCATCGTGGCACACTCCGCCTCGCTGAAACCGCCATCTGGACCAGAGACCAACGTCACCGCGGTGTGTGGCAGTGGCAAATAGCGCCGCCACGGCCGTGTCCCTGCGCCTTCATGACAAAAAAACGTAGCTACGGTGGCGCGGTGTGCGCACAACGTGGCCAACGACTGTGGTTCCCCTAATTGGGGGATGACGGCGCGCCCCGATTGTTCGGCCGCTTCACGCACAATTCGCCCCCAGCGTGCGAACTTTTGGCGGCCGATGTCGCCATCGCTCCGACTGCGCTCCGTCACCAACGGGATGATGTGTGCAACACCCAGTTCGGTTGCTTTTTGGAGCAACCACTCAAACCGCTCCGCCCGCATCACCCCCACCGCCAGCGTCACCTGCAATGCGGGCTCGCCGAGCACGGGGTCGACCGCACGCACGTGCCAGTCGACCCGGTTTTTGCCGATAGCCGTCAGCTCTACCCGCCAAGCGGATTGACTGTCGGCGTCGATGAGGAGCAACTCTTGGCCTACCCGCATCCGCAACACGCGCACCCACTGATGGATGAGGTCGCCATCGGTGGTATGGCCTTGGGCAATCTGTGCCCCTGCCACAAAAAAACGCAACGTGTTGGGCAGTGCGGGCTGATTAGCCATGTCCGACTCCAACATCCGCACTCGGACGCCGATGGACCAACGCCACCCAATCCCCTTCGCTCCGCCGATCCACTCGTTCGAGCCCAGCCGCCGCAAACGCAATGGAGACTTCGTCTTCGCGGTCCGCAATAATGCCCGAACTAATCAACAAGGCACCTGGTTTGAGCGCTGCATACAGGTCATTGGCGAGGAAGACCAACACTTTCGCGATGAGATTGGCTGCAATCACGTCGCACTGCGCCGAAGCCGGGTCGATGGCAACCCCCACAGGCACTTCGGGAGCATCCCAGCTCAACCAATGCCCCAGTTGATTGCCGTTCCCCAAGCTGCCTTCGATGATTTTCATCGTATCTACCACACCATTCGCCTCTGCGTTGATGCGGGTTGCATCCACCGCAATGCCGTCGGTGTCAATGGCGATGATTTCACGTGCACCGAGATGCGCCGCTGCAATGGCGAGAATGCCAGAGCCACAACCAAGATCCATGACCCGCGTGTCGGGAGTCATGTACTCTTCGAGGAAGACACAACACATGCGCGTGGTCGGATGCAAGCCGGTACCAAATGCCATGCCCGGGTCCAAACGGAGCACAATGTCGTCGGGTTTCGGGTCGTACTCATGCCACGACGGCACAATCACGGAGCGCTTGCCGATGCGTTGCACGGTGTAGTGGCGCTTCCACGCTTCGGCCCACACCTGCTCTTCGAGCTGAGCGATTTTCAACGGACCCACTTGCCGGAGCTGACCGAGGTACCACAGCGCTTGGGCCAACTTGGCACGCACTTCTTCGCTCTGTGCGTCGACCGGAATCCATGTGCGCACCGTCACTGGTTTGGCGAGGTCGTACTGGTAATCGGGTCCATCAGCGCCATGAATAATCGGCTGATCAACGGCCACGCCGCCGTTATAGCCGTACTGGGCCATCAGTTCGCTGACCGATTCCACCGCTTCCGCTTCGACTTCTACACTACATTCCAACCATGCCATCTGACATCATGCTTTCCAGCGCGTACCTTGCGCACTATCTTCGAGGGTGACACCCAAATCGGCTAGGCGCGTCCGCACCACATCGGCCAGCTGGTATTGCTTCGCTTTGCGCAACTCCGCACGCAATTCGATGAGCAGTTCAATAAACGGGGCGGCTTCGCCGACACGACTTGGCGCCGCCTCAAGGGTCAAACCGAGCACACCGCACAACGCGCGTAATTCGTCTTGGGCTGCCACAAACACGGGTCCACTCACTCCCGCATCACGGGCCACGTTGATGCTCCGCACCAATTCAAAGATGGTCGCAAGTGCGACCGAGGTGTTGAGGTCTTCGTCCATGGCCGCCACAAAGGCCGGGCGGGCCGCCGTGGTGGCGTCGTGCAATCGTGTGGCCGCTTCACCGGCGGTATCTGTGCCGGTCGCAGGCGCCAAAGCGCCGCGGATGCGCTCCAATTTGCGCTCTTGGTCGGCCACAATATCGACACCGTATGCGAGCGGATTGCGGTAGTAGCTCGACAACACGACCAAGCGCAACGCATCGGCCGGATGCGCCGTCAAAAACTCACGAATGGTCACCACGTTGCCCAACGACTTGGACATTTTTTCGAGTTTGTAGGTGCCATCGGCGAGCTTGGTCTGGATCTGCAACATGCCGTTGTGGATCCAGTGACGTGCAAAGGTTTTGCCGGTCAGGCTTTCGCTCTGTGCGATTTCGTTTTCGTGATGTGGGAACACCAAATCGTTGCCACCGCCGTGGATGTCGATTTCTTCACCAAGGTGATCGAGACTCATGGTCGAGCACTCGATATGCCAACCCGGCCGCCCATCCCCCCACGGGCTTGGCCATGCGGGTTCGCCAGCCTTGGCCCCTTTCCACAATGCGAAATCACCGGGATGCTCTTTGCGAGCATCAACATCGAAGCGCGTCCCCGCCACCATGTCGGTCAAATTGCGCCCCGACAAGCGGCCATAGTCGACGTCCTTGCTGACACGAAAGTAAACGTCGCCCTCTGCCGCATATGCGAATCCCTTGCCGATGAGCTGCTCAATGAAGGCGATGATTTGGGGCATCGACTCCGTCACCCGTGGATATACGGTGGCCGGTAGCACGTGCAACGAGCGCAAATCTTCTTGGAACTCGTCCACGTAGCTCGACGCCAATTCGACCGCATCACGACCGAGCAAATTGGCACGCGCGATGATTTTGTCGTCTACGTCGGTGAAGTTCACCACGTGCATGACCTGTAGCCCGCGGAACTCCAAATAACGGCGCAACACGTCGAAGACGATGGCCGACATGGCATGCCCGATATGGGCCCGGTCGTACACTGTGACACCACACACGTACATGCGGATGAGACCGGGCGTCAGCGGGCGGAGCTCATCGGTGGTGCGCGTCATCGTGTTATAGAGCCGAATCGTCATACGATTTATCCCTTCGTTGTTCCTCAGTCAGAGACTGAATATGCTGATCCGTGGTCGATTCGTCGAGTTGTTGCCACACCGCCGTGTGGAACGGCGAATCGTCAAACGTGTGTGGCACATGCTGGTGACCATCGATAGCGTGCGCCTCAAGATAATCGATGCGCGTCTCAAGCTCGAGCAAGCGATCGCGCAGTTGGCGCAACATGTCACCCTCAGGATCGGGCAATTCTTCGACCCGCCGGGTAATGCCCGTCACCGGATCACGGGTCGCAACCACGCGGGCCGGGATACCGATGGCGGTGCTGTAGGGAGGCACGTCTTTGACGACCACTGCACCACCACCAATACGTGCGCCTTGCGCGATAGTGATAGCGCCCAAAATACTGGCACCGACACCGACAATTACGTCGTCTTCGAGGGTGGGGTGACGTTTGCCACTCTGCTTGCCCGTGCCCCCGAGTGTCACGCCTTGATAGAGCATGACCCGATCCCCGATTTCGGCCGTTTCACCAATCACCGTGCCCATGCCGTGATCAATGAAAAAGCCCGCCCCGATGCGAGCGCCGGGGTGAATCTCGATGCCAGTCACGAAACGTGACCACTGAGAAATAAAGCGGGGCACAAAGGGCACCCGCTTTTTCCACAAAGCATGTGCAACCCGGTGCATCAAAATCGCATGGAGCCCGGGGTACAACAAAACCTCGGCCAAATTGGTGGCCGCCGGATCATTGCGGAAAATCGCAGCCACATCCGCGCGGATGAGCCGAAAGAGCTGTGTCATGATGCCGCGCTGTCGCTCCCCGTGCTACTCGAGGCCGGTGGGGTGGCAGGAGCACTACTCGTGGCACTCTCGGCGGCCGTGGTACTACTATTCGTCGTTGTGCTGTCAGCAGCCGGCGTACTGGCATTGGTCGCGGATTCACTGGCACTACTGCCACCGCCGCTCTGCGCACGATAATCGGTGATATGCCAACCACTCCCCTTAAAAACGATGCCGGCTGGTTGCAAGACACGACGCACCGCGCCGGCACAGGTCGGACACGTGCGCAACGGGTCGTCCTTGAACGACTGGAACTTTTCGAACTCGACACGACATGTATCACACGCATACACGTAGGTTGGCATCGCCTTGTCTCCCACAATGGTCTTGAGTCTACCGTCATACCACCGATCATTCAGTGGCGTCTGCACCCATTGTAATTGATTCAACCACGCTGGGCAACACAACCACCCCATCAACACCCCAGTGCTGTGGCCAAGCCCACATGATGACTGCTCGGCGAGGTAGCCGCAAGCTGTACTACCGGCGTGGCATGCCATGTCACACAGCGTTGGAGTGCGGCAGCAATCTCCGCATACATGACTGGGTCGGGGGCGACATCAGCCTCAAAGTGCGCATGATTAATGGCAAACACACCGGTAGCACGATGTGCTTTGCAGTCAAACCGACCCACGATGCGGTCGTGGTACAACACGGGCAACGTGAAATATCCGTAGATGCGCCGCGGCGCCGGCGTGTAACACTCAATCTTGTAGTCGAAGCCAAATGCTTCCAGCGCACGGCGCCGATCCCATACCAACGGGTCAAACGGCATCAACAACGTGGTATGCGTGCACGCCGGCGGCGCATCCATCCAGCTCGCATATTCATGCCACACCCACGCCTGACCTGGGATGCCTGCCAGCGTGACCGGGATGAGTTCACCACGCTCCTGCAACAGACGTGCACTCGCCTGGAGCGCCAAGCGCATGCGAAAATAATCGCCCAACCAGCGCTCGTGCACCACTCCTAGGGCCCGCATGGTGGCTCGCACCTGCGCAAGCAACACCTCCCCGCGGTCGGGAAGCACCGGTGTCGCAAGCTCGGGGTGTTTGGCGGCGGCCAACGTATACACCCGTTGAAAGCGCTCACGCCGGGCCACGGTGAGCACACCATCCGCAAACAACGCTTCGAGCAACGATTTTTCGTGACTCCAAGCCCACCACGTCCCCCGTTTGCCTTCGGTACGCCGAAAATCACTCGAGCGCACTTCGCCGCGCTCTGCCACTAAAGCGATCATGGCAGTGGCCGCCTCTGCGTGAGCCTCTAGGAAAGGCCGTGACCAACGGGTCTTGGTGGGATGCATACGATCAGCAATCAGGCGGTGTTGTGCTGGCACCCAACTGCGCGGCGCAAAGCACGCTTCGTGAGCCCAACACTCGAACACCGCGCCATCCGCCAACAAATCATCCAGCCAGTGGAGCGGGTAATTCCCAACACGACTCCACAACACCCAATACGGGCTCCGGTTGACCACATGGATTGTGTCGATCTGGAGCAGTGCCATGCGCTCGATGCAGGCCAGGACATCAGCAGGGCGCTCTGCCGGGCGGAGGCGATCAAGTCCTTGGGCGGCAATCATCATCCGACGCATCGTCGTTGCCGAGAGTTCACGGTGTGCATGCATCACTACTTAGCAATTCTTTATCTATCAGCGGCTCCATTCTGTGTACTATCGTACTATAATGGTGGAAGATTTCGTGTGACACATGTCAAAAGTTGGTAAGGATTACACAGCGTCATGAGCCAAAAACCACGTGGACGGTCAGTACAAACGACCAAAAGCGGCCAGTCCTCCGTACGCACCTTTTACCTAGCAATCATAGCCGTCGCGCTTATCATTGTTTCCGTTGTAGCCTACAACACGTTGGGTGGGAGCACTCAAGTCGAGGGAAGCAAGGTCCTCGGCGTCGTCCCCGCCGCACGTGGCAACGAATTGCCTGTCGGCCTCGGTGACGATGGACGCTACTTTGTGGGTAATGCCACGGCTCCCATTACCGTCATCGAATACGCTGACTTCCAGTGCCCCGGGTGTGGCTACTATGCCACCAATGTGGCGAGTCGTTTCGAAAACGAATATGTGGCCACCGGCAAAGTCAAAAAGGTCTTCCACGACTTCCCGTTGCAATCACATCCCAATGCCATCGGCGCTGCCGTCGCAGCCCGCTGTGCGGGCACCATTCAAGGCGCTCCTGGGTTTTGGAAGATGCACGACATGATCTACACCAACCAACGCCAGTGGTCGAGTCTCAACGCCAGCAACTTCACCAAGCAAATGATTACGTATGCAGGGCAACTCCAACTCGACACCGAGGCGTTTAACAGCTGCTTGAACGACGACACGGTAGAGCAGGTAGTCCTCGACCATCAAAAGCAATCCAATGCGCTCGGTCTCCCTGGCACGCCATCATTTGCCGTCAACGGCACCGTGGTGGATGCAAGCAATGCGCAAAGCATCGAGGACATTGACAACTTGGTTCGGCAGGCAGTGGACGCCATCCAACCGTAGTCGTGTGCCGTCCATATATCTCTCTACACCTCCGAGTTGCCATGGCACTTGGGGGTGTGTTGCGCTTCCAGCGAGCAATTTGTAGCAGAATTGGCGCTATAATTGACACATTCCAATCCGACAAACTATAATGCCGTGTTAGTGTTGCAATTTTTTCAGTACGTCGGCCTATCCGACACGGAGGCTATGTAATCGTGCGTAATCGCGAACTTGTCCCCTTTATCTTCATTCTCCTGCTGACCGCATTGAGTGCGTGGGTATCGTTTGCCCCGGACAACACGTGGTTGGGGCGAGATGTGAGCGTGCGCCTCGGGCTTGACCTGCAGGGTGGCACGCAAGTCCTCATGAAGGCCGACGGCAGTGTTGATCAAGAGTTGATGCGTACCGCAGCCACCGTCATCGAGCGCCGTGTCAACGGTCTCGGCGTCAGCGAGGCCGTCGTACAGCTGTCCGGCGATGATCGCATCATCATCGAATTGCCGGGTGTCAAAGACCCAGAGCAAGCCATTGAGACGTTGCGTGGTACCGGTCGGCTTGAATTCATCGACACCAAGGGTGAATTCCTCAACACGGGCACCACGGTGCGCACCACCGGCAACCCGAATCCCAACATCCCGACGCCCGACCCAGCCACCGCAGATCCCAACAATCCACAACCAACGGTCAGTGATGTGGTGTATACCAGCATCACCGACGGCAAGGATCTCGATACTCGTCAAGTGGCGTTGCGAGTGACCAACGACACCGTACAGTCACGACCAGCGGTCTCGTTTGCTTTCTTGGGGCAATCAGCCAGCAATCTTGCCACGTTTTCGGCTGCCAACATCCAGAAGCCGATGTGTATCGTGCTTGACAACGTGGTCGTCAGCTGTCCGGTCATCCAAGATGCACTCATCGGCGGGAACGGTGAGATTTCCACCAACACCCGTGAAGACGCTGAAACCATCCTCAATCAGCTCAAGTACGGTTCGTTGCCGATTACTTTGGCGGTTGAGTCGAGCCGCACGGTTTCCGCCACACTAGGTGCCAACTCAGTGCAGGCCAGCATCGTAGCCGGGTTGGTTGGCTTGATCATTGTTGCAATCTTCATGGTTATCTATTACCGCCTCCCCGGAGTACTCGCCACATTAGCGCTCGTCGTCTATGCGCTGTTGATTTTCGCCATCCATAAGTGGGTGCCAATCACGCTCACACTCTCGGGCATTGCCGGTTTCATCCTGTCTATCGGCTTGGCGGTCGACGCCAACGTGCTTATTTTTGCACGCCTCAAAGAGGAGCTCCGCAACGGGCGCTCATTGGGGCGAGCGGTAGAAGCAGGTTTCGACGAGGCATGGCCTGCCATCCGCGACTCTAGTATGTCAACACTCATCACCAGTTTCATTTTGTTCATGTTCGGCAATAGTTTTGGCGTCAGTCTCATCAAGGGTTTCGCATTGACCCTCGGTCTGGGCGTGCTCCTCAATCTGTTCACGGCCGTTATCGTCACGCGCACCTTCTTGCGCATGGTGATACAGCTCAATGCCGCTCAGTCACTTTGGTTCTACGAAATCGATGACCAGGCACCGCCCGCTTCGGGTGAAGCCGCTGTGGAGAAAGCATAAGCATCCATGAAACATATCGTTAAGCACCGCTACATCTGGTTTTTGATTTCGATCCTCCTCATCGTGCCTGGCGCCATCTTCTACGGCAACTACGGACTGCGCACTGGCATCGACTTTGCTGGTGGTGCGTTGTGGGATTTGCACTTCACTGAACAACAAATTTCGACACTCAACACCGAAGAAATTCGCACTATTTTCGCGGAAAACGGCTTCGAAGGCGCACAAGTCCAACTCAGTAGTGTGAAGGTGTCGGGCACTGAAGTGGCTTCGGCCGTGGTACGCACCAAGGCGTTGAGTGGCACCAACCCCGAGCAACAACAACGCGACATCATTGCAGCGCTGACCGCCAAGTACGGAGAAGTGCGCCGTGAATCACTCCAGAGCGTGGGACCCACCGTCAGCGGTGAAGCCACGCGGAGCGCGGCCATTGCGGTGCTCGGCGCCTGCGTGGCCATCCTCGTCTACCTGACGATTGCCTTCCGCAAGGCGCCCAATCCGTTTCGCTACGGCGTCTGCGCCTTGTTGGCAATGCTCCACGACGTCCTCGTCGTGTTGGGTTTTGCTGCCATCTTGGGCGTTGTCATGGGTCTCGAAGTCGATGCGTACTTCTTGACCGCCTTGTTGACGGTGATTAGTTTCTCGGTGCACGACACCATCGTGGTGTTTGACCGCATCCGTGAAAACCTCATCCACCGCAAGGCCGGTGAGCAATTCGAAGACATCGTCAACCACAGCATCGTGCAGACGTTGCCCCGCTCCATCAATACACAGCTGACCAGCGTCTTCACGTTGCTGGCCCTGCTCCTCTTTGGTGGTGCCACCATCCAAAACCTCGTCATCATCTTGTTGATCGGACTCCTCAGCGGCACCTACTCGTCGATTTTCAACGCGGCCCAGTTGTTGGTCGTCTGGGAAAATCGCGAGTGGAACAACTGGTTTCGCCGCGCTCCAACCGCATAATTCGGCGACCGCCATGCATGCGCACCCCTCATGATTACGCGGTAATCATGAGGGGTTTGCGTCAAACATTCCCGAAAGGAGTTGCGTCATGTGGCAATGGTTACAAAGTATTTTCGCATCCCAACCAACCCCAGATGTGGCCGAACCCGTCATCGTCATGACCTGTAGCGGCCACATGGAAGCCGCCCTCTGTTTGTCACAGTTGCACGACGCCGGCATCCCGGCCTCCGCCATTGGTGCTGATAGTGCGACCATCTTCGGCGTGCAATCGGGCGCCCTCGCCGAGGTGCGCATCGTCGTACCCGCCGACTACGCAGATGCAGCCCGCGACGTGCTCGACATCACTGATGATCCCGATGACCTGGCAGATGAAGAGGACAACGACGACCCACCGGCCACCGATCAACGCACCACGTCTGCGTAATGAGACGCTGACATCACTCGTTGCTTTCGCACCATGTGCGCTAGAAAGTAATCTCTCCCCTCATCACGCAAGGATTATGACATCATGGAACATCTGCTTGCAGCATTGATTGGCGCCGTTGTTGGCCTGCTCCTCGGGATTTTAGGCGGTGGCGGGGCCGTGTTGATTGTGCCGAGCATGGTATATCTGTTGCATGTGGACGAGCACGTTGCTCTGGCAACAGCACTCATCATTGTGGGCACCAATGCCCTTTTCGGTGGCTTCATGGCGTGGCGTGAAGGGCGCACACAACTCACCACCGCTCTTCTGTTTGGCGCTTCGGGCATGGCTACCGCCTACATCGGCGCACGCATCTCCCGCCTTATCCCCGGCGACATCCTCTTGATTGCGTTTAGCATCCTCCTGCTCGTCATCGCTGGTCTGATGTTTCGCGGCAACGACACACTCAAAGAAAACTCCGCCCCGCGCCCACGCTGGCACATTGTGGCCGTTGGCGCGCTGGTCGGTCTCGTTACTGGCACCTTGGGAGTAGGCGGAGGATTTTTGATTGTGCCCGCCATGGTACTCCTCGTCGGCTTGCCCATGCGCCAAGCGGTAGGTACCTCGTTGGTGGTCATCGCCATCAACAGCGCCGCCAGCCTGCTCGGTCATCTCGACACCAATTTTGACTGGCCACTCATCGCCTTCTTGCTCGCGGGCGCGCTCCCAAGCATTGCACTCAGCGGTATCATCGCCAAACGCATCGCAGCCCATCAGTTACGGCAGGGTTTTGCGGTGTTTATTACCATCGTGGCCCTGTTGATGCTCGGGGAAAACATCTACGGGCGATTGGCCGGTTAATCAGACGAACGCCAGATTCGGGTCAACCGCTAGATCCCAGCCCGCAGATACTGGCCGCCAATACGCACACGCTGCAATCATCGCCGCATTATCGGTACAGTACGTCAGTGCCGGCACATGCACGGGCACCGATATGCGCCGTTTGAGGAGCTCACGCAACCGTGCGTTGGCGGCCACTCCCCCCGCAAGAATCAACGATTGTGCGCCTGTGTCGAGTACTGCCTGTTTGGCTTTGCGTGTCAAAATATCTACTACCGATTCTTGAAACATATGCGCAAGTTCCCGCTTGCGCCGGAGCAAATCATCTGATTCCAGCGGAAATGCGCGTTGCGCAGCTTGGAGCTCGTGGAGCACGGCGGTTTTTAAGCCACTAAATGAAAAATCATAGGTCCCGTGCAACCACGCGCGTGGCAAACGCTCATTCTCAGTGGGCGCAAGTGCGTGGTGCTGGATGGCCGGTCCGCCGGGAAAGCCGAGCTCAAGCAGCCGTGCAACTTTGTCGAATGCCTCACCTGCTGCGTCGTCTAGCGTACCACCGAGACGCTCGGCCACCCCATGGTCACGGATGACTGCCAACAATGTGTGCCCGCCCGATACCACCAATGCCACACTGGGGAACACCGGGGGCTCGTGGGATTCCAGCCAAGCTGCATACATATGTGCCTCGACATGGTTCACCCCAATGAACGGCAAGCCGCGGGCCCATGCCAACGCTTTCGCCGTGTTCAGACCGGTCAGCAACGATCCCGAAAGCCCCGGACCATATGTTGCGGCCACGGCATCGATGGCCGACCAACCACCTGGCACCGCCGCTAATGTGGCATTTATGACCTCGTCAATGCTCAAAATATGTTGTCGTGATGCGACTTCGGGCACCACACCGCCGTAACGACGGTGCAAATCGATTTGTGACGCCACTACGTTCGCAACCACGGTACGCCCAGCCACCACCACGGCGGCGGCTGTTTCGTCGCACGAGGTCTCAATGGCGAGGATGCTCTGCGGTCTTTGCATGATGTATCCACACTTCCTGCCGATGTTTTGCAATATTGTAACCAACATGACAGCTATTTTTCATCTGCCAATCACTACGATATTGTATAGTATAACGGAGTATATGATGAAATGGAACGAAAGTAAGTTTTGTTTCGTCAATAGCAACAGATCACTTGGAACAATCCGGAGAAAAGTCGGGGTACGTTGTGAAAATCCTACGCACACTCACACTCATCTGCACGCTGATGTGGGTTCACATACCAATAGCAACGGCTCAGGTCGAAACTTCAGACACCCCCATCGAGGTGACTGCGGCACGTGTTGTGGCATCGGTCGGACCCGATGCACGTACCACTGTGCTTGATGCAGTCACACCTCGCTCCCCCTTTGATGGCATTGTCTTTACTTGGCAGGTGGACGGCAACCCCAATCACGTGCGCCTTGCGTTTCGCGTACGCATTGATGATACCTGGCAAAGCTGGCAGTCGTTACCCGCAAGCGACGAATTCCGCCACGAAGACGCCACCGCCAACGAATACACCAGCACCATGTACTCGTTCGCACAATCGGCACGCGCCTGGCAGGTATCGGTCATGTATGCGCAAAACACCAGCGCCCGCCTCCTCGAGGTGCATGCCACCACGATGAGCTCGTTGCAGGTGTCTCCTCGCATCGACCCCAATAGCATGGCTGCCCCCGAAGCCAATGGTGCCAAACCGAGCATTGTCGCGCGAGCCACATGGGGCGGAAGCACCGTGCAGGCTTGGGACGCCCGTGGCAATGCCTGTGCGGGCAACCCGTCGAGTTGCCCTGCTGATGCCACCTGGATGCCTGAAGCGAGCGAAATCGGCGCGCCCACGCACATCGTCATCCATCACACCGCATCCCCCAATTATCACTTAACCGATCCCCTAGAAAATCCACCTATTCTCAATCGAAACTGGTCCAGCATTGTGCGCAACATTTGGCAATACCACGCGAGTTCCCAAAACTGGGGCGATGTCGGATACCACCTCCTCATTGATCCCAATGGTGTCATCTACGAAGGGCGCTACACGGGCATCCGCGACAACGGCACCGTCATCAACGGAGCGCACGCCTTCGCCTTCAACTATGCCTCCATTGGCGTCTCCATGATCGGCACCTATTCTTCGGCGCAACCCACACCAGCTGCGCAGGCGTCACTCCGCAACGTGCTTTCGTGGTTAATCACCAAATACAACATAACTCCGGGTGTTGAACGCCCCTATCGGCCGCACCCCTCCAACGCCAACTATGCCAAATATGTCAACTACAACGGAGGCGCAGGGGTCAACCTCAACACCATCGAGGGGCATCGTGTCACGGGAGCACTCGCCTCGCAAATCATCACCCCCGGTTGGGGGACGACGTGCCCTGGTGATGCATTCTACGCGATGATGCCCGATATTCGCCGAGCCGTCACGTCGACCGACTGGATTCCCAATGTGACCGTCAACAAAAGTACCGTGTACACGGATGAACCGGTGACATTCAGTGTCACGATTCGCAACGCGTACCTTTCAACAAGTATTAGTGGGTCAGCTTTCACATTCCGTGATACAGGGTATGTATACCAACAAGACCAATGCTGGGCTTGGAAGGATGGTGGCGGAAATGTGGTCTTTAATCGGCCACCCACCAGCACAAACCCCAATCAACGCTTCCGCATGATTGCTGGATACACCAAATGGGATAATAAATATGCCAACACTCCCAGCCAATGTGCGACATCGTCTACCGCGAATCACCCATGGCGCTGGAGCATTGGTAGTGCCGATTTGGCACCTGGAGCAACCCGTGTAGTCACCGGAAAAGTCAGCTTCCAACACATCGGCACCTACAAAGTCTACTTCGGCCTCGTCAAGGATTGGATTGGCTACCCTGATGGGGGATGTGTATTTGGCAATCCGTACGGCGGCTGTGGCTTACGCAGTAGGACCATCAAAGTCGTTGAGCGCCCCACTGCGACCCCGACCTATCTCCCCATTTCAGAGACAATCCTCGCGGTCGCCACAACCACGGCAGCAGCCGAGCAGACCGTGCAAGCACTCAGCAAACTCGACAACACCGCAACTGCGGTCAGAGACCGGGCCGCGGCCACCCAAGAATCTCTGGACGGCTCACCGACCCGCACACGAACAGCAACGCGCACTCGTACCGGCACTGCAACGGCTGTGGCCTTGATGCAAACCGTCAACACCCTGCGCACTGCAACCCGCAATGTGGTACTCAATCTCGCAGCAACCGCAGTGGCGAATCGTACCGCCACTGCGTTGACCGCCCAACAAAGTCGGCTACAAAAACAGCTCGACACCGCAGCCACACGCACCGCACAAGCAGAATCTCTCATCGTGGCCCAGAGTACCCGCACCGCTCTGGCATTCGATCGCCAAACCGCTACTGCGGAAGCGGTACTCCTCACTCCGTCGCGGACGCCGACACCCGTGCCCTCAGCGACGAACACCGCGACGACGACTCCGTCGCGTACCAAAGTGCCCAGTCGCACTGCAACAGCCACGCGTACCGCGACGGCCACGGTCACCCCGACACCCACGTTGACCGATGCGTTTGACGAAGCACAACGCACGAACATCGCCATTGCCAACGATCCCAAAGCAGTGCTAGCCCTTGATTCCGTAGTAGTGGTCCTCGAAAGCAATCAACAAAGTACCACTGATGTGGCCATGCTCAATGTCATCGATCCAGCAAGTATGACATCGACCGATCGCGTCCCCATCGCAGCCACACAAGGCTTCGTGATGACCGCCACGCCAGATAATAGTCAACTATTTGTGGCAGGACGCCTCGACTGGAATATGGTTGTTGTCCAGCGGTTCACCGTATCTGCAGGCACGCTGACGCCAGCCGGCCTCTGGATCACCCAGAGTACTGGGATTCCCACGGCGATTACGGCGGGCAACCGCTATGTGTATGTGGCGATTGGCGCAACTGACAGCACTAGTAATCAACTCTTTGTTCTCCACAACAGTGAAAACGGACTCTTTGGGCTGACACTGCCTATTACACCGCCCGGGCAAATCAACGCTCTCACCTTTGTTGATCAAAACGATACCCATGTGCTTGCAGGCGGTGCCTATAGCGACGGGCGTGGCTTCATTACGCCTGTCTACTTCAACGGGCGATTCCAAGCCCGTGGTGTGCTCCGTGTGCCCCAGTCGGTGCAATCACTCACGACCACTGGCACGGTCACAAAGCTTCGGCCGGAGCTCCTCGTCCATGCAGGGAGCGCTACCATGTTCACCCAAATCGGGTACGACATCCTCAGCAATCGATTTCGTCTGATTACACAAACCGCACAAATGGGAGCACAGACACACATTGCCATCGACGAACGGTTGCTGTTGCTTACCACTGCACCCGCGGCGATGCTCACGCTCATACAGCCAATCCCTGGTGGCTATCAGATGCTCGCAACCGCCACTCCAGCTGATTGGAGCGTGACTCCTTTGCCGAGTATGACGTATCTTGCTGATGCGGTGTACATGCTCGAGAATGCTACTTTGCAACGTATTCCTCTGCTCCCATAAGCGCTTTGCGGACAGACGAATACTTCATGGGAACAATATTGTACTATAATAAATCGTAATTGTAATTATCATACAACGGTACTCCATCACAGCAGACTATCAGTCAGATGTCATACAGTCACAGGCGTACTTCTTTTATGCTAATAGTGACCGCGAACTAAAGGAACGATATCCATGCGCGCACAACGACACGCAACCATAGCCATCCTCATCGTCGTGTTGATACTTGGGGTAACCCAACTCGTAGCGCTTGGCGCCAACATGATCAAACCAGCGACAGATGTGACTCCCGCAACGGTGCGCGTGTCGCCATGGCTCACTGTTGCCGTATCAGACACTCAGCTCCTCACTGGCGAAACGGTGCAGTTTAAATTCACCATTACCAATAAATCAGGTGCAGCCATCAGTGGCCCGATGCCAGATAACGCTGACAAAAACTACACCTACGATCAAGACCAATGCTGGGCAGTAGAAGATGATTTAGGTGGGGTACTCTTCCCGCGTAATAACAATTTGGTCCGTGTGATTGCGGGTTACGCTAATTGGGACACAACCTACGCACTTGACAATCAAGACTGTGGTGTCACCAACACGAATAACCATCCCTGGCGGTGGAGCATTGGCAGCACCAATTTAGCGGTCAATTCAAAGCGCACCCTCTACGGCAACGTGCGATTCACTACTGCGGGCACCTATAACGTGTATTTTGGCATCATCAGCGACTATGTCGGCTATCCAACAAGCGGATCACCGACCTGTAACAACACCAATGACCCCAACACACATACGTGTTTTCTCAACGAAGTAACGATTACGGTGGCTGACCCAACCAACACACCCACTACCACACGTACCGAAATCGCCGAGCGCTCGCGAGTAGCCCGATACGACTTCCAGCAACCACTTGGTGTTACCACACAATTTATTAATACGGTCGCACGCAACAACATGGTATGCCCTGGCACCGTACTCGTACCAGACTCGACCTGTCCCGAAATCACCGCTGGTGGACCGTACGATAGCCATGCCGTGACCTTTGATGGCGCACAAAACCAACGTATCGTGAGCTCCGGGAAAATACTCTTTTCCTCTCAGTCCACCACGTCGTTTTGGGCCAAACCCACTGTTGGTAGCGAAATGATTGCGCTTTCCACAGGATTTACCGGTCGTATTCTCAATCTTGGCTTTGATGCTAGTGGCAAATTCTTTTGTGAATACAACAATAGTAGCGACCGTCTCACCGCATCTATTGCTGCGACGGGTGACTGGGATCACTACGCATGTGTCATCAACAACACCACACGCAAGCGAACTATTTATGTCAATAGTTTTATGGCTGGCACGGATACTGCGGCAACCTCACTGGTAGGATCATACACCACGGTGCTTGGGAGCAACCTAGCACAAACAGGGGCGTACTACACTGGCGAATTTGATGAACTCGTTGTGTATCGTACAGAATCTACGCTCGACGATATTGAGTGGCTCTACAATCACTTCATCCAAGGCCCAGCACGTGTCTCGCCCACGCGTACCCACACCAGCACACCGTTTCCCACTGATATCCTACAAAAATCGTGGATGTCACGCTTTCTCTTTGAAGAAAGTGCCGGCAGTGTTAGTTTTGTCAATCAAGACGACAGTAAAAATCCTGCAATATGTGTGAATGGCGGATCGTGCCCCACCGCAGGGGATGATGGGGTGCGTTTCAGTAATGGACTCAATTTCAATACCTCACAAGCGTTGAAACTCACAAAAGCGATGAGTATCTCGGGTCGTCAGTCATATGCACTACACGCATGGTTCAACGCTGCATCCACAGGGAGCGAACAGGTGCTCCTCTCGATGCGGAACTTCACGAATGCGAGTCAGCCGGCCCTGCGTGTCGGCATCAACCCAGCGGGCGAGCCATTTTGTAGTTACGACGGCGATGAAATCGTCAGTAGTAGCGCTATTAACACCAGTGAGTGGTACAACATCATTTGTACGATTTCTGCAAAAAATGAAGCCGTACTATATCTCAATGGATATCCAGTCGCAGATGACATCTTCACGAGTCGGCCTACCGGCAATATGCAGATGTGGATTGGTCAAGACGGCACCACTGCAAATGACGGCTTCGATGGCAACATGGACGTGGTATCGTTCATGAATATGTATGTAAACTGGAACGATGCTGAGCAACTCTACGATCAATATGCCGAAATCGGACGGCGGTCACCAACACGCACCATCACACCGTCTTTTACGCGCACGCCGTCACGCACCCGTACGCCGTCACGCACCCGTACGCCGTCACGCACCCGCACTGGCACTGCCACAGTGACGCCAGAATCATTTGGGCCATATCCGTATCCATTGCCATTCACAGCGACCCGTACACGGACACCAACCATCACCAATACGCGTACTGCGACAGCGACTCGTACGGGAACCATTACCCCATCGACTACCGCAACGTCGTTCATTGTCTACCCGTATCCCTAACATTTCTCCATAAAACCGTGTATTATGGAGGAGAAACACCTACAAAGAGGAGTGTCATGCAGCGTTTATTCGTGACAGGTGGAGCTGGCTTTATCGGCAGTAATTTCGTGCATTACATGCTCGAACGCTACAACTACGATATTGTCGTCTACGATGCCCTAACCTATGCTGGTCGTCGTGAGAATCTCGCCGCTGCCGCCCACAACCCACGGTTGAGCTTTGTGCACGGCGATATCTGCGACATGGCGCAGGTCAAACAGGCTCTCCAGCACTATCAGATCGATACTATCGTGAATTTTGCGGCCGAAACACACGTGGACCGCTCAATCATGCAACCCGACGCCGTTGTGCAGACCAACGTCAACGGCACGTGGACGCTCCTCGAAGCAGCCCGCGAGCTGGGCGTTGGCCGTTTCCACCAAATCAGCACCGATGAAGTCTACGGCCAAGTCCCAGAGCCCAATCGCTCCCAAGAACACGACGCCTTTGAGCCACGTAGCCCGTACTCCGCCAGTAAAGCGGGCGCCGAGCACCTGGTATATGCCTACCACATCACCTACGGTTTGTACACGACCATCAGCCGCGGCTCCAACAACATCGGCCCGTTCCACTACCCCGAAAAGGCGGTGCCGTTGTTTACCACGAACGCCCTCGACAATCTGCCCATCCCCATCTACGGCGACGGCAAGCAGATGCGCGACTATCAGTACGTCACCGACCACTGTGAAGGCATCGACGTCGTCCTCCACCGCGGTGGCGCCGGCGAAGCCTACAACGTTGGCACGGGTGTTGAGACGCGCAACATCGACATGGCCCACAAGATTCTCGACATTCTGGGCAAACCGTACTCGCTCATCGAGTTCGTCAAAGACCGGGCCGGTCACGACCGTCGCTATGCGCTCGACACCAACAAGCTCCGTGCGCTCGGCTGGCAGAGTCGGCATACCTTTGATCAGGCCCTAGAAAAAACCGTACAGTGGTACATTGACCACCCCGAATGGTGGCGCCCCATCAAGAGTGGCGAATACCGCGACTACTACTACAAGCAATACGCCGAACGCCAACAACAAGCGTAATCTGGCCCCGTAAAACCGCCTCCGACCACCATGTGGGCATCCACATGGTGGTCGGCATTGATTGACACGTATGACACACGACAGCGGCCCGTACCACGCAACCTGTACGACGGTGACTTCACTCGTTGACATCTGCACCACCCTGCTCGGCGACCGCGAACTCGCCATCGCCACGATTGCACGTGGCGGCGCATGGGTCAACCGCGAGCGGGTGCGGGCGTTGAGTGCGGTCTTGCTACCCAGCATGCAGGTGACCGTCCATACCCCTCCCGCACATGCGCGGCCCTGCCACATCGACGAGACCGCCATCCTCTACCACGATCGCTGGTTGATTGCGATCAACAAACCTGCTGGGACGTACGTGGACTCAACTCCGTGGGATGAAGACAACCAGCTCCGGAATGCGCTGGCCGCCCTCTGGCATCGCCAGCATGGTGAGCACCTCAAACTACACCCAGCCCATCGGCTTGACCGTGACACCACGGGTGTGTTGCTTTTTTCGCATCATCCCCATGCCAACCCCGCCATCCAGCGAATTTTTGTGTATCATCGGGCGCATAAGCGCTACATCTGCCACGTACACGGGCATGTGACTTGGAGCGAGCAGATTTGCCATAGTGGGCATGGTCGGAGCGAACGTGGCCGTTTCCGTGTCTATCCGCTCGCACAAGTAGGCGAAGCACTCCCCAACGGCGATAGCATCAAAGAAATGCAAACCCGCTACACGCGGCTTGCCCTGCAGGAAGACGGCACAAGCATGCTCCTCGCAGAGCCACTCAGTGGTCGTACTCACCAGATTCGACTCCACTGTGCCATGCTCGGGCACCCGATTGTCGGGGACACCAGCTATGGACACGCCGATGACGTGGTCCGCCAACACCGCCTGCATGCGTGGAGCCTGGCCCTCCCCCATCCCATCCACGAGACACCGCTCACACTGACTGCGCCACTCCCTGATTGGTGCCCCGTCCATTTGGCAGAGCGGGTTGCATCTGCTACTATACACCATGATGATCTGGACAATATCTGACCTACATTTGTCATTTGCCAACCCCAAACCAATGGACATATTTGGCAATCGATGGCGTAATCACCCCGAACGGATTGCCGCAGCTTGGCAACGCATCGTCCAACCCGATGATGTGGTGCTGATTGGTGGCGATATTTCGTGGGCCATGCACGTCAAAGAAGCCCTCGTCGACCTGCAGTGGATCGATCAACTCCCCGGACGCAAGTACTGCATCAAGGGCAATCACGACTACTGGTGGGATCGTGCTAATCCCATTCGTGCCATCATGCCACCGTCGATTACCCTCATCGAGTCCGAGGCGTTTGTGGTGGCCGACGTAGTACTGTGTGGAAGTCGCGGTTGGAGCGCCCCGGGCACACCCGGGTTCGATGCGGCCGTCGACCAGCGCATCTACGCGCGCGAGCTCTTGCGCATGGAACGAGCGCTCGCGGCCGCTCGTAAACTGGCCCACGCTACGCAACCCGTGGTGGCCATGATTCACTTTCCGCCGTTTGTGGACAAACGACCATCTGGATTTGTTGATTTGTTGCGCAAATACGGCGCCACCCACTGCATCTACGGCCACCTGCATCGTCCCGACGATTGGAGCAACGCAGTCCAAGGTCTGGTCGATGGCGTCGAATATCAGTTGACCGCTTGCGATTATCTGCAATTTACCCCCGTAGCCGTCAGGGGCTTGCCCTACTCAACACCACTCAGCTGATGCACGTGTGAAGTGACAAATTTCTTACTACACAGCGTAAGTATCGCCGCAAATCATGACATCACGCCTATTTTATGGTATACTTTATTCATCAAATTGTAATCATTTAGCGCTCGACGAGGTGCATCTATGGAAGTCGGGGCTGTCCAAAACCGCAATATTACCGATGAAATGCGCACGGCATACCTCGATTACGCGATGAGCGTCATCGTACAACGTGCACTACCCGACACCCGTGACGGGCTCAAGCCGGTACAAACACGTATTTTGTTCGGGATGTGGGATCTCGGCATGCGTGCCAATCAACCGTACAAGAAGAGCGCGCGTATCGTAGGCGACGTGCTCGGCAAAATGCATCCCCACGGCGACAGCTCGGTCTACGACGCCTTGGCACGCATGGCCCAACCGTGGAACATGCGCTACCCGCTGATTGACGGCCAAGGCAACTTTGGGAGCATCGACGGCGACCCACCGGCCGCCATGCGCTACACCGAAGCCCGCTTGTCAGCCATTGCCGAAGAAATGCTCTTCGACATCGAAAAAAACACGGTCGATTTCCGCGATAACTTCGACGGCACGTTCCGCGAACCAACGGTGCTCCCCGGACGCTTGCCCAACCTGTTGCTCAACGGAGCCTCTGGTATCGCAGTCGGCATGGCCACCAACATTCCGCCCCACAACTTGGGTGAAATTTGTCGTGCCATTGTGTACTTGGTTGATCATCCCGATGCGAGCACCGAAGATTTGCTCAAAATCGTGCCCGGGCCCGATTTCCCCACAGGCGGGCTCATCCTCGGTAGCGAGGGCATCAATGCCGCCTATAGTTCTGGGCGCGGGCTGGTCACCATCCGAGCCAAGGCCCATGTCGAGGAGGGCACGCGCAACAGTCACCAAATCATCGTGACCGAGTTGCCGTTCCAAGTCAACAAAGCGCGCCTCCAAGAGCGCATCGCCGAGATGGTACGCGAAAAGAAAATCGACGGCATCCGCGACATCCGCGACGAATCCGATCGCAACGGCATGCGCATCGTCATCATGCTCAAACAAGACGCACAACCGCGCAAGGTTCTCAATGCGCTCTACAAGCACTCGCAGATGCAGACCACCTTTGGCATCAACATGTTGTCGTTGGTCGAAAACGGCCGGCAACCGCGCCTGCTGACGCTCAAGCGCATGCTCCAGGAGTACATCGGTCATCGCCGCGAAGTCATCCGCCGACGCACTGAATTCGACCTCGACAAGGCGCGTGCCCGTGCCCACATCCTCGAGGGCTTGACCCGTGCCATCGACATTCTCGACGAAGTCATCCAGACCATCCGCGACTCGCGCACCCGTGACAGCGCCCGCAACAACCTGATACGCAACTACAGCTTCAGTGAAGCGCAGTCCAACGCCATTCACGACATGCAACTCGGTCGCTTGGCCGCTCTTGAGCGCAAGCGCCTCGAAGACGAGCTCGCCGAAGTGCGCAAGACGATTGCTGAGCTCGAAGAAATTCTCGGCAACGAGAGCAAGTTGCTCAGCCTCATCAAAGCCGACATGAAGTACCTC
>Ga0172373_10003339_pt1 | contig 23544 bp, 21 predicted proteins | sample Lak10m_2_FD_114546 | JGI IMG/M metagenome (GOLD analysis project Ga0172373, IMG submission 114546) | Freshwater microbial communities from Kabuno Bay, South-Kivu, Congo - kab_092012_10m | ecosystem: Environmental > Aquatic > Freshwater > Lake | place: Democratic Republic of the Congo...
GGCGGTCGTCTGCGCCTGTGCGTTGTTGGCATCGTTCTCGTTGTAGTCCACGCGGACAACTTCGAGGCCACGATCAGCGGCGGCGTTCTTGCAGCCTTCTTCGCGCTGGTCGGTGGTGCTGATGCCGGGGCGAACGTTCTGGATGTAAATCTTGGCACCTTCGCCGAGCTGATCGGCTAAGGCGCTGCACGCGATGTAACCACCCTGAACGTTGTCCGAGCCGATGTAGCTCAGCGGGAAGGTGACGGGGCCAGCGGCATAGTCGCCATCGCCAACGAAGGTATCCACAGTGATGACGGGGATACCGGCATCGTTGGCCTTCTGGAGGACGGGGATGGACTGTTCTTTGTCGTTCGGCGCGGTGATGAGCGCGTCAATATCGCCACGAGCGATAAGCGCCTCAACAATCGGAACCGAATACTGAACATTGAACTGTTCAGGGTCTTGCTGAATGATTTCCACGCCCATATCCGAGGCGGCCTGATTCACGCCAACGCTCATGGTGATGTAGAACGGGTCAGGATTCACGCCGGGGACGAAGGCAATGGTGTATTTTGCAGGGGCATCCTGTGCCACTGCTGCCGAAATAGAGAGAAAGCATGCAACTAGAGCAAACAGAAGAACCTTTTTCATTTGAATCCTCTCAATTAGCCAAAACGGATCACTGGTTATGGGTGCATACCGAGTTATTGGTTTTTTGTTGGCTCCTTTCTATACACGGATTACATCTACTCCTAAACGTGTCAGCTCTTCTGCATGTGCATCAGATAGGCCGACATCGGAAACAAGCACATCAATTTCGGACATGTGAGCCACGCTGAGCGACCTTACCAGTCCGAATTTAGAACTATCTGCTAATAAGGCGATCTTTGCCGCCTGCTGGATCATGGTTTTTTTGACTTCGACCTCAAGGATGTGCGATGTTGTCACGCCCCGTTCGGTGCTAAAGCCGCCACTCGCAATAAATGCCCAGTCCGCATTGAACATTTCCAGATCACGAAGCACCTGTGTGCCGATGAGCGAATGGGTCAAATTTCGCAGAACGCCCCCGGTCATGACCAATTCGACATGTGGGAACTGCGCCGCCGCAGTTGCAATGTTTAATGCCGGCGTGACAATTCGTAGATATTCTAAATCGTGCGATAGACCCCGAACCAGTTCAAGCGTTGTGGTTCCCGCGTCTACGATGATCGTCTGCCCGACTTCTACCAATTGTGCAGCGCGTGCGCCGATTCTTTGCTTCGCCTCACTGTTTATGGCACTACGATCCGCTAATGGATGGTTGCCACGAATTGGTTTGACATATACCGCGCCACCCCAAATGACTTGGCAAATGCCAGTACCTTCGAGTTCGCGCAGGTCAGAGCGAATGGTTACTGCTGACACTTGCAACACATCTTTGAGTTCAGCGGTTCGCACGATTCCATCTCGTTCTAAAAGTTCACGAATGAGCCGCTGACGTTCGACGGCTAAACGAGAAAAATCTTCCGGTAAATGGATATTCGTGTCTAACAATTTAAATTTCTGTTATTACCTAACTCCATATGAACTTACCAATAGTTTTGATTTTTGTCAAATTGATGCAAAATTAGCTTGTGATAGAAAAATATTGAAAGTGAATGCGCGATGAGAACAGCCGTAGTGGTTAGCGGTGGTGATGCTCCCGGTATTAATGCGTTAGTCGCAAACTTTGTGCGGATGGCAACGGGTGACGGGCATGAAATTCTGGGGGCTGAAGGCGGGTTTCCGGGCTTGATGGATGGGCAGATGGTGACACTCGATTATCGCAGGTTGATCCCATGGGTAGGGCAGGGAGGCTCTATGCTGCCATCCAGCCGCGATCCGGTGTTGAAAGATACCGAAGCCCAACAGCGGATTCGAGAGGTTTTGAAGCAGTGGAAGGTTGATAATATCCTGTTGTTTGGCGGGAATGGTACGCTGCGACATATTCCGCCGCTGCTACAGGAATGGGGCATATCTTCGATCGGTATTCCTACCACGATTGATAATGATGTTCCGGGCAGCGAACGCTCGCTGGGTTTCGATTCGGCTTGCAACTTTGCTTATCATGCCATTGGCGGTGCGCTTGCCACCGCACATGCTCTGGTTGGGCGGATTTTTCTCGTGGAAACATTAGGCGGTGTGTGCGGGAATCTGGCGTTGGCGGTGGCGCACGGGGCAGGTGCGCATAGCGTGCTGCTGCCGGAATATGCGTATGCGGATGACTGGCTTGCAGAGCGAACGCGAAAGGCGGTGGAACAGTTTGGGCATGCCCTTATCGTCATCTGTGAAGGCGCACGGGGAGCGCGGACACTTGCGGATGATCTGGCGAAACTGACGGGTATTCGTGTGCGGGATGTCCGGTTGGGTCATGCGCAGCGCGGTGGCGTGCCGTCGCATGTAGATCGTGTACTCGCAGCGGATTTCGCATACGCCGCCTACACGCATTTGAAGGATGGGTTGCCGGGTGGGGCGCTGGTTGTTCAGGGCGGAGAAGTCCGTCTGCTGACCGGACTTCTCCCTCAGCAGACGGTCATTCCAGATAAGGCGCTTTACGACCGGATCAATGGTTCGATCATTTAGCGGCGGCAAACTGCTTTTGTAGCATGGGCAGCAGCCCGCCCGCATCAAATATTTTTTGAACCGAAGGGGATAGCGGTGAAAAACTGTAGTGTTTTCCACCGCTTATGATCGTGTTATTGGCAATGTCGAGTTCAATCGAGTCGCCTGTGTGCAGGGTAAGATGCAATCCGGTGCATACGATGGGTAAAACACCTTGATTGATGCAATTTCGGAAATAGAGACCGCTGAACGATTCGGCGATGATACAGTTGACTCCCGCGTATTTCAGGCTGGTCACGCCCTGTTCGCGGCTGCTGCCCATGCCCCAATTACGTCCGGCGACGATCACATCGCCCGCCTTGACCTGTGTGGCGAAGGTTGGATCGAGGTCTTCAAGTGCTTTGGAGGCAATTTCTTCCGGCGTTTTCAGTGTATAGGTGTACTTGCCGGGGAAGATGACATCTGTGTTGACGTTGTCCCCATACACCCAACAACGATGTATGTTGGTCATGCTAGGCCTCCATCGTGCCGATAATCTCGGCGGGATCAATGATTTTGCCTGCTACGGCGCAGGCTGCGACGACGTAAGGGTTAGACAGGTAAGTGGGAGCATCGGTTGTTCCCAAGCGCCCCTTGAAGTTGCGACTGCCACTCATGATGGTGGCTTCGCCGGAGGCCGGAACCCCCATGTGATTGCCCATACAGGGGCCACATCCCGGCGTGCTGATCGCTGCACCGGCTTCAACGAGTGTTGCAAGCGTCCCGTTGCGAGTGGCTTCCAGCAGCACTTCGGAACTGGCGGGGATAATGAGCAGGCGGGAGCGAATGTGCTTGCCTTTCACCACTGCGGCGGCGGCTTCGAGGTCGGAGAGTCTGCCGCCGGTGCAAGTGCCGATCAACGCTTGTTGAATGGGCTGTCCGGCCACTTCGGACAAATTGACGACGTTATCGGGTTGGTGGGGCAGGGCAATTTGCGGTTGCAGTGTGCTGACATCTAGCGTGTAGTCTTCGTCGTAAACCGCATCGGTATCCGGGTAGAGGGGTTCGTAGGGTCGGAAGCGGTACGAGGCGGGATCAGAATCCGCCGCCTGTACAGCCCGCGCCCGTCGGGCATGGACGTACTCCAGCACGCGCTCATCGGGTGCGATGTAGGCGCTCATCGCGCCGAACTCAGCCATCATATTCGGCATGACGGGGAGTTCGTCAATGCTCCAGTGCTGGAGTGTTTCACCGCAAATTTCAATGGCGCGATAGGCTCCGCCGCCGACACTCTTATCTTTCATTAGGCGCAGGGTGATGTCTTTGGCGGTAACACCTGCGGGCGGTTTGCCGATTAGGGTGATGCGGAAAGTTTCCGGCACTCTAATCCAGAGTTGTCCGGTTGCCCATAGGGCTGCCATTTCGGTTCGCCCAACGCCCATACCAAACGCACCAAGCCATCCGAAATGGGTCGTGTGACTGTCCGAACCGAGGATGACTTCGCCCGGAAGGACAAGGGCTTCTTCACTGATGACCTGATGGCAAATGCCGCGTCCGACTTCAAATTGCCGGATGCCCTGCGCTTTTGCCCACTGGCGTATTTCGGCATGATTTTGTGCATGTTCAGTGGTGGGGGCTGGAACAGCATGATCCAATGTGAACACTGCGCGTTCCGGGCGGCTGATGTTTTGCGCGCCGATCTTTTCAAAGATGCGGCGAATAGCTGCCGTGTTATCATGGCTAAACATCACATCGGGCTGAATATCCAGAATATCTCCGGCGCGGACGTTCACGCGGCCTGCTGCCCGCGCCAACGCTTTTTCGACAAAAGTATAGCCTGTCATGGTATAGCTATTCCTTACGGCTAGTCGGCGGCTACGCCCAGCAGAGGATCGTTTGTGTTGACTGATAAGGCGGTCATCACTAACAGGACGATGCCATCGGCAGGTGATTGGTATTCAGCGATTTGCTCACCGAAATAATCTTTCACGACGCCCACAGTTTGCCCTTTGTGGACATGATCACCAATTTTGACCTGCGGATACCAGCAACCGGTGTGCGCTGCACGTACCCATGGCCAGTTTTCAAATATCCGCAGATTCGTGCGGGGTGCTGTACCCGGAATGATGCCCATGAGTTGAGCGACATTGTGACAGCCCTGTTGTAACAGATGGATGTCGCTTTCTTCGCGTTGTCCAAGTTGGCCTGCTTCTGCCAGCAGGCAGGGAATATTGAGCTGTGCGGCGGCGGCCACCGTTGTACCAGCGAGATGATCGGGGCGGACAAGCAGTTCGATGCCGAATGCCGCCGCCATATCGAGCGTTTGGGCATTCACTGCGGGGCTTGCGGCTTCTTCATAGCCGAGGAAAGGTATTAAGGCTTCGGGCAGATCGCCGCCGTGCAGGTCAATCCATGCGTCTATATGCGGGACGACCTCGCTCATGATGGTAAAAGCCATGCGTTCGGCAATCGTGCCTCTGGCCTTTCCGGGAAACTGGCGATTGAGGTTTTTGCCATCTTCCGGTACCACGAAAGCCTGTCTTGCATGGAAACTGTTGAGACTAACCGGAGACATTATCAAGACGCGCCCCGACATTTGCTGCGGGTCAAGCGATGCACCGAACCGGATAGCCGACTCGATACAAGGGTATTCGGCGCCGTGTATTCCCCCTGTGATGAGCAATGTTTTGCCAGCTTTGGCACCGTTGATAATGGTCAGCGGCATTTGTACGGGCGAGTTGAGAACCGTGATGAAACCATTGACTTTTGTTCCCGTCGCCGCGATCAAAGTCCCGATCTGTAATGTGGACATCTCGCTATTCTTTCTGGTACATCATGACGATGAACCGTATTTCAGGGCAAACTACTGTCCGGCTGCCGAGTGGAGCAGCGCATCCACTTCCTTCAAGCTCAATGGTGCAACATCGGCCTTCTGCTTAATGGTGCGTGTGATATCGCGCACGGTATCGTCGTCCAGCGATAGGCCGAGTGTTTGCGCCCGATCCCGAATAGAGTTCCAACCGGTGAGGCGATGCCCGATGGCGATTTCACGAGTCAGCCCGAAATCCTCCGGCTTCAGGATTTCATAAGTGGTTGGATCAGCAAGAACGGCCTTCGCATGAATGCCTGCTTTGTGCATAAACGCGCTTGAGCCTGTGACGTAGTTGTTAAAGGGGATGTCAATGCCGCAAGTATCGGCAATCAACTTATCCAGCACAGGCAACAACTTCAAGTTGTACTTGGACACGTAGGACTTGCGGATGGTATAGAGGCGTGCAACCAACCCGCCTAGAGGCGTGATGCCGTTGCGTTCACCAATGCCGAGAACGGTTGTGTCAATGTGGGTGGCTCCTGCTTCGAGCGCGGCGCAGGCATTGGCGATGGCGCATCCGCTGTCATTATGACCGTGAAATTCGATGTGCAAACCGGTTAGCCGCACCAGTTGTTCAACCATCTTGAAGACCTGCGTGGGTAAGGCGACACCGACTGTATCGGCAACGCCCAACCGGTCTACCATGCCAAGATCAGCAACAGCCAGATACACGCGCAGAAGATCGCTTTCGCGGCTCCGAAATGTATCTTCGGTGCTGAAGCGCAGAATAATGTCGGGCTTCTGCTCCCGGATGTAGCGCATGACTTCGGCAGCCAGATCAATAATTTGGCGGATGCTCTTGCCGTGACTATGCTGCATGAGCTGCGGCGACGTTCCAATGACGATATCCAGCCCATCCACACCGGTATCCAGTGCGCGAGCCGCGTCATCCCGGTTGCAGCGGATGTGGGTGAGGATGTGGGCTTGTAATCCGCTATCACACACTGCGCGAATATCCGCTTCACTCTGGGGCGAAGCACAGGGCGAAGTCATCTCAATCATTTCGACGCCGAACTGGTCGAGCAGTCCCGCAATTTCCAGTTTTTGAGCCGTATTGAACGTGGCGGTACTGTATTGTTCGCCTTCGCGCAGGGTACTTTCGATAATCGAATAGGCTTCAAAAGGCATGAGTATTTAGAACCTCCACGATGATGTGAATAGCTTGCCACAGATCTTCATCTGTGATGACCAGCGGGGGGAGCAAACGGAGTACCGAAGGGCCAGCAGGCAACGCCAGCACGCCGTGCGATTGTAGTGTTTTAAGGACGGGGGCGACCTTGCCACGCAGTTCAATGCCAATCATCAGACCGCGCCCCCGTACTTCGCGTGCTGATTGCTCGTTCAGATGCGCTTTGAGATATTCGCGCACATCCGTTCCGCGCTTCAAGGTGCGCTGCAAAATGTCTGTATTCTGGAGAACGTCCAGCACTGCAAGCCCGGTGGCACAGGCCAACGGGTTGCCGCCGAAGGTGCTGCCATGTGAACCGGGAGCAATGTCGCCCAGTCGTTCGTGCAATAGTACGGCGCCTATTGGGATGCCGCCGCCCATACTTTTAGCAACGCACAGAATATCCGGTGTCACGTCATCCTGCTGGTGCGCGAACAGAGTGCCCGTTCGCCCGAATCCGGTCTGCACTTCGTCTATGATGAGAAGCGACCCGTTTTGATGACACAATTCAGCCGCCGCGTGTAAATAACCCGCTTGAGCAGGATGGATACCGCCTTCACCCTGCACCACTTCCAAAAGGACGGCTGCGGTGTTCGGATTAAGCGCATCGCGCAGCTTGTCCAGATTGTTGTAAGGAATATGGGTCACTTCCGGTATCAGCGGAAGAAAAGGTTCACGGTAGGTCTTTTCCCATGTGGTACTTAATGCGCCCATTGTGCGCCCATGAAAGCCGCGCATTGTGGCAATAATGCCTGTACGTCCGGTTTTGAGGCGGGCAATTTTCAAAGCGCCTTCGTTGGCCTCGGTGCCGCTGTTGCAAAGGAACACGCGGTTCATTCCCGCAGCTTTGCAGAGTTCAGCTTGATAACGGGCGCGTACCGGATTGTGAAATAGTTCCGGGCAAGTGATGAGGTCGGCGGCCTGTTTCTGAATGGCGGTCAATATGGTTGGATGACCATGGCCCAGATTGGCAGAACCTTGCCCCCCCACGCAGTCAATATAGCGTCGTCCATTGTCATCCCACAAGAGAGCGCCTTCACCGCGTATAATTTGAACATCACGCTTCAAGTAGGTGCCGCTACTATGCAGGTCTTCTAGTTCGTTCCACGAAATGTTGTTGAGCATGTTGATTTAGGTTCAGTCCGATTTACTTGATCGTGAGACTATCGCGGACAATCCACGTTCCGCCACCGCGCAAGGCTGCATCCAATGGCATTTCTACGCGCGAATCCGCCAAAATTACTCGTGGCGTTTCCGCAGTTTGGGCGGCCATCAGCTTTTTCTTCATCCGCCCTGCTGCGAACGATTCGTATTGAGCCAGTTCTGCGAGGGGGATGCGGGTGATAAGCGATTGTGGGTTTTGAATGTCTTTTAATAGACCGGGAACATTGCTGAGGATGATGAATGTTTCTGCGCTCAGGGCATGAGCGATGGCGGCAGCAGCAAGATCACCATCTACGTTTAGAGCTTCAAAGGCTTCGCCCATTGCCAGCGGGGCGATAACCGGCGTGTAACCGGCCTCCAAGAGGTTTGCCAGCAAAGCCCAGTTTACCTGTGTGATTGTGCCGGTATGGTCATCGCGGATCATGATTGAGCGACCCTCTTTGATGGCGCGGATGGCTGCTTTTCGCTGAGCGCGTATCACGTTGGGGCCTGCCAGACCGACCACATTCACACCAAAACTGGCTAATGTAGCCGTCATCTGCTGATTGATGCCTGCTGCCGCCATCCGATATATCTCAATGGTACGGGCATCGGTATAGCGACTGGTGTGACCGCTTGCAGTCGTTAGCGTTTGTGCGGGATAGCCGACTTCATCAGCCAGCTTGTTTGCTGAATCGCTGGCTCCATGAACGAGTACCCAGCGTTCACCTGCCCGAATGCGTTCGGCAAGGTTTTTGAGGGTTCCAGTATGATCGTTTCCCGCGCCGCCACCTAGCTTGAGAACCTTTGTTTCCATAATCTGCATGATCCTTTGATTCCTGATGTAGTGAACTGGAATTAGGGATAGATGCCGCTGAAATCCAGTCCTGCGAGTTCATCCAATCCGCACATGAGGTTCATACACTGTACGGCGGAACCGGACGCTCCCTTACCGAGATTGTCTATTGCGCCCAACAGTACGGCACGTCCTGTAATGGGATCGTATTCCCATCCAACATCTGCGTAGTTGGTTCCTGCGAGCAGGCGGGGTTCAGGATGACGGTGAATGCCGCCCTTTTCATGCACGATACGGACAAACGGTTCTTTTGACCATGTACTGCGATATGCAGCCCAGATGTCCTTTTCAGGAGTGGATGGCGGAAGGGTGAGATGAACGGCTGCCGATACCCCTCGTACCAACTCGACGCTGGTCACGGTCAGACGTACATCGAAAGTGCCATACTTTGCAAAAGCCTGCTTGACTTCGGCCTCGTGGCGATGCCCGGTTAAAGCGAAGGGGCGGACGACGCCTGAACGTGCCGGATGGTGGCTGGAGTCGCTGGGTGTTTTTCCTGCTTCGCTACTGCCTACTTTGGCGTCAATGAATAGGGGAGTGCGATCACTGACCATTCCGGCTTTCACAAGTGCCCATAGCGCGAGAATGGATGCGGTTGCATTGCATCCTACACCGCTGGCATACTTCGCATTGCGAATCGATTCTCGATACAGTTCAGGAAGCCCATAGACGAAACGCCCTAACCACTCTGGACTGATATGATCTTCACCGTAGGCTTGCCGGTAGGTTGCGGCATCTTGTAGACGAAAATCCGCGCTCAGATCAATGATTTTGTCTGCGACCACGCTGAACTGGTTAATGCGCTTTTGAGCTTCTCCATGTGGGAGTGCCAAGAACAGCACATCACACGGTTCAATATTGGCCTGACTTGTGAAGCGAAGTTGCGTTCTGCTCCGCAGGTGAGGGTGAATCTGGTAGATGAACTTACCCAGATTGCTTTCTGATGTCGCTTGAGTGACTTCCACATCGGGATGCTGTAAGAGAATGCGGAGCAGTTCTCCACCTGTATAGCCACTTCCGCCAATGATCGCGGCTCGGATCATTATCCGACTCCTGTTGTACTCAAGGCATAGCGGGCAACTTCTGCCGCAATATCGACACCGGTGGGTGCGCTACTGTTCCTAAATTCCATCGTGTGATTAATTTCATTCACCAAGAAACCACGATCGGGGTCTTCGAGGACATCAACCGCCACAATGCCGCCGCCAACCGCATTCGCGGCCTTCACACAAATATCATTCAGATCGGGTGTGACCGGACAGTTGGATGCTTTGCCGCCCCGTGCTGTATTGGTGATCCAGTGTGACGAGTCCCGGTAGATTGCACAGATTGTTCTATCACCAACGACAAAAGCGCGAATATCCCGACCGGGTTTCTTAACATATTCCTGAACGTAGTAGATATGGAGGTTGTAGTCTCCAAGCGTTTCACGGTGTTCAAGGATCGATTCGGCAGTTTCGTCATTCGTTACCCTAGCCAGAAGCCGCCCCCACGATCCTGTGACGGGCTTCAGCACGGCGGGAAAGCCCAGATCATGAATGGCATTGAGCGCACTCTGGGTATCGAAGGCTGTACGCGCTTTCGGTTGAGGAATGCCCGCCTTTGTAAGCGCAATCGTTGTGCGGAACTTGTCGGCACAGATTGCCGCAGTCGAATAGCGATTGAAGGCATTTACGCCCCATGATTCCAGTGCCGCCAGTAGATATAGACCGCGTGAAGTGCTGACGCTGCGCTCCATAATCAGCTGGTAGTTAGCCCATCGAACTCCGTTTGGCGCCAACTGCTCTGATCCGGCAGTGATGTCCAAATTGATTTCACGATCAGAGATGATATCGGGTTCTACGCCGAGCGCCTGAAAAGCTGCGATGAGCAACTTTTCTTCGGGACGGATGTGCGAAATGACGATGCCGACGCGCATTTCTATTCGCCCCAGTCTTCTTCGACTTCTGGAGCAAGTTCCAGCGTCAGGGGAGATAGGGTGACGATCTCCAGTTCTGCACCACAATCCGGGCAGGGTAGGAGTTCATGCTGCATCGCGTTCGACGGGATATTGACATCCGCACCACATTCAGGACAAGTTGAAGAATTCATCGTGTTACTCCTTAACTAGAGATGAAATAGGCGACATTGGACAATAAAAAAACCCGCATCCGGGCGGGTTTCGCATGTCAAGTCAGTCTGCCAAAAGCGAAAATACCCGGACTATGGGTTCGGGGAGTATTTTTTCGCCTTTTTCAGCAGATTGCTAATCATGAGTATGTCTTTCTGTCACTCTAGTGCAGTTAGATTAAGTGATTTGCCGAAAGATGCCAATGTGCAATATGCACGAAATTTGATGGGTATAATCACCATCTTGTTTTATGGCTATTGAAGCCGTAGCGGTGCGGCTTGGGTGCGTGATTCGGGCAAGGAACGAATGACATCTTGCGCAACACGCATCGCACCCAACGTCACGCCGGCTGTGGACTGACCGGGGAAGATCGAGTCGCCGACTAAGCGTATGTTCGGGATACCTGTACGCGGGCCGCGGGCAGCAAAGAGTGATCTTTGAGGAAAGCCGCCTGCCATGCCGAGGTGCCTTTGGGTGTAGAACTCGTAAGTCACGGGGCTTCCCGGAAGGAGCAGACTGACCGCATTTTTGAAGCCTGGAATGGCTGTGTTTACTCCATCGAGCATTTTCTGTGTGTATGTGTGCTTTTGCTCGGCATAGATTTCGTGTCCCTGTGCCAAATAGTCCCACCACTTTTGGACATGCGTATGCGTGGTAATTGTCACAGCACGGTGGCCAACGGGTGCGCGACTGGTATCCCATTCGGGGGACATCGAGACAAACAGGCTTCGTGTTTCGCCTAAAGGGCCATCCATATCGAGGATGATTTGATGATGGTCGGCATCGAGTGTTGGGGGTAACAGGTCGGATTTGACACCGATGTGAAGTGCAAAGGCACCAATGCCAATTTTTCGGCTATGTGTTTCGCGTTGAAGGTTTTTGGGGCTGGAGTCGCCAAGCAGCGTATCTAGTGACCACGGGGTGAGATTGGCGATTACAAAATCGGCCGCAATAAATTCTAGTTTCTCGTCCCTGCGCCCATGACTTATGCTGACCCCTACCGCGTGGTCATTTTCGATATGTATCTTTTGCACGCGCTTTTTAAAGAACACTTCTCCGCCAAGTGACCGGATTCGGGTTACGAGCGTATCGGCTAACCCGCCAATTCCACCGGCTACATGATAAACACCCTGTCTTGCGAGATCGAGTGCTGTGGCGCTATAGATGGCGTTGGCTTCTCTGGATGTCGCCTGCGCCGAGATGAGCAGTTGCGCGTCAAGGAAGCGCACGAATGCGCGATTTTGCTCTAATCCATGCCGGGTTATCCACTGGTAGGCCGTCTGAAATGCCAATGGAATCAACTTCAAATCCGAAGGGAAACTCGCCAACCCGACGCGCCCTAGCTGTATGAAATCGGCAAGCGTGGTAGGCGGCCACGGCAAACCCTGCGCTGACATCTTCCATCCAAGATCGGCAATTTGTGATTGGTGTTTCCAAAAGCTCAAGGTTTCGGGGAACTGTGACAATACGCTGTTATTGTCGCGTGTGAGCTTCACTTGCCGATCTGGAAGATGGACAACCCATGCCGGGTCGTGAGGGTGTACCGACCATTCAATACCCACTTGCTGAGCAAGCAACTGGTGTGGCCCGTTTGGTTGAAAGCCTCCTGCTACTGTAGCGCCCGCATCGAAGCGATAGCCTTTGTGCGTGAATGTGCCAGCGCATCCGCCGGGGTAAGCCTGAGATTCGAGGACTGTTACTTTGTAACCGGCGCTGGCGAGTAGGGCCGCGGATGATAAGCCACCGATGCCAGCGCCGATAATGACAATGTGTTGTGGTTTGTTCATGCAGGCACTTTAGGAGGAATGAAAGGGCGTGTCAATCCATTCTGCACCCTATTGTGCAGAATTCTCATAGGTTTCTTAAATGCCGGTGGCGGCTGATTATTTAACGAAGCGAAACCGTTCCCCGGTATTTAGCACGTTGTACGGCAGATGAGCAGCCTGTGCTAGTGAAACGAAGTCGTCCACATTTGCAGTGTTAAAGGTGAACATATCGTAGTGATGGGGGATGACGAGGCGCGGTTTGAGCCGACTAGCTAATTGAACCGCATCGGCAGCATTCATGTTTGGCGGCACTTTCAATGTATCCCTGCGGGCATCGGTGCCATTAATGGGTAGGAATATGATATCCGGCTGAAATTTCTGTAAGCGTTCCGCTAAACCGTCATAGAGCAGCGTGTCACCGCTGTGGTAAAGGCAAAGGCCATCTACTTCAATGACGAAGCCGAGGAAAGGATAGCCGTGAGCCGAATCGTATTCAAATGTGGGATGGGCACAAGGGATGGTAGATAAGCGAAATCCATTAAGGTCGAGCGTTTCATCGCCGGAACTAGGAACAAGGCGTGACTCATCTACACCCAAGCGGACAGCATGTTCAACAACAGCGGCGGGCAAAATGAGTTTAGCTGAGGGCGAAGCCTGAAATAGTGCCGGAATTGTTTCAGGATCGAGGTGGTCAGAGTGCTTGTGACTGGAAAGTACCCATGTTGCGTTATGGATTTCTGATCCCAGTAACGGGGATTCCGTCATGCGGATATGAGGCTTATCGGTTTTCTCATATTTCCGGGTCAGATGTTCGGATAGATATAAATCCACATAAAAGAGAGTGGATGCTGTTTTAATGGCATAGCCACTTTGTCCCAGCCACCATATATCCACTTGGCTGTGGAGGGGCAGGGATTGATCAATGTCGGCAAGCAATACACTGTGTTTTTGAATTGGCTCAATCATGGTTGCGCACCGTTACGTGTTTCTAACTGAAGTGCAGGTTATCAATATCCGTCCATTTTAGCAAGCACTCTCGGAGCCACTTATCACAGAGTGGAGAGGGCTTTGACGTGTGGTTTGTAATGATCTAATTTGCAAGGATTTGTGCTAAATCAGCTCATTATGGCACGAAACGTTGCGGCCTATGGGCAGCAGGGATATGATATTGACGACTATCCGCGCACGAAGATACCCGAACTCCACCCCGGAAAGTACAGTGCGTTTGCCGCGTGAGTGCCTGTTTCTGATTCGATGCGATTGTATAGTCTATCTTTGCCAATGGATTCAGAAATACCCCATAGGAGAAGTTGCTTATGAATGGTCAGGAATCAAAGAACATACTGGCAACAGCGTTGGCTGAATGGCTACCCGGTAAGCTGGCGGATTGGAAAGTGCCGGGAATTGGTGTCGCGGTTGTCAAGGATGGGGAAACAATATTTGCCGAAGGCTATGGCTTGCGTGATCGTGAGCAAGGTCTTCCTGTGACAGTGAACACGCTGTTCGCAATTGGATCGGCGTCCAAAGCCTTTACCGCAGCTTCGGTTGCTCTTATGGTTGATGACGGCAAGTTGGAATGGAATAAACCCATTCGGAACTACATGCCCGATTTCATGCTCAAGGATGGTTTCGCCACTGAGCGCATGTCTGCTGTGGATTTGCTATGCCACCGTTCAGGTCTGCCCCGTCATGATTTGATGTGGTACAACTCGACCGCGACCCGTGAACAGATGTATGGGCGGTTGCGTTATTTGGAATCAAGCCGGGATTTTCGCACTGATTGGCAGTACCAAAATTTGATGTATATGACCGCCGGCTATCTGGCGGGCAAGTTGGACGGGAGCAGTTGGGAAGATGTGGTGCGAACCCGAATTTTCGAGCCACTAGGCATGAAAACAGCTAATTTCTCGGTTGATGTGATGCAGCAAGCTGCTGATTTCGCATTGCCTTATGCCGAGCGAGAGGATGAGGTCAAGCGGATTGATTTCCGCAATATTTCTGAGGTGGGGCCTGCTGGTTCGATCAACGCCAGCGTGACCGAAATGGCGGAATGGGTCAAGTTGCAACTGGCTAAGGGTATGTATGGTGATCGTCAGATTATTTCTCAGTCGAATGTGGCGCAACTGCACAGCCCTCAAATGGTGGTCGCTGAACCGTTGTGGAAAGAGATGTTTCAGAGCGATTGGGTTAGCTACGGGCTTGGGTGGTTTATCCACAACTTTCACGGGGAAACGCTCGTCCAGCACGGGGGTAACATTGACGGTTTTTCGGCGCTGGTGTCTTTCATTCCTTCGCAGAATGTTGGAGTTGTGACGCTAACCAACTTGAATTCTAACTATTTGACCGAAATCGTTAGCATGTACATCTACGAGACTTTGATGGGATGGGAACAACGCGATTGGCACAGCCATTGGAAAGGGTTTGTGGATAAGATCAAGGGGCAGGCCAAGAAAGCGCGTGAAGAAAGTACCAGTGAACGGAAACCCGATACACAACCCACGCATTCAGTGGCGGAATATGCTGGTGAGTTTGAAAACCCCGGTTATGGTGTGCTAACGATTAAGGAATCCGAGGGCAAACTGACCGCGATTTTCAACCGCATTGAGATGGCGATGGGGCATTACCACTACAATGTATTTGAAGCAAAAAGCGAGTCCTTAATGGTGGACTTCAAGCTGCAATTTGAAGTTGATCTCAAAGGGAACATCGCAAAGGTGGCTGTTCAGTTTGAGGCGCTGGTGTCGCCAATTGTGTTTACCCGAATGCCAGATGCCAGCTTGAAGAACCGGGCATTTCTTGAGCAATTTGCCGGGGAATATGAGCTGATGGGGATGGTTGTCAAAGTGTTTATGCGGGGTGAAGATTCATTAATCGCCTCTGTGCCTCAACAGGGGGATGTGGTTCTTGAACCTTACATGGGGACAACCTTTAACCTCAAGGGTTTGACAGGCTTTAGTATTGAGTTCACAAAGGTGGATGGTGTCGTAACTGGCGCGAAATTCGCACAACCGAATGGCACATTCTCGGCTTCAAAGCGCGGCGTGAGTTAGTTTTCTGAGAACGATTACGCCAGCCCTATCAGCCATTGAGGGGTTGGCGTAATCCATCAGACCCGCTTTAGGACATACTTGTTGTGATTTGCTGTCGGTAGAAAATCAACAATCGAGTAGCCGTGCGCCAGTGCGGCTTGTAACGTTTCGCGCAGGGCTAAACGCCATGCCAGCACCGCCTCCTGCGAAATGCTGCGAATGGCATTCAAGTCAGGCGGGAGCGCCACGTAGTAGGTTGATTTGTTCCATGATTGATCGGGGTTGGCGCGGCAAGGTTGCAACTTGTCGTCAACGGAGAGCAAGGTAATACCCTCCGAATCGGTCAGGGAACGCAGGCTTGGTTGATCGAGGTACCACATGGCTTCGATACGATCAGAGGGGATTCCCCGGTTAATGTCATCGTCCATGTCTCCGTAGAAGTTGACATGGTAGGTGTTGGAGATCATTGCGGCATCATCGCCGAGAATATGAAAGTTGAAGTGAGCATTGCCGCGTTGAAGGGGGTCAACTGTCCAGCCGATTCTACGATACCCCTGTTCCAAAGCCCATTTGCGTTGAAATCGCTTGAGCGCAGTTCCAACGCCACGACCCTGATAAGACGGTATAATTCCGGTCATGTGCGACCAGAGTATCCAGTCGCGTGTATGGGTATCTTGTGCTGGCAAGGCCAAGAGTATCCCCACCATACGTTGACTATCATAGGCGCCGAGAACCAGCCCACCGCGCAGCGCCAGCACATGAAGTAGTGCCGAGGGGACTGCGTTTCGTGGATTTAATCCCCAGACAGATACCTGAAGATCAACAACCGTCTCCAATTCCGGCATTGTATGCAAAACCTTGATCTCAGTCATTTTTTCCTCTAACCGCACTAATTCCGGGAGGCCATGTTTATACGCTTATGGTTCCACTAGCCTCAACTTAGCGGACACTACTATATGCAATTCGCACCCACCGTGCAAGGATGCATGTTCTTTGCACAAAATATTGCGTCAGTGATACAATTCATGGGAAAGATGCTGAAATTCAAATCACTTTCAGGTTTTTGAAATTGCGTGATCCCCGAATATGTGCAAGAGGTCATAATGCTTAATCTTGTTGATCTTGAAAAGCTAGTTACCGAGTTGATGGAGAAGGCGAAAGTTCCCGGCGCAGCCATCTCAATTGTGCATCGTGGAAAGCTCGTATATGCGCGTGGCTTTGGGGTCACTAGCATCGAAGAGGGCGGTATTCCGGTTACACCGGGCACAATCTTCCGAATTGGGTCAACATCGAAGCCGTTGACCTCAACAGCAATCATGCGCTTAACCGCCTCCGGCTTACTAGAGCTTGACACGCCGATTGATGAAATTATGCCTAATTTGGAGTTGAGTGTTCCCGGCGCGGTGAAGGAGATCACTGTTCGCAAGTTGCTCTCACATACGGCTGCGCTCCCAACGGCTGCTGAACATTATGGTTCGCGTCAACCGGAAGGGCTGCGACAGGGCATCTATTCGGATGTGGCAGGGTATCCTCTTGTGGCGCCAGTAGGGAAAATCTGGAGCTATAGCAATCCGGGAATCAATCTCGCAGGCTACGTTGCGGAATTGGTTAGTGGAAAATCCTATACTCAACTCATGCAAGAACTGGTATTTGATCCGCTGGGCATGCAGAGGACAACGTTCGATCCAACGATTGCGATGACTTATCCGCTGGCGCAGTCGCACAAGCTGGACTCGCAAGGGAATTTGCAGGTCGAACACCATTATGCCGATAACACCATGCACTACCCTTCGGGATTTATCATGTCTACCGTGCTTGATCTGGCGAATTTTGCCATTATGCACGTAAGTGAAGGCCGTTTTGGGGATCAACAAATTCTCTCACCTGAATTTATCCAAGAGATGCACCAACCGCATGTTCGGTTCGCCTCATTCGACGATAGCGGTTACGGGTTGACATTATCCTCATACAACTACAAGGGCGTGCGAGTTATAGGGCATGGCGGGCGTATTAGCAGCTTTGCGTGCAGTTTTGAATTCGTTCCTGAAACGGGTTCAGCGGTTGTTATTTTGGCGAACAACTCGGCACTCTGGGGAAAGTGCGAGTCCACGATCACGGAGTATATTCTCGACGGATTGCTGGATTTGCCGACAGAAGCCCCTGCTTTAACTTTTGTGAGTCCAGATCGCGCAATGTGGGATCGGTACGTGGGGTTGTATGTGGGTGCCAATACCGGTATGGCAGAAGTTTCTCGTGAAGGAGATATGCTGTTACTGGAATGGCAAGGGCAGAAAGTGCCGTTGAATGCGGTTCGCTCTGACCTGTACGCGGCACAAATGCCTGATGGTCAGGCCGTCCCTGTCAGTTTTACGCTTGAAGATGATGCGCCTGCTCGCTATATCAATCTGGTCATCCAGTCTGGTTTCATGGTGGCACTGGAAAGACTGGCTGTGGATGCAAACTTTGTGCCGGATGTGCGCTTATCGCAAAGCTATGTAGGCACCTATGAGAATCCACTTGAGAAGATGAGCGTCCTGTTGGAAGGAGATCAGCTTATTCTCCGTTCACCGCTGTTTCAGGGGGCCGCTTTCCCGATGCGTCCGGTAGGTAAGGAGCGATTCGTATTTCCAGTTGGGTTGTTGACGTTTGAATCTCCAGACGTTCTCCTACTTGGCGGATCAATGCGCTTTGTTCGTGTGGCTTCTGAAAGCACACCCTGATGCGTTAGGTTAGTCTTCACGGAGAGGCGGGGCATCGTCGGCAGAGTCGAACACTTCAAAATATTTGAGCGTGTTTCCTATGCGTTCTAACCGCTGCTGTGCGAGATCATGCTGTTGTAAAAGCATGGCAGAGATGAAGGCGTTGAGGAGACTCAGCAGGGCTGCCGATGCCCCATGAAACCATACGCCGTGACGGACGACGAAACTGAGCGTGGCGCGGCGAGCAGCAGGCGATAGGGGGGTATCTGTGATGGCGATGACATGCGCCCCAACGCCGCGAGCAAAGTCCATGCAGCGAAGCGTGGTGGTCGCGTAGCGCCCGAAACAGATGGCAAATAAGACATCGTGGTTGCTGATGTCGAAAATTTGATCCACTAAATCGCCTGTGCCGGGTTCCAGTATGGTGCAGTTGGGGCGCATTTGCCGCACTGCCATGCCGAATGATCGCGCCACCGGTGCGGATGAGCGCAAGCCAATGACATAGACAGAATTGGCGGCAATCAGGCGGTCTACGCTTGCAGAAAAATCAGCAAGGTTAATTTCGTTCATCAAATTCTGGATGCTCGCGGAATCCGAAAGCATCAGTCGTTGGAGGAGCGCGGCGCTGTCGGTAGATTTTTCTTCGCCGTCTCCGAGTGTGCGCTTACCCAGTTCATAGGTTGCCGCAGATGTGGCCCGACCAAACACTTGCTCCTGTAAGGCGGCCTGAAGGTCAGGGAATCCTTCAAAGCCTAGTGCCTGTGCGGTTCGAACGACAGTGGAATGGCTGACTTCGAGAATTTCGGCAATGCGGGCGGCTGATAGGTACAGTGCTTCTTCACTGGTGATGAAGAATTCAGCGACTTTTTGCTGGCTTTTACTCATGCTTTCGTACTGGTCACGAACGCGCTTGATGACAACCTCAGCATCTTTCATGTCGATCCCCTATAGTGAGTTTGCTTTGAGTGATAGCGTACCACGCATCAACGTGCCTCTCTATCCATTTGGGTTTTGGACTGATTAGCCATCATAGCCGCAGTGAATAATATAACCTTAATGGAATTAAATTGCCGGACTGCTTGCACACTCGTCCAGATAATGTTATCCTCGTCTTCATGAGCGCGAAACTGACACAACGGTGTTGTACTTTCTGTTGCTGGGATTCCTCCTATTGAGGGTCGCTGCTTCGCGCTTGCTGCTTTGATGAGCGCGCTGAGCCAATCCTCATGTGGGGTTGGCTTTTTTTATTCGCGCGGGTGATTTACTGGTTGTTCTAGTGGCGCCAGTATTGTTGGTGTTTTCTATTCAACTGTGAGGAGTGCAATGTTCACAAAGCGTTTGTTGACCGTTCTGTTGGTTTCTGTGCTGTTTATTCTGGCAGTGGCGCCAGCAGCAGCGCAGGAAGGTGGAAATCTTCGCTGGTCACTGGAAGGTATCAACGATTTGGTATCGCTTGATCCGGCGAAGGCCAGTGATTCTCAAGGGTTTACCGTAATTGGTTTGCTCTACGGTGGGTTGGTGCGGCTAGATGGCGATTTGAACGTCATTCCCGAACTGGCTGAAAGCTGGACGGTTTCGGAAGACGGGCTGGTTTACACATTCACACTGCGGGAAGGGGCTGCGTTCTCGGATGGTTCTGCGGTAACGGCTTCCGATGTCGTTTGGTCGCTGACACATGCACTAGACCCGGCGACAGGCGGATGGACAGGGCCGTTCTATCTGTCGAATATTGCCGGAGCCAATGAAGTTGCTTCCGGTAGTACCCCGGAGCTTTCTGGTGCTGTAGCAGTAGATGATCGCACCGTGCAGATTACCATTCTGCAACCGTCGGCCTATTTCTTAAGCCAACTGACTTTTGGTTCGGCGAAAATTGTCTCAAGCAAACAGGCTACGACGGATGCGCAGTGGGAAAACAATCCCCTGAGCAGTGGCCCGTTCCAGTTGAAGGAATGGAATCATGGACAAGGCATTGTTCTGGTTCCGAACCCGGGCTACTACCAGAAGTCACCGCTGGCTTCTATCACCATGCCATTCATTCAGGATAGCGAGACGGCCTACCAACTGTATCGTACCGGTCAGCTCGACATCATGGGCAGCCAGCAGAACGGCATTCCTTCTGTGCATGTCGCTGAAGCAGAGGGACAGGCGGATTTCCGTTCGACCTCGTTGTTTGCGGTGCGTTATGTGGCGTTCAACAACAAGTTAGCTCCGTTCGATAATGCTGATGTACGCCGTGCTTTTGCGCTGGCGCTTGATAAGCAGACGTTGGCGAATGATGTGTTGGCTGGCACAGTTGTAGCCGCTGACCGGATTCTGCCGCTTGGCATTCCTGCGTCTGAACTTCCAGTTACCTCGCTGAGTTTTGATCCTGCTGCTGCGAAGGCGGCGCTGGTCGCGGCTGGAGTCACACCTGAAACGATTGGTACCGTTAAGCTCACCTACGGCGTTGAGGGCGATAACGAGCGCGTGGTCACGGTGTTGCAGGCCATGTGGAAAGAAAGTCTCGGCATTGATGTGACGCTGGAGCCTCTGGAATTGAGTACTTTTAGCGCACGGCTGAATGAGACGACTCAGACCCCGGAAACTGGCCTCCAGATGTACTACAGTGTGTGGGGCGCGGACTATCCCGATCCACAGAACTTCCTCTCTCAGCAGTTGCGTACCGATGTTGGCAACAACAACGGTCATTACTCCAATACGGAATTTGATGCACTGGTTGATCAAGCTGATGTGTTGACGGGCGATGTAGCGACCCGGTTGGGACTGTATAATCAGGCCGAACAGATCGCTGTCAGTGAAGTGGGCTGGTTGCCGCTGTTCAACCCGCGTCTGAACATTCTGGTCAATCCTAAAGTGGTGGGCGTCGTGTTCAATGGTCAGGGGCTTATCATTCCTGACTTCGCCGCCCTGAACGTTTCTGCATAGAATCTTCGTCTCAATCAGTCACAGGTTGGGCTGCCCATGAATGATAGGGCAGTCCAACCTATGCATCAGTAGATTGCGGTATGTTATGGGGAATGTGATCTTAAGGCGGTTCGTCAGCCTGCCATTTGTCATCTTCAGTATCACCTTCATCACTTTCTGGGTTGGATTTCTGGCTCCGGGCGATCCCATCTTGTCTATGATGGGGGGACGAAATGACCAAGCAACCTACGAACGGTTGCGGCATTTGTATGGGCTGGATCAGACATGGAATGACCAGTATTTTCGGTATCTGGGCGGGCTGTTGCGCGGAGACTTAGGTCTCTCGTTTCGCTATCAGGGACGCCCTGTCGTGGAAATTGTTTCCGGCGGGATACCTGTTTCTGTTTCACTCGGCGCGGTGGCGCTGGTTCTAAGCCTCTCGATAGGGGTTCCGGTCGGCATCTGGGCGGCTCTTTGGCAGAACACCACCGCCGAACGGCTGAGTATGGCTGCGATGCTGATGCTGTATTCCATTCCAAGTTTTGTTTTAATCCCAATCTTTCGATGGGTGAATTACCAGTTTTATGCGCGGGGATGGCCGTCGCTGCCGGTTGCGGGTTGGGGGCAACCTGAGCATTGGATTATGCCGGTACTGGTGCTGGCGGCAGCGAGCGTGGGGTATATCGCCCGATTGACTCGCGTTAGCATGTTGGAAGTGCTCAAGCAGGATTATTTGCGAACGGCCTACGCAAAAGGGTTAGGGCAAAACCGGATTTTATGGGTTCATGCTTTTCGCAATGCGGTGCTGCCCATTATTACGGTGGTTGGGCCATCCGTTGCGTTTTTGGTGACGGGTGCTTTCGTGGTTGAAAATATATTCGCTATTCCCGGAATTGGCTTTTTATCGGTGCAGGCAATCCAACAGCGCGACTATCCGGTTATCCAAAGCACAACGGTTATTCTGGCTGCCGCTGTAGTGCTTATGAATCTGATTACGGATCTCCTGTACAGCCTGCTTGACCCTCGCATTCGAGTAGAAGGCTAGAATGGCTGGCAAAACACTGGCTCGTGATCGTTCATTGTGGATGACGTATTGGCTCCGGTTGCGTTCTAACCGGGCATCTGTAGTTAGCTTAGTCGGTCTGATTCTACTGGTGGGGCTGGCCGCATTTGGCCCGCTTATTTATACAAAAAGCGCGATTACGCCCGATTATAAGGCGATCAATGCGCAACCACTGGCTGCGCATTGGTTCGGAACCGACAATCTGGGACGGGATACGTTAGCGCGTTTGTTGCTGGGGTTGCGCGTTTCGCTGATCGTCGCTTTTTACGTGGAAGGGCTAAATATCCTGCTCGGTGCTACGCTCGGCTTACTAGCCGGTTATTTCGGCGGCATTCTGGATGTGCTGGTAACGCGGTTGGCGGATATGCTGTTTGCGTTTCCCGGTTTGCTTCTGGCAATTCTTGTGGCTGCATCATTTGGCGCGGCTGTGACTGACCGATTTGGGGGAATTGGGAGGCTGCTGCTTGTCGCCGGATCGCTGAGCCTCGTCAGTTGGCCGCTGATGGCACGCCTTGTTCGTAGCCAAGTGCTGGTTCTCCGTGAACAAGAGTTCGTGGTTGCATCCCGTTCGTTGGGTGCAAGTGACGCATGGATTATCGTGCGGCATATCCTGCCGAATGTCGCAGGGTTGATTGCGGTGAGTAGTACACTGGACGTCGCCGGCGTGGTTGTCAATGAGTCCGTGTTAAGCCTTCTCGGACTGGGAATACAACCGCCTGATCCCAGCATCGGTAAGATGATTGTGGATTCGATGCCCTTTCTTGAAGCGAATCCGTTGCAGGTGTTTTTGCCCAGCGCAGCGTTGATGTTGATTGTGTTGACCGTCTCTTTTCTAGGGGATGGCCTTCGGGATGTATTTGATCCGCGAAGCCTGCCGTGACCCCGATTTATAAGCGGAAAAACGCGACTGTTTCGATGTGATAAGTTTGAGGGAACATATCTATCGGTTGTGCATCCAGCAAATGATAGCCAGCAGCGGTGAGTAATTTTGCGTCACGGGCTAATGTGGCGGGATCGCATGACACATAAACAACCCGTTCAGGGCGCAAGCCTATCAAGGCTGCCAGTGCTGCGGGGTGCATCCCTGTCCGGGGCGGATCAATAACAGCGGCCTCGAAACGATCCGTTAGTGTAGGCAGAATGCTTTCTGTCGTGCCTTCGTGGATGATGATGTTGGTATGCGCCGAGAGGTTATGGCGGGCATCTGCAACAGCCGAGGGTGCGCTTTCGACGGAATGCACCGTTTTCGCGGATTCAGCGAGAAATGTAGTAAATAACGTCAGTTATGGATAAGCAATCGCATCAAGTTGATGATTATCAAGATGAAGTGAAGGCTTCTTAGGCTGGTGGCAATAAGCAATCAGGGCACACAAGATATTTACACAGAAATTGA
>Ga0172373_10003341_pt1 | contig 23526 bp, 16 predicted proteins | sample Lak10m_2_FD_114546 | JGI IMG/M metagenome (GOLD analysis project Ga0172373, IMG submission 114546) | Freshwater microbial communities from Kabuno Bay, South-Kivu, Congo - kab_092012_10m | ecosystem: Environmental > Aquatic > Freshwater > Lake | place: Democratic Republic of the Congo...
CGCCCTCCTGGCCGAGACCAGCGACGACTGGGAAACCGGAAAAATCTACCTCAGCATGGAAAACCAAAACCCACCCTCAGTTTGATGCTCAATCAATTTACAGAAAAGAATTTGCCCGGCCGAACAAGGCCACCGGCTGGGCATCCCATGTCTCTTCAATGAACCCCGGATGTTGAAACACAAACCAACAGAACAGGAACGGCGCCTGGACGATAAGCAACGCTCCGCTGCCAAGGCCAACCCAACGTCTCACGGGGCGTCCGAACCAGGTGCGCTAGTTTGAGTTCATGGGCGAACTCTATCACACTAGCAGTCCGCGCAACACCTCGCCATGCACGTCCGTCAGGCGGAACTCACGGCCTTGATACTTGAAGGTCAGCCGTTCGTGGTCGAGGCCGAGGAGGTGGAGCACGGTCGCGTTCAGGTCGTGGACGTGGACGGGATGCTCCGCCGGGCTGAAACCAAAGTCATCGGTGCGGCCGTAGGTAATGCCGCCCTTCACGCCGCCGCCGGCAAGCCACATCGTGTAGGCGTCCTTGTGATGGTCGCGGCCGGGGTTGGTGCTCTTGCCCTCGCCGTCAATGCCCTGCCGGAGCGGCGTGCGCCCGAACTCCGCGCCCCAGATGACCAACGTGTCGTCGAGCAGGCCGCGTGACTTCAGGTCCGTGATGAGGCCGGCCATGCCTTGGTCCACGTCACGGCATTTCGCGGGCAGGCGCGTGGCGAGACCGGAGTGATGGTCCCAGTCGGCGTCATAAAGCTCCACCACGCGCACGCCGCGCTCGATGAGCCGACGCGCGAGCAGACAGTTGTTGGCAAAGGAGGCTCCGCCCGGCTTCGCGCCGTAGAGGTCGAGCACGGACTTCGGCTCGCGCGAGATGTCCATCAGCTCCGGCACGCTGGTCTGCATCTTGAACGCCATCTCGTATTGGCTGATGCGCGTGGCGATCTCGGGGTCGCCCACATCGGCGAGCTGCCGCTCGTTGAGCGACTTCACCGCGTCGAAGATGCGCCGCCGGTCGTCCTGCGACTGGCCTTTCGGATTGCTGAGGAACAGCACCGGATCGCCGCTGGAGCGGAACTGGATGCCCTGATACACGCTCGGGAGAAAGCCGTTCGCCCACAGCGACGTGCCCGCGCCGCCGAGCGGGCCGGAGAGCAGCACCGTGTAAGCGGGCAAGTCCTGGTTCTCGGTGCCCAGCCCGTAAGTCACCCACGAGCCGAAGCTCGGCCGCCCGCCACGCCCGAAGCCGGTGTGCAAAAACATCTGCGCCGGCGCGTGGTTGATCTCCTCCGTGTGCAGCGTCTTCACGATGGCGATGTCGTCAGCAACCTTCGCCAGATGCGGGAGCGTCTCAGAAAGCTCCTGCCCGCTGCGCCCGTGCTTCGCGAACTTAAACTTGCTGCCCGCGAGCTGCATCTTCCCGCCGATGAACGCGAAGCGCCGGCCCTTGAGCAGCGACTCCGGGCAATCCTCGCCGTCGCGCTTCACCAGCTCGGGCTTGAAGTCGAACATGTCCAATTGCGAAGGCGCGCCGATCATGTGCAGGAAAATCACCCGCTTCGCGCGCGGCGCGAACATCGGGTGGCGCGAGGCGAGCGTGGCGGCGGGCGCGGCCCCGGCCGGCCCGCGCAGCAGCGACGCGAGGGCGAGCGAACCGAAGCCGAGGCCCGCGCGCTGGAAGAACGCGCGGCGTTGCAGCAGGTCGAGGTGGGTGACGCGGGAATTCATCGAGTATAATCAGGCTATTCTGTTGCCCTTTGCCAAGTTGCACGACTCGTGCGTTGGTTGGAGGTTACTAAGTTCGGTCAGGCCGCCTTTCGACCAAGGAACGATGTGATCAATGTGAATGTCATCGCCCAAAGGCTCTCCACACAAAGCGCACGCGCCACTATATTTCGCCAAAACTCTTGCACGCAGCCCCGGAGAAATTCCGCGACTGAAGACTGCACCATCTTCCCACTTAACTACTGTTGCCGAACGGCTGGTTGGCCGCGGTCTGCTCGCAACAATCGCCGTCCTCTCCGATTCACTGGCCGGGCGCTCAACTAGTTCAACCAGTTCATCAAAGACGGGAGCCAATGCCTTTGTGATCTCGACAAATTTGGGCGAAACCTTCGAGACCAACTCACTTGGCCTTCCTAGATTGTTGAAGTGCCAGCAAAGTTGCACAGTCCGCTCGTCGGCAGAGAACTCAAACCCCGGCGGACAAATTTTTGGCAGACGTCTTATCATTAGGCTACGAACAGCGTTCGAGTGACGATAAACACGATGAGTATTGAAATAGAGGTGCAGCAACCATGTTGAACGTTGGTTGTAAAAATGGGTTGGATCAAAGTTGAGGCAGACACAAGAGTATCGCTGGTCATAACCGAGCTTTGGCAGTCTCGCGTCCCAAACGCGCCAAAGTAGAACGTTCCGATTCGTTCCATGGGGTTGAACGACCCGATTGCACTTCAAGCGTCCTGCAAGTTCCGTTGGCACGCTGGCCTTGAGTTCTTGGAAAAGCGTCAGGCATGGTTCCCTCAAAGTCTCGCAGGTAAAATCTGTGCCCATTGTGGCTGATTCAATTGGTGAAGTGAATGCTGTGATCAAGGCGATACGGCTACCGTCAACTCCCCGCACAACGCAAACGCCTTCAGCGCCTGCACGGTGGCGATGTAGGTGATGTAGTGGTAATTGCCGCGATACAGCGAGTGCATCCACCAGCGCCCGGTCTCGCGCTGCTCGCGGCGCAGCCAGGCGAGGCCGCGCTGCACGCGCGGGTCGGAGGTCGGCACGTCGCTCTGGCGCAGCAGCACGACGGCGAACGCGGTCATGTAAGCGTCGCTCTCCGGGTTCGCGGCGTCAGGCAGGCCCTTGATGAGGTTCACGACGGTCGTGCTCATCTCGAAGTGCCAGTCGTTAAGCGCGGAGAAGTCGCGCACGCACCAGCCGCCGTCGGCTTGCTGCTTGCCGGAGAGCAGCGCCAGCGCGGCGTCGCGCTCCTTCGGCAAGACAAGTTCGGGCAGGTAGTGCGCGAGCTGGAGTTTCAAGATGCGGTCGAAATCGTTCTTCGGCGGGGCGGAGCGGAGGTATTCCTTCAGCTTCGCCACCCGCGCCACCAATGCCTCGTCCTTCAAACCAGCCAGCCAGCCCGGCGCGGCGGTGATGGCGCGCGCGGCCTGCAGCGACAGCTCGTAGTCCGTCGTGATGTGCGGAATTTCCACCTCGCCGTGGCTCACAAACGCGCCGTTGGCCGACTGCCGTTCGAACAGGTCGCGTAGGGCGCGTTCCGTAGGCTCAGAGAGCTTGCCGGTGATGTGACGGTCCCACTCCGCCAGTCCGAGGCTGCGCCACACGGTGAAGAAGGTGCTCGGGTAGTGCTTGTGCCCACGCGTCTCCGTCTCCTTCACCGGCTTCACTTCCTTCGGCACGGAGCCGACGAAATCCTTGTGAACCTCCGCGCTGGCCGGGCCGAACTGCCTCGTCCAGGCCGTGCGCTCGGTCATGTAGGGGCCGGTGGTATGGCAGTTCACGCAGGACTTCTCGCGCACCCAGGTCAACGCGCCGTCTTCGAGATACTTCGCGGCCAACTTCAGCGACGCGGGTCCAAACGCCTTCACGCGCGGCTCGTCCGCCGTGGGGATGCTCACGCGGATGTCGCCGGACTGGTATTGGAAGGCGGGCTTGGGTTTGTCGGCGGCGTGGCTGGGGGGGATGAGGACGGATAGGACGAAGACGACGAACGCAAGCCGAGCTGCGGTGCGGGTGGAGAATGGGGATGTCATGTTCACGGGAATTCAGCCTTTTGAAATCGTTTCGTCGAGGTTAAGCAGCGCCGCCGCAACCGCATACCACGCGGCGAATTCCTCGGCGGTCACGCCGACGGGCAGGTCGAACTTGCCGATGAACTCCTTCGCCGACTTCGCGTCGGTCGCGCGGGACGACTCCAGCAACTGCGTCAGTGTGGCCAGTTCCTCGGCGCGCGGCGCGCGGGCGGTGGCGAGGCGGAAGGCGTGAGTGAGACGGTCGGTTGCGGTGGTTCTCTCGGCGAGCACGCGTTTGGCGAAGGCCATCGCAGCCTCCACATAGACGGGGTCGTTCATCAGCGTGAGCGCCTGGAGCGGCGTGTTGGAGCGCGGGCGCTTCACGCGGCAGGCGAGGCGGCTGTTGGCGTCGAAGTTCACGAAGCTCGGATAGGGCGCGCCGCGCTTCCAGATGACGTAGAGGCCGCGCCGATATTTCTCGTCGCCGGGGCTGACCACGTAGTCGTAACGCTGGCCGCCGACCTTCACCCACAGGCCGTCGGGCTGATACGGATGGATGGGCGCGCCGCCCTGCTTCGGGTTCAGCAGGCCGGCGATGGCGAGCGCGTTGTCGCGAATCGTCTCGGCGTCGAGACGATGGCGCGGGCCGCGCGCATAAAAGAGATTCTGGTCATCTCGCGCGAAGAGGTCGGGCGTGACGCGCGATGACTGGCGATAGGCGGCGCTGGTCACGATGGTCTTGAGCAGCTTCTTCATGCTCCAGCCGTTGTCCATGAACTCGACCGCGAGCCAGTCGAGCAGTTCGGGATGCGTCGGCAACTCGCCCTTGATGCCAAAGTCCTCGGGCGTGGTGACGAGGCCGTGGCCGAACAATTCGGCCCACCAGCGGTTGACGACGACGCGCGCGACGAGGGGGTTCTCGCGGCTGACGAGCCATTGCGCCAAGTCCAGCCGGGTAGGAGCCGACGTGAGGAGGCTCTGATTGATTGCCGATTTCCGATTTCCGATTGCTGATTCTGAAGTGAGCCTCCTGACGTCGGCTGCCACCGGAAGCAGGGAGTGCAACACCGCCGGGACGTGCGGCTCCACCTTGTCGCCGGGCGTGCGGAACTCGCCGCGCGTGAAGACGCTGCTCATGCGCGGCGTGGTCTCGCGCATGACGAGCGTGGTCGGGGCCTTGAACTTGCGCAGGTCGGCTTCGAGCCGGGTCTTCTCCTTTTCCAGCCGCGCGTGTTCGGGGTGGTCCTTGAGGCGGAACTCCGCGAGCGCCTTCGCCTGCTTTGCGGTGCGCTTCGCGGCGGGAACCTTCAACGCCTCGGCCACCTCCGCCGGCAGCGCGGTGCCGTTGACGCTGCCGATGATGGCGGTGAGGCGAAGGCGCCCGATGGTTCGGCTCGCGCCGAAGTTCTGCTCCAGCTTGAAGCGCAGCGCCGTGCCGCCGGGAAAGCCGAGCGGCTCCGCCGTCTCCAGCAAGGCCCAGTGCGGCTCGTGGAAGCGCGGATTGATGGCCCAGCCGCCCTTCGCAGTGTTGTCGGCGTTGAGCAGGTTTGGCACGGGAAAGTTGGACTGCGAGAAGGAGGCGGTGGCCTTGGTGAACTTCACCGGCCTGGCCTGCGCGGGCTGGCTCGCGGGCGCGGCGGTGACGGTGAAGTTGTTCAGCACGAAGTTCGGGCGCTTCTCGTCGCCGCGACCAGGGCCTTTGCCGGGGAGCGAGTCGTGCGTGAGCGTCTCCAGCTTGAGGGCGCGGATGCCGGTGAGCTGGGTGCGGACTTCGACTAGATAGGTGTCCTTGTCCGGCGCAGGCTCACCGCTGATGAGGATGGATTTGTCGGGCAGGATTTCGTGCGTCGCGCCGCCGGTGGAGTCGAAGTCGGCGATGTTGAGGACGTGCTCCTGCGCTGCTTGCGCGGCGCTCTTTGCCAAGGTGGCTTCCCATTCGGACTGGCCGGCGGAAGCGCTCTTCTCCAGCGCGGCGAGTTGACCCGCCACGACGGCGATGCGGGCAAGGATGGACTGGCGTTCGCCGGAGGAGCCGGCGTCGGCGAGTTCCATCACTGGCCCCTTGAACTGGATGGAGCCGGGCACCTTGGGGTTCGTGCGGTCGGCTTCCAGCTCGGTGTGGTTGAAAAAGGCGAAGAGGCCGTAGTAGTCGCGCTGCGTGAAAGGGTCGTATTTGTGGTCGTGGCACTGCGCGCATTCGAGGGTCGCGCCGAGCCAGACCATGCCGAGCGTGTTGACGCGGTCGTGGATTTGATTCACACGGGTCTCCTCGGGGTCGGTGCCGGCCTCGACGTTCGTGGGCGCGCTGCGGTTGAAGCCGGTGGCGATGCGCTGGGACTCGGTGGCGCTGGACAGGAGGTCGCCGGCGAGCTGCTCGATGGTGAACTGTGTGAAGGGCATGTCGGCGTTGAGCGCGTTGACGACCCAGTCGCGGTAGGGCCAGAGGTCGCGGAAGTCGTCGCGCTGGAAGCCGTGGGAGTCGGCGTAGCGCGCGTAGTCGAGCCACGGGCGCGCCCAGCGGACGCCGAACTGCGGCGAGGCGAGGAGGCGGTCCACGAGGCGATCCAGTGCGGAATGCGGAATGCGGAATGCGGAATGGCCGCCGGCTGGCGCGCACTCGCGGACGAAGGCGTCCACCTCGGCGGGTGTAGGCGGCAGGCCGATGAGGTCGAGATGAAGGCGACGAACGAGAGTTTCGGGCGAGGCTTCGGGGGAGGGCTGCAAGCCTTCCTTCGCAAGGCGCGCGAGTATGAAAGCGTCGAGTGGATTGCCGATTGCCGATTGCCGATTGCCGACCGAGGGAACGACGGAGCGGACGGGTTTCACGTAGGCCCAGTGCTTCGCAATCCGCACGCTGTCCGGCCAGACCGCGCCCTGGTCAATCCACGCCTTGATGAGGTCGGTCTGCGACTTGGAGAGCGGTTCGCCGCGACTGGGCATCACATCGTCGTGCCCCTTGGGCAAGGTGATGCGGCGGACGAGCTCGCTCCGCACAGAATTGCCAGGGATGATGACGCCAGATTTCTGCAACGCGCCGTCGCGGGCATCGAGGCGGAGCTTGCCCTTTTGGAGCTTTGCGTCATGGCACTCGAAGCAGGCCCGCTGAAGGATGGGCAGCACCTCACGGGAAAAATCCACAGGGGCAGCGGGGAGAACAGGCGCGAGGAAGATGACCGACAGGGCAAAGAGGACGTATCGAGCGGCTGGCATCGTGGTGGTTTGGACGCTGGAGAGAGGAACGGAGTTGCAGTGGATTTCCAAGCCCGGAATTGCCCCCCCGTTAAGCGCGAAGGCCGCCGGACGGCGGCCTTCGGCGGGTTTGAGGACACGTCGTAACCGCCTCAATCCACGAAGCTCATCTCGTTGGCCAGCAGGAGCATTTGCGCGTATTTCTCCCAGGTATCCAAAGGCTTCCGATTGGCCGCCTGCGGTGAGGCAAAGCCTTGCGCGGCGCTCCAAGTGCCGGCGGATGCGCCCGATGCCATCTGCCCGGCCGGGTTCATCGCCGCACCGGTGGCCGCTCCGGCCTTCATCGCCGGGGCACCGGGGGCCATCAGGCCGGGAGTCATCATCGCGGGCATGGCGGGGGAAGTCGAAGCCATGGCTGGTGCGGCACCGCCCAGACGAAGGGTGGGCGCCCAAGTGAAGGCGTCGCCGATGGAGTTTCCCTTGCCGCCATTGTCCACGATGAAATCAATCGTGTCGCCCTTCCTCACCGCCACCCTGGCCACCTTCGCGTCCACGCTGCGGTTCCGGCCAGCCAGCGTGAAAGCCCCGAGCTGGCCCGTGCGGCTGTGAACGATGTAGCCGTTGACGCCGTCCCCCGTGGCACCAGCCTGCTCAAGTTTTCCCTCAATGGTGAACGCCCCGTCCACCGGGGCGGTGAACCGGCGGATGACCGCGACGTTCCCGACAACCCCGCCAGTGCGGTCCAGCCTGATGCCAGGCAGCCTGGCTCCCGCCTCGTAACGACCGTTCGGGTTGCCGCCCATGGCCATGTTGTTATTGTTGTTCATCATCCGACCGGTCGCGGGCGCGTTGGTGTAAACCGGCATCTTGAAAAAGGCGACCTGCCGCGTGCGCGGGTTGTATTGGCCGTAGCCGTATTGCCAAAGGGGCTTGGCGTCACTGTTCTTCACCCCCGACTGGTCCTCGAGGAACTTCATGCCGATCTTGACTTCCAGCGGCGAGGGCAGGCGTTGAAAGCAGATTTGGTAGAGCATCTCAATGCGCGTCTCCTCGTCCACTTTGTTCTTCACATCGTCGCGGTGGACGATGGCGCGGGCCAGTTCGCCGACGAACGGGCTGTTCATCAGGTAGAGCGCCTGCTGGGGCACGGTGGAGCTGAAGCGCATTCCAGCGGTGGCCTCGGGATTGGCGAAGTCGAACGTCCGGTAGAGCGAGGAGAGGTTGCCCCGGTCAATGTAGCCGTAGATGGTGCGGCGGTAGGGGTTCTCCGCATAACCTAGCGGGTTCGCGCCCTCGGGCGTGATCTTCACGGGCCGACCTCCCATGGCCGGATCCAGCTTGCCGCTGACAGCCAGGAGTGAATCGCGGAAACCCTCGAAGTCGAGCCGGCGACGGTTCATTTTCCACACGTAGAGGTTGGCGGGATCGCTGATGAGCGGCTTGGCCCGATCATCGCTGCCCTGCATGTAGGTGGCCGAGGACATGATGAATTTGTGCAGCGCCTTGACCGACCAGTTGTTCTCCATCACCCACGCTGAGAGATAATTGAGCAGTTCAGGGTGCGTGGGGTCATCCGCCCGGACGCCGAAGTCGGTTGGCGTGCGGACGAGCGCGCCGCCGAAGTGGTTCATCCACGCGCGGTTGACCAGCACGCGGGCGGTGAGGGGATTGTTCTTGCTGGCGATCTCCTCGGCCAGCTCGGCCCGCCCGCTGCCCTTGCTGAACGGTTTGCGGTTGGGGTTGAGCACCTCGATAAACTGGCGCGGAACCTCGGGGCCAGGACTGTTGGGCATGCCCTTGAGCAACACCTTGGCGTTGCGCGGCGTGGCGTCGCTCACGGCCATGGCCCGGGTCGGTGCACCGGGGTGCGTGGCCTCGAGTTGATCCATCTTCAAGCCAAACTCCTGCTGCTCACGGTTACGGATGGCCCCGTTGTTGAAGCCAGCCAGCCGGTCGTAGGTGAGATTGACCGGCGAACCGTTCCCGTAAAAGACCTGCCGAAGCTGCTCCTGCGCCGGGTCGGAAAGTTTCTTGAGCATCGCATCGCCGTCGTCCTTCTTCTTCCTGGAGTCGAGCATGACTGCGCTGACCCAGGCCTTCTCAGCGTCAAGGAAGAGCTTGGCGTAGCGCTCGGCGACATTACGGAGGCTGGAAACAGGCGACGAGAAGGCCTTGGCCACAATGGGATTGAGGCCCTTCATCGGTTCGCCACTCTTGCTGAAATACTTTGCGGCCAGTTCTCGGCTCTTGGCGGCGAGTTCCTTGTCGGAAACCTTGTCGTCTTCGATCAGCTTGGAATAGTCATGCCAGGGACCGAAGATCGGATCGCTGGATTTGTTGCGCTGATTGAGATAGCGCTTCCAAGGGCCGGCCACTTCGAACTGAAGTTTCGTGAAGTTCTCGAAGCGTTGCTGGCCGGCACGGCCTTCGAACATGTAATTGGTGTTGCCAATCCGCTCGTAGTGGACGGCCATGAGGTATTCCGTTGTCTTGGCCTTCGCCTCGCCCACAAAAGTGCCAAGCTGCCCCTGGCGGAACCCTTCGCGGCCAGCCTCGATGGCGGCTTGCTTCGCCAGGTAGTCGCGATACGCCGGGGTTTCCTCCACCTTCTGAAGCAACGGCTTGGCCATCGCGTCCGCAGTGCTGTCGAACACGCCGTAGAGCGAGTAGTAATCCTTCGTCGGAATCGGGTCGAATTTGTGGTCGTGGCAGCGGGCGCAATACACCGACAGGGACATGGTTCCGCGCGTGATCACATCAATACGGTCATCAATGCGCTCCTGCTGGTTGTTCACGCCGCGGTTGAGGGTGATGAAACCCAGCGCGGCGAGGTTCTTGGTCTCGGCACCCGGCAGGCAGTCAGCCGCGATCTGGTTCTTGAGGAACTTGTCGTAGGGCATGTCCTCGTTGATGGCGTTGACCACCCAGTCGCGATACGTGTAGGCGTGCAGCAGGCGGTTGTCCCCCATGCGGTTGTTGTTGTTTCCCCCGCCGCGCGTGTCGGCGTAGCGGGCGATGTCCAGCCAGTAGCGGCCCCAGCGCTCGCCGTAGTGCGGGGAGGCCAGCAACTTGTCCAGCAGCCTGGACCAGGCGTCCTTGGATTCGTCATTGACGAATTCTTCGGCCTCCTTGGCGGAAGGCGGCATACCGAGGAGGTCGAAATAGGCGCGGCGCACGAGCGTCCACTTGTCCGCCATCGGAGAAGGAAACAGGCCCTTCTCCTCCAGCTTGGTCAGGACGAAGAGGTCAATCTCGTTTTGAATCCAGCTCTTCAAGTGCGCCTTGGGCTTGGGCGGCTCGGGTTTGACGACCGGTTGGAAGGCCCAATGTTTCTTGGCCTTGGCGAGATCCTCCTCGGTTTTCAACATGGCCGCCGCCTTGCCGGTGCGCGGATCAGGAGCGCCCATGCGCACCCAGTTTTCCAAGTCGGCGATGACGGAATCAGGCAGCTTCTCCTTGGGCGGCATCTGGAGGTTTGGATCGGTGAACCGGATGGCCTTGATGAGGAGCGAGCGGTCGGGCTGGCCGGCAACCAGGCCGGGGCCGGTGGAGCCACCCTTGAGCAGGCCGGCCTTGGAATCAAGCTGGAGGCCGCCCTTGATCTTGGCGTCCTTGTCCCCGCTGTGGCACTTGTGGCAGTGCTCGATCAACGCGGGGCGGATCTTGGCCTCGAAGAACTCGTTTTCCTCCGCCGTGAGGGGTTTGTCCTGCGCGATGGCCGGCGCGGTGAACGAGGCGGCGGTCACGATGACCGCGATTTTCAGCATGGCTTTCATAGGCATCTCTGACTGTGCTCGCTAATCCAACACCAAATTACCTGTCTGCAAACTGAAGGCCGGGCGCGTGGTGAAACACGCGCCCGGCTTGGTTTCACCAAAAGAACTCAGGCGAAGATGGCCTTCACCGGCTGCGCGCCGGACACGTCGGTCAGGCGGAAGTCGCGACCGCCGGAGCGGAAGGTGAGCTTCTCGGAGTCAAAGCCCAGCGCATGCAGGATGGTCGAATGGAACTCATGCACATGAACTTTGTTCTCAACGGCGGCGCTGCCGAGCTCATCGGTGCTGCCGTAAGCCTGGCCACCTTTGACGCCGCCACCGGCGAGCCAGGAGGCAAACGCCTTGGCGTTGTGCGTGCGGCCACCGGGACCGTCTTCCGTTGAACTGCGCCCGAATTCCGTGCTGGAGGCCACCAGTGTGTCCTTGAGCAGGCCGCGCTGCTTGAGGTCTTGAAGGAACCCGGCGACCGGCCGGTCAATGGCACCGGCACGGGCACGGCCGGCGGTGGCGATGCCGTTGTGCATGTCCCAGCCGCCGTTCCAGCACTGGACGAACTTGACGCCGCGTTCGAGGAGGCGGCGGGCAATGATGAACTGCCGGGCCTGCGTGGCCATGCCGCGATCCATCGAGTCCGCACCGTAGAGCTTCAGGACGTGCTCCGGCTCCTTGGTCAGGTCAAACGCCTCGGTGGCGTCGGTCTGCATGCGGTAAGCCAGTTCGAACGACTGGATGCGGGCATCAAGCTGCCCCTCGGCCTGGCGCTTCTGCTTGTGAATCTCGTTGAGTTTGCTGAGGAGGTCGAGTTGCTGGCGCTGCTCGACGCTGGAGCCGATGAACTGGCTCTTGATGTTCTCGATGATCTGCTCGATCCGCGTGTTCGTCGGGTCCACATAAGTCCCCTGATAGGCACCCGGCATGAAGGCTGACTGCCAATTGGCGTTGCCCGCGCTGGGGAAGCCACCCGGGTTCATTGCGACGAACGCCGGGAGATTCTGGTTGTCCGAGCCAAGGCCGTAGGTGACCCACGCGCCGATGGAGGGCTTCGGCAGGCGGAAGTCGCCCGTGGTCATGATCTTCGTCGCCTCTTCGTGCGCCGGCACATCCGTCCACATGGAGCGGATCACGCACAGGTCGTCCGCGCATTTGCTGGCCAGCTCCGGCCAGATCTCGGACATTTCCAGACCGCTCTTGCCGGACTTGGTGAACTCGAACTGCGTCGGCAGCAGGCGTCCCCGGCCCGTGGACTTGCCTTCGGCCTTGTTCAACTCGGGCTTCGGATCCCAAGTGTCAATGTGCGGCTGCGCACCACTTTGGTAGATGTGGCAGACGCGCTTGGCGGTGCCGGGAAAATGAGGCTGCTTGGGCGCAAGGAGGCCGCTGCCGCCGGAGGACTGGCCCTGCGCCCGCTCCGCAAACAGGGACGCGAGCGCGAGCGCGCCAAAGCCGGTGCCCATGCGATTCAGGAAGTCACGCCGCGTGGCGTAAAGGTTCGGGTTCAATTCCTGCCCAGGATGGTTGCCACAGTTCCAGAACATATGCGTGTTGGGTTTAGTTTGCTTTGTTCGTCAGTAGAGACGGCGGCTTTGAACGCCTTGTTCACTGCCCGTCTCACCCATCCTTTTGCCGCTTGGACTTGATTCTAACAACTGTTTTTTGCCCCAGCCGCTCCAAGCTTGTCTTTTTGCACTTCTAGTGAAGACTGGCGCGGCCACGATGAAATCCGCCCTGTTGATTGATGACGACCCCATCGTGCGCAAGGTGCTTTCCAAGGCGCTTTCCGCCGCCGGCTGGAACGTCCACGAAGCCAAGGACGGCGAGGAAGGCATCCAAGCCGCCCTCCAGCACCGGCCCGACGCCGTCATCTGTGATCTGCTGATGCCCCGCTGCAACGGTTTTCAAGTCTGCCGCACCCTCAGGGAAAAAGCCGACCGGCTTCCCGGCCTGAAAATTATCGTTACCACCCATCGGGGATTCGCCACGGACCGCCTTAACGCCTTCGAATCTGGTGCTGACCACTATCTGGTCAAGCCCATCCTGGCCGAGGACATCCTCCTGCTCCTGGCTGGCCGGGAAACCGCCCCCGCCAGTCCCATCGAGCCGTCCGGCTCTTCCGTGCCCGCCGCCCAACTTCCCGTCGGCAACCTCCTCCGCTTCTGGGGCGTGCGCGGCTCCATCCCCACGCCGGGACCGAACACCGTCTTCTACGGCGGCAACACCACCTGCGTCGAGTTTCGGGCCGACGGCCAGCTCATCGTCCTCGACTCCGGCTCCGGCATCCGCGTGCTCGGCCAGCATCTCGTCGAGGAGTTCAAGGGCCGTTCCCTCGAACTCACCCTGCTGCTCACGCACACCCACTGGGACCACATCCAAGGTTTCCCCTTCTTCGCCCCCGCCTACATTGCGAACAATCAGGTCCGCATCATGGGTTATGAAGGCTACCGCAAAGGCCTGGAGAGCACGCTCGCCGTGCAGATGGAAAGCAGTTACTTCCCCATCGGCCTGCGCCAGTTGCCCAGCAACATCACCTTCATCGAGCAACGGGAAATGGAATTCCGTGTCGGCCCCGTGCGCGTGCGCGCCATCTTCGCCAACCACCCCAGCATCTGCGTTGGTTACCGGCTCGACACCAGCACCGGCTCCGTCGCCTTCCTGCCGGACCACGAGTCCTACGCCCGGATGCGCCTCCATCCCCGCGCCGACGGCCAGAAAGGCCAGGAGACGCTCGACTACTGCCGCGCGGAGGATCAGAAACTTGTCGAGTTCCTGCGCGGCGTGGATGTGCTCATCCTCGACTCCCAATACGACGAGGCCGAATACCAGAGCCACATTGGCTGGGGCCACAGTTGCTACGAGGACAGCGTGGCCACCGCGCTCGCCGCCGGCGCGCGGCACCTCTTCCTCTTTCACCACGATCCCGGCCACGACGACGCCCGCATCTCCCACATGGTCGGGCACGCCCGCGAACAGGTGGCCAGCCACCGAGGCACGTTGGTCGTCGAGGCCGCCCGCGAGGGCATGGAAGTGCCGCTGCTCAAGGCCCCCGTCGCCTGAGACCACGTTGATTCACTCCTTCCCCGTCCCGCGCGGCCTTGCTACAAACTCCGCGTGCGGAACACGACCGATTCACTTTGGAAGACACTCGCGGCGCGCAGACGGCTTTTCCTGCTCGCCGGGCCGTGCGTGATTGAGAGCGAGGCGCTGTGCTTCGAGGTCGCGCGGCACTTGCAGCGGGTCTGCGCGCGGCTGGGCATCACCTACGTCTTCAAGGCCAGCTACGACAAGGCCAACCGCACCTCCGGCAAGGCCTTTCGCGGCCCCGGCCTCGACGACGGGCTGGTCATCCTGGAGAAAATCCGCGCCCAGCTCGGCATCCCCGTCGTCACGGACGTTCACAACGAGGTGCAGGCGTTCGCCGCCGGCGAGGTGGTGGACATCCTGCAAATCCCCGCGTTCCTCTGCCGCCAGACGGACTTGATCGAGGCGGCGGTGGCGACGGGACAGATCGTGAACTTAAAGAAAGGCCAGTTCCTCTCGCCGCAGGAGATGGGCCGGGTGGTGGAGAAGGCGAAGCTCGCGGGCGGCGACAAGCTGCTCGTGACCGAGCGCGGCACGACCTTCGGCTACAACAACCTCGTCTCGGACATGAGGGCGATCCCCGTGCTCAAGCAGACGGGCTGCCCGGTGGTTTTCGACGCCACGCACTCCGTGCAGCAGCCCGGCGCGGGTGGCGACCGGACGATTGGTCAGCGGGAGTTCGCACCCTTGCTCGCGCGCTGCGCCCTCACCGCCGGCGCAGACGGCCTCTTCATCGAGACGCACCCGGAGCCGGACCAGGCAATGAGCGACGGGCCAAACATGATTCCGCTGAAGGAAATGGCGGGGTTGCTCAAGGGCTTCCTCAAGGTGAAAGCCGCCGTCCGATGAAAAGTGAAAAATTGAAAATGCAAAATGGGCGGCGGGCGGCAATCCGTCCCTTTTTCACTTTGCACTTTTCATTTTGAATCCCCATGCGCCTTTCCGCCGCCCAGCTCCGCGCCCGCCTCAAGCGCATCAAGCTGCTGCTTTGCGACGTGGACGGCGTGCTGACGGACGGGGCGATTTTCATCACGAGCGAGGGAGAGTTCAAACGCTTCCACGTCCACGACGGGCTGGGGCAGCGGCTCGCGGCTCGCGCGGGGCTGAAGGTGGGCTGGGTGTCCGCGCGGCCCTCGGCCATCACGACGCGGCGCGCGGAGGAGTTGAAGACGGACTTCATCGTGCAGACGCGCGACGGCAAGGTGCCCGCCGTCGAGCGCATCCTCGCGGAGACGGGCCTTGACTGGGCTGATGCGTGTTTCGTCGGTGATGACGTGGTGGACCTCGGCGTGTTGCGGCGCGTGGGGCTGGCCATCTCGCCCGCCGACGGGCGGCCCGAGGCGAAGGCCCTCGCGCACTTCATCACGAAGGCCAACGGCGGCAACGGCTGCGTGCGCGAGGTGGTGGAAATGATTTTGAAAGCCCAGGGCAGATGGGCGACGGTCGTCGAGCAACACGCAAGATGAGCATCGGCTCGACAAAGCAGCTCGCGCTGTGCGCTGGACTTCTCCTCGCCGCGGGGATCGCCGCGTGGCTCCTCGCGAAACGTCACGACAAACGCCTGGCCGTGGCCAGCGCGCTCGCCGTGGCCGCGCTGCAAACCGAGGTCTCGAACGCCACCGGCCTCGGCACCGCGCGCGGCATCCGCATCCCGTTCTACGAGGGCGAAGCGAAGCAGCCCACCTCCATCATGCTGGGCAAGACGGCCACGCCAGTCGAAGGCGGCAAATATCTCGTCACCGAAATGCGGGTGGAAAATTTCAGCTTCGGCCCCACCGGCCGGACGATGGAGTTTGTGATTGAAGCCCCGCAATGCCTGGTGGACCCCGCCCGCAAGGTCGCCTCCTCGCCCGGACGCATCGTCGTGTCGCGCACGGACGGCAGCTTCATGACCACCGGCATCGGCTTCGAGTTCCGGCAGTTGGATTCCACCCTGAACATCTCCAACCAAGTCTCCACGCAGCTCATCCGCGAGCGGCTTGACGCCCTCACTCCCTGAACCCATGAACCTCCTGAAGAAGACCCAAAGATTTGGGCAGGACAAAGATTGCTGGTTCCCCATCTTTGTCCTGCCCAAATCTTTGGGTTTCCCCTCTTTGGTTCGCGGTCCCTCCCCATGCGCGGCTTTCGGGCCGTGGAAACCAATTATGAACCTGCGACTTCCACTGCTTCTCCTGCCCGTCACCCTGCTCGCCCTCGCCGCCGGCGCGCAGAACAATCTGTTCAGCACCTCCACCACCAGTCCCGCCACCAAGGCCGGCAAGGCTCCGCAGCCCATCGAGGTGCTGGCTGGCTCGGGATCCTTCTCATTAAAGGACGAATATGCGCTCTACCGGGGCGAGGTGCGCGTGAACGACGCCCAGTTTTTCCTGAGCTGCCAGAACCTCCGTTTGAACCTCGACATGAAGCCGACGAAGAGCGTGACGGTGGCGTCCACCAACGCGGCCCGCCAGGTGACGTCACCGCTCACCGCGCCGATGGGCGGCCGCGTGCGCTCCGCCGAGGCCGACGGCAACGTGGTCTTCTCGAACAAGGTGGATGCCTCGCAGGCCTTCGCCAACCGCGCCGTCTATTACGCCACCAACGACGCCTTCGTGCTGACCGGCAAGGCCCGGGTCATCAAGTCCGGCATCACGACCACGGCGGACCAGATCATTTACCACCGGGCCAAGGGTGACTTCGAAGCCGTTGGCAACGTCCGCACGGAGTTTGTGCCGGCCTCGACGAACGCCGCCCCAAAAAATCCCTGACACTGATGGAGCCGACACCCCAGCCTCAACCAGTGTTGCAGACGCCAGATGACGGACTGCCTGCCGCTGTCGGCACGGTGCCCGAGCCGTTGCTCACCGCGCAGCAGCTCGCCAAAGCCTACCGCCAGCGCCGCGTCGTGGACGGCGTGTCCATCCATGTCAACGCGGGGGAAATCGTCGGCCTGCTCGGACCGAACGGCGCGGGCAAGACCACCACGTTCAACATGGTCGTGGGCGTCGTGCGCCCCGACGAGGGCGCGGTGCGCTTCAACGGCCATGACATCACGCACCGCCCGATGCACGAGCGCGCACGGCTGGGCATCGGTTATCTCACGCAGGAGCCGAGCGTCTTCCGCAAGCTCAGTGTCGAGGACAACCTGCTGGCCATCCTCGAAACCTGCGTGATGGATGCGGACGAGCGGCAGGTGCGGCTCAAGTATCTGCTGGAGGAACTCGACTTGACCGCGCTCGCCAAGAGCATGGCCTACCAGTTGAGCGGTGGCGAAAAGCGGCGCTTGGAAATCACCCGTGCGCTCGTCACCACGCCCAAGCTGCTGCTGCTGGACGAGCCGCTCGCGGGCATTGACCCCATCGCGCAATACGAGGTCAGCAAGATCGTCCGCCGCCTCAAGGACCGGGGCCTCGGCATCCTCATCACCGACCACAGCGCCCGCGAGATGCTCAAGCTCGTGGACCGCGCGTATCTCATCCATCGCGGCCAGGTCATCTACGAAGGCACCGCCGAGGAACTCGTGAACGATCCGAAGGCCCGCGAGATTTACCTCGGGCCGGAGTTCAACATGTGATGACGCCGTTCCTCAAAAGAAAGGCTCTACCGGAAGCTGAGTTGTTGCAGATAGCTCGTTCGACTTGTGAAGAAAGGGGCTGGCCATGGGAAATGCCGGCGCGGGTTGTTAGTCGGTGTTTCACATGGCTGGTCATCACGAACTGCAATTACATGGGCCGAAATGCTTATATCACGGTCAGCAAGAGAACCGGTCGGGTGATCCGATGCGGGTTCTTTCCACGGTGAAATCGAATTCCAATAGTGACAGCACGCCAAACGGGGGCTGGAGCTACACGGGAACTGCGAGCGCCTCTCCCCTGCCCTTCGGAATCTTGCCGAGGTGGTAGATCAGGAAGCCGTGGAGAAACTGGCGGAGTTCCACTTCCTGCGCCGCACTCAACTTCAACCGCTCCAGCGCGGGCCAGTCTTCCGATTCCAAGCGCGCGTAAATCTGCCGGCTGCCGGGGCTGAGGGATGACTCGGTCACATTGGGCTGCTGGCCGAGCTGCACCAGCAGCTTCGCCTCAAACGCAAGGACGGTGCGCGGCTCGGTCATGCCACGGGTAACTTCCGCGAGCAATTGCTGAAAGAGCCGGTGAATCTCCGGCAGCGGCGTCTCTGTCTCGGTGGTCTGCTCCAGCAGCGCGGTGCAATACGCGGCCTGCTGGAGCGCGTGCAGGTCTTCCCGCAGGCGCGGGTGCGTGCGCAGGAGGCTGACCTCACGGAGCGTGTGCAACTCGCTGCGACGGCTGCGGGCGAAGCTGAAGTCCGCCTCGTAGAACAAATCCAGCTTGCCGCGAAAGGCGGAGTTCGGCCGCCGCGCGCCCTTCGCCTCCGTTGCCACCCGGCCCAGATCCGGCGTCAGCCAGTGGACAATGAGACTGGTCTCCGTCAGCGGACGGGTGCGCAGGATAAGGCCGCTGGAAGAAATCGAGTTCAGGGTTTTGCGTTTGGGGTTTCGAGTTGCGAGAGATCGAAAGCGGCGGCGAGTTCGCGCATCAGCCGGTTCTCCTCGCGCTTCATCACGCGGCGCTTCGCGGGCTGTAAATCGTCGTAGCCGCGCAGATGCAGCAGCGCGTGGACGGCGTAGCGAACCACTTCGCTTTGCCAGCTTGTCCCAAACTCACGCGCCTGCTTCACCGCATCGTTCACGCAGATGAAAGCTTCACCGCACAATCCCGCTGACCGCTGACCGCTGACCGCTGACCGCTCGCCGTAGTCGAACGTGATGACATCGGTGCTGCCCTCGTGCTGGAGAAACTGCCAGTTCACACGGGCCATCTCTTCGGGGCTGACGAAGTGGAAGCAGAGTTCGGCGGCGGGAACGCGCAGTTGCTCGGCGAGGACATGGCGGAGAATGCGGCGGAGGAAGGGAAGGTTCAGCCGACGGTCGCGCTGGCGGTTGCGGAGTTGGAGCGTGAAACGTGAAACGTAAAACGTGAGGGGGGCCGGGCGGACGGGTGCCATTTTACGCATCTCGTTTTACGCATTACTTCCCCTACCCGTTCATCGCCCTGCCGCGATGCTCCTCATAGGCCACGATGATGCGCTGCACGAGCGGGTGGCGCACGATGTCGCGCTTGGTGAACTCGACGACAGCGATGCCCTCGACCTGGCCGAGCACCTTCACCGCCTCGCGCAGGCCGGAGGTCTTGTGGCCGGGGAGGTCGGTCTGTGTGGGATCGCCGGTGACGACGGCCTTGGAGTTGAAGCCCAGGCGCGTGAGGAACATGAGCATCTGCTCGGGCGTGGTGTTCTGCGCCTCGTCGAGGACGATGAAGGCGTGGTTCAGCGTGCGCCCCCTCATGTAGGCCAGCGGCGCGACCTCGATGACACCGCGCTCCATGTGCTTCTGAATCTCCTCGCCCGGCAGCATGTCGTGCAGCGCGTCGTAGAGCGGGCGCAGATAGGGCGTGAGCTTCTCGTGCAGATCGCCCGGCAGGAAGCCCAGCGCCTCGCCCGCCTCGACCGCCGGGCGCGTGAGGATGATGCGCGAGACCGCGCCCTCGCGCAGCGCGGAGACGGCCATCGCCATCGCGAGGTAGGTCTTGCCCGTGCCGGCGGGGCCGACGCCGAGCGTCACGTCGTGGGTGCGGATGGCCTCGACGTATTTTTTCTGGCCGGTGGTCTTGGGCAGGACGGTGCTTTTCTTCTGCGACGTGTGAATGCGCTCGGCGTGCAGGCTCTGGAGCGCGGCGACCCCCTCGTGCTTCACGACTTCAAGCGCGGAGGAAAAATCGCGGTGGCCGATGGCGGAGCCGGCTTTCAACGACGCTTCCAACTGCTGAAACAAGTGCTTCGCGCGTTCGACGGCGTCGGTTTCCCCATCAAGGCGGATCCAGCCGTCACGGGCGGTGGCCTTGACGCCGAGCTGGGTTTCGAGCGCCTTGAGGTTGCGCGGGTCGTTGCCGAAAAGCTGCTGGGCGAAGCGCGCGTTTTCGTAGTGGAGGGTTTCGGAGGACATGAGGTCAGGACGTGAACCGGTTGGTAATGCTGAGACTTTTCTCCCTCACCCTGACCCTCTCCCGCTGGGAGAGGGAACAGCCACGAAGCCGCGCCGAGACAGCAAGCGCGGCGATTCCAATCGAGCGCTGGCTGCCGTTCTCCCTCTCCCAGCGGAAGAGGGCCGGAGTGAGGGAGAACGCGGGCGTTTGCTCAAGGGTCTTCACTTCACAAGGCTACTGCTGCTCCGCCAGCGCGGCGCGGAGCTTGGCGGCGGTTTCGGCGAGGGCTTCGGGCAGGACGGCGGTGCTGCCAATGACCGGCATGAAGTTGGTGTCGCCGTTCCAGCGCGGGACGATGTGCCAGTGCAGGTGCTCGACGATGCCTGCGCCCGCGACCTTGCCAAGATTAAGGCCGACGTTGAAGCCGTCAGGCCGCATGACTTGGCGGATGGCGGCCTGCACGCGGCGGAGGAGGACTTGCATCTCCATCGCCTCTTCGTCGGTCAATTCCGACAGGTCGGCCACCTGGCGATACGGGCAGATGAGGGTGTGGCCGGCATTGTAAGGATAGGTGTTCAGGACGGCGAAGGAAACCTTCGCGCGGCAGATGACATGGTGCGCCGCGTCAGCGGAGGACTGCCCAATGGCCGCAAAGAGCGAGCGCCCGTCAGCGTCGTTCTGTTTCGGACCAAGGATGTATTGGATGCGCCACGGGGCGTGCAGGCTGTCCATGCGCGGACGCTAGCGAGCGGGGGGCGGGAAGTCAAAGCGGCGAACGGGGGAGTGCCGAATCGGCCGTCCGTCAGCCTGCCCCACCGCGCGGCTTCCGTTCCACGACGGCGGCGTGCAGGTCCGGGGCGAGGACGGCGGTGGTCCGGGCCGGCACGGGCTGGCCGCGCGTGAGGATGATGGTGTGACCCGCGCTGTCCCGCTGCTTGACGGTCACGCGGACGAGGTCGCTCAGGTTGCCCCGGTTGCAGTAGCCCTGGCGTGCCATCGCGTGGGTCAGGACTTCCCGCACCGCGCGGAACCGCGGGTCGGTGCGCAGTCCGCTCTGGTCAATCATGGTCTTCACCGTCGCCGCGCCGGCCCGCAGCAGGTCCGCGTCGCCCGCCACCGTGTCGAACGAGGCGAACGCTGTGCGGTCCCACGCGGCGTGGTTGGGGAAGAGGCTGCGCAGGGCTTCGAACTGGTGCAGCAGAATCCGGCTTCGGATGAGCGCGTCCGCGTGCTCGCGGCCCAGCACGTCGAACTGGCGGAGGAATTGTTCCCGGTCGGTCGCTGGCTCGCAGCCTGTCCAATACGCGGCGGTGCCGTCGGCGAAGACCCCGAGCCGTTCGGCCATGCAGGTGAGTGGGATGAGCAGGGCCAGCCCGGCATCTTGGAGGCGATGGAGGTTCCCCCGTGTCGCCTCGGCGATGCCGGGGCCAAGCCCGGCGGCGTGGCCGAGCAGGTGGTCCAGGCTGGCGTGCAGGGGGTTGAGGATGACTTCCAACTGATGGGCCGCTTCCTGAAGCAGGAGGAAGAGCGGTTCCTGGTTGAGCATGATTTTCGCCCGCAGCGACCGGACCACCGCCATTTGCCGGGCAATGGAACCGCCGGGGTCGTCGCCCTCGGCGGGCCGGGTGAGCACGTCCGGCAGTTCGCGGACGCTTTCGACCATGCGGGCGGCCTGGTAAAACTCGACGAGCGTCTGGTGCGTGGCTTCCTCCAGCGTCTCGGTGTCCTCGCTGCGATCCGCGAGGTAGTCCGCGACCGGTTGCAGGTCGAGGAAGGTCAGGCGGATGGGGATGTGGCCCAGCGGCGCGGGCGGCACGTCCTCGCCGCCCCAGAAGCCAAGCAGGGCGAGCACGGGTTCGTTGGCCTGGCCGTCAAGGGTGCGCCGGGCCAGTTGCCGCCGGAGGAACGCCGCGCGGTGCGGGTTGTAGCTCGGGTCGAAGGCCTGCGGGTCCACGATGAGGCTGTCCGTGCCAGCGCGCGAGTGCTTGCCCAGCTTCGCGGCGAGGGCCGAGCGGGAAGCCTCGTGGATGGCGCCCGCGAGGACGCCCAAGGTGCGCTGTTCGCCGGCGCAGGCATCCAGCCATTCGCGGAGATGGCGCGTGGGCAAGTCCTGCCGGCTCGACAGGGCGGGGTGCTGCTTGACCGCGACGGCACGCTGAATCTCCTCCAGCGCGGGTGCGACCGACTGGCCGCCGCCCAGCTTCAAGCGCAGCCGGTGTCCGGCGGGGAGCGGGAGGACGGATTTGATGCGGTTGATGAGGCCGGCGATTGCGTCGGGCGGCAATCCGTAGTCACACACGCCGTCGGACTGCCGGGCTTGAATCTTTTCCAAGGCTGGCAGCGTGAAGGTCAGCGTCGCGTGGTAGAGGCGGGCGTCGCGTCGCCGGCCGAGCGGGTTTTCCGGGTCAATCTGCCGCAGCCGCCAGAGCAGCCCGCCGAGGAAGAAGCACAGGAGCAGCGCGCGCCGCTGGCCCGGCGTCAAGGTCGGGGACGCGAGGCACTCGGTGACGTGCTCGACGCGGGCTTCATCCAGCTCCGCCGGAAAGTCGTCGTGCAAGGCGTGGACCGCGCGGTGCCATTCCGTTTCATACCGCCGGTCGGGCAGGGTCCGGGACATCCGGGCGGCGACCGCCACCAGCGGCGCGTCACTCAGCAGGAAGCTCACGAGCTTGTCGGCGTGCGCCCACGGATGGCGGAACGTGCGCCAGCGGCCGAGGAGCTTCGCGTAGGCGGATGGATAGCCGGTCGCCAGCTCTTTGAGCAGGACCAGCGCGATGGGCGAAGCCTCGGACTGGTCGAAGTCCATAACTTCCTGCGCCGCGCCGAGCAGCAGCGAAGTTTCCTGCGGGTGGCGGCTGGCCCGCTTGAGCGTGCGGACGATGCGTTTGACCCCGCGCGGGTTTTGGGCGCGGGCGCCGAGGAGTTGGACCGCGTCCTTTTCGCGCCGGGTCTCCTCGCGGGCCACGGCGGAGTCCAGCCCGACGATGAACTGGTGCATTTGCCGCCGGTAGAAGTAGCGCTCGCGGTCCTCCCAGTTCGTCTTGAACTGGCCGCACCGGTCCCGCAGCAGGCTGTCGAAGATGTGCGCCATGAAGAGCAGCGCCACGATGTCCATGATGAAGTCCACCGCGCCGCTGCTGGCGGTCTCGCCCTTGAGGAGGGCGACCAGCCCGTAACTCAGCATCAGGGCGAGCGCCTTCTCCATGCCCTCACTGAGCAGCCGCGTGATAATCATCGTGTGGATGCGGAAGCGCAGCCGTTCCCAGCGGCTCAACGTCAGGAAGGGCAGGTAGATGTGCCCCTGCTCGAACTGCGGCTCGATTTCCGCCAGCGCCTCGCGGAACAGCGTCGTGGCGCGGGCCAGCAGGACGGGGTCGTTCTGCACGCGCACGGAGCCGAAGCCGCCGGCGGTCGGCTGCATGAGGTAGCGGTTGACGACGCCCTCCTTGAAGAACGAGCTGAAGAAAAAGCCGTTCCGTTCCAGGTTCTCCCGCAGCGGCTTGTCCTCGTCCACGAAGACCGGATGCTCCAGCCCCTGCCGGCGCGTGTGCTCGCGCCACTGGTCGCTGGCGTAATACGCGGCGGCGGCCTTGGCGAAATCGTAGAGCAGGCTGACCTCGATGCGGTATTTGAGGTTCCGCCGCCGGCTCGCCACATACTCGCCCCAGTGCCGCGCGGCGAAATCCAGATGCCGCCGCAGCCGCCGCACCATCGGCGCGGGCTTGGACTTGCCCTCCTCGTAGCTGCGCTTGTCC